>Ga0134090_1001336_pt1 | contig 16169 bp, 14 predicted proteins | sample 1_4taG_FD_94453 | JGI IMG/M metagenome (GOLD analysis project Ga0134090, IMG submission 94453) | Switchgrass degrading microbial communities from high solid loading bioreactors in New Hampshire, USA - 1_4_20_6_A1 metaG | ecosystem: Engineered > Bioreactor > Semi-continuous > Anaerobic >...
CCGTTTGATGTCGTGGCAAAACTCGATCCGTGCAACAGAAAGAAATGTGATTGCAGGGGTAAGTGAAAGTTGCAGTGGTAAGTAAAGTATCAGTAAAGTATCCCAAAAACTAAGCTATTTTGATTCGTAGTCACTGACAGTCCTAAAACAACTGCAATCAGTCTTGGTGATTGATTTTAAGTTATGTAAAGCAAGGACCTTCACAAAGGAAGGTCCTAAATCATTGCTCCAGTGATGATAAAATCATATCGTCAACATGAGCCTGAACACGATCAGTTCATATACTTTACTGCAGCTTTCTGTATCTCAAGTCCTTTTATATAGCGGGAAAGATACCTGTTGAAATCATCCACGTCCTGTTGCCGGGGGAACTCTGTGGTACCCGAACTGTCTTTGAAGACCTTTTCATCAAGATAATCCTCAAGCGACTCAGCATTTTCCTTTCTCAGCATGTAAGCTGCCAGAAGCGCCATTCCCCATGCGCCGCCTTCGCCCGCCGTTTCCATTACGGTGATGGGTGTGTTCAGGGCTGCAGCCATTATTCGCTGTCCTACGAGCCTTGTCTTGAAAAAGCCGCCGTGTCCCAGCAACTTGTCAAGCCGGACATGCTCCTTTTCAATCAAAATGTCCATCCCTATCCTAAGTGTGCAAATGGCGGAGTTCAAAAGAGTCCTCATAAAGTTTGACAATGTAAACCGGCTGTCCGGCATGCGGACGAATAAAGGACGTCCCTCATCGAGGCCAGTAACGGGTTCGCCTGCAAGGTAGTTATATGATAAAAGATTTCCACAATCACTGTCGGCTTCAAGTGCGCTGCCATAGAGAGCCTCATACAATCGGGACTTGCCGATCGAAAGGCCGGCTGACTCTATTGCCTGCAGGATCAGCCTGACCCATGCGTCGATATCGGAAGTACAGGTATTGGCGTGCACCATTGCGACCGGCTTGCCTGCAGGTGTAGTTACCATGTCTATTTCAGTGTAGACATCGCTTAGTTCCTTTTCCAGGACGACCATTGAAAAGATCGAGGTACCGGCCGAAATGTTTCCGGTCCTTTCGGCTATGCTGTTGGTTGCGGTCATACCGGTGCCCGCGTCGCCTTCGGGAGGGCACAGAGGGACCCCTGCCTGAAGACTCCCTGAAGGGTCAAGGAGCCTGGCGCCTTCGGCAGTCAGTTCGCCCGCATTTTCTCCTGCCATAAGCACTTCGGGAAGTATATCTCTCAACTTCCACGGATAACCCTTGTGTGAAATAAGGTCGTCAAACTTTTCGATCATTTCGGTATTGTATTGATTGGTGCCGCTGTCTACCGGGATTATCCCGGATGCGTCTCCGATGCCGACTACTTTTCTTCCTGTAAGCTTCCAGTGAACATATCCGGCTAAAGTAGTAAGGAATGATATTTTTCCCACATGATCTTCGCCGTTAAGTATTGCCTGATAAAGGTGCGCAATACTCCACCTTTGCGGGATGTTGAAACCGAACAACCGTGTCAGTTCAGATGCGGCTTGCTCCGTCATGGTATTTCTCCAGGTGCGGAAAGGTACCAGGAGATCATCATGTTCGTCAAAAACCAGGTAACCGTGCATCATGGCGGATACTCCGATGGAACCGATCCTGGTTATCGTCATCCCGTACTTTTGACTGACATCTTCGCTGAGCGCGCGATAGCAGCTTTGGAGGCCGTTATGTACATCTTCAAGGCTGTAAGTCCAAATACCGTCTTCAAACCTGTTTTCCCATGCATGTTCACCGGATGCGATAGGTGAATGGTCTTCTCCGATAAGTACAGCCTTTATCCTGGTAGAACCAAACTCAATCCCCAGGGATGTTCTGCCCTCTGATATAGATTTCCTGATATCTGAAATATTCATCATAACCATTCCTGTCTCATAAATTTGTTATAATAAATTATCTGATAATTATCGGCTAATATCAAGAGCAAAAATCAAATATTCGCAAAATTATTTATTATAAAACGAAACACAGTCGAGCGATACTGATCAATAAAGTTGCAAAATAATAACGCTGAAAGTATAATTATAAAGCATGAACGGTAATATACTGCAGATCAGGTGTTGGAGCTTGCTGCAGAAATCGATGTCATTTTATCGACAGTTGTTGAAGGGAAAAGCAGATGTCTGTCATATCAGTTGTAAATGCCAAAAAAGAGTTCAATGATATCGTCATATTGCAAAACGTATCTTTTGACATACATCCGGGACAGCGCGTAGGGATAGTCGGAAGGAACGGAAGCGGAAAAACGACGCTTCTCAAGCTCATATCCGGCAGATATGAGTGTGATGAAGGAATGGTCCATGTTGCCGCCGGAGTCATGATGGGAGTTCTGGACCAGATCCCGAATTACCCCGCCGGCATGACTGTGGAAGACGTCCTTCGAACCTCGTTTTACAGGACGGAGGAGCTGAAGCGGCGAATGGACGAACTGGAAAAAAGGATGGCCGCAGGTGACCGTAGCGCTGTGAAAGAGTATGGTGAAGTATCTTCCGCATTTGAAGCTCTTGGAGGATACACGGTCGACGTGGAACTGAACCGGGTATGTAACGGCCTGAAAATAGGACGGGACATGCTCTCGACTCTTTTCAATCATCTGAGCGGCGGAGAGAGGACGCGCATCAACCTTGCCAGGATGATACTTATGCAGGTCGATCTGATGCTCCTGGACGAACCGACAAACCATTTGGATTTCCAGTCGGTAGAGTGGCTTGAAGAGTATCTCAAATCATATAAGGGAACGGTTTTGATTGTCTCCCATGACCGTTATTTTCTTGACCAGACCGTCAACAGGATAATCGAGATCGAAAACCTTACAGCTAAAGTATATGAGGGCAATTACTCCGCATATGTCGCGCAGAAGGAGCATGCACTGAAAACAGCCCTGGCAAAGATACGTCAGGACGAGCGCAAGATCGCGCAGCTTGAGGAAACCGCCCGTCGCCTCCACAGTATGGACATGGAGAAACTCCACAGGCGGGCTTTTGCAATGGAAAAGAGGATAGAGCGGATAAAAAGCGAAATGCCGGTCGTCGTACGTGAGAACAGGAACCTGAAAGCAAGGTTCCAGCAAACGATCAGGTCGGGCGATGACGTCCTGTCCGTGAAGCGGTTGAAAAAATCGTTCGGAGAGCGGCTGCTGTTTTCTGACGTGGACCTGGAGATAAAAAAAGACGACCGTATAGTCATTTTAGGACCTAACGGATCCGGAAAGACCACATTGATCAGGATCCTGCTCGGCCAGGAAATGCCGGACGAGGGCTTCATACGTTGGGGATCGGGAGTAAAGATCGGATATCTTCCGCAGATCGTTGAGTTCAGGAATGAAAACATCTCTGTCCTTGATTGCGTCGTCGACGAACTGAACATTTCTGTTTCGACCGCCAGGAATTGGCTGGGCGGGTATTATTTTCGAGGTGAAGAAGTGTTCAAGTCAGTACGTGCCCTGTCCGGAGGTGAAAAGAGCCGCCTCAGGCTTTGCATCCTCATGTACAGGGGCGTGAACATGCTCATATTGGACGAACCGACAAACCATCTTGACATACGATCTTCGGAATGGATCGAAGAAGCTATTTCGAAATATGAGGGTACACTGCTTGTGATTTCCCACGACCGGTTTTTCATCAATCGGGTCGGGAAGAAAATCTGGTCGATGGAAGACGGGACCGTAAAAGTCTTTGAAGGCGGCTATGAGGAGTATAAAGCTTATAAGGCTTCGACAGAGGCTTCGAAATACCTGTCCTCAGAAACCGGATCTAAAAAAACCGAAGGAGAAAGTCACGGCAATGACAAAAGCGATCAAAAACCCGCAAAACGCAACAGCAGATCAAGAGAGTCAGTTGCCGTCAGAAAGCGATTAAGGATCCTTGAGAACGAAATAGAGAAACTTGAAAATGAACTTGAAGACATAAACCGTGAATTCGAACGGGCCGCTACTGACCATATTCGGCTTACTGAACTCATGGAGAAGAAAGCCCAAATGGATGAAAAGATGGCGAGCATGCTGGGCGAATGGGAAGAAATGATGAATCTTCTCGAGACTGCGGGTGATGAGGACTGAAAAAAGCTTGATAAGCATTGACTTGGATGTTATGCTAATAAAAACTTTGTTTCGCGTTGACCGGCGAAAGAGCAGCAGACAGCCGGTAAATGTACATAAAGTTTCGAGGTGAATAAGTTGAAAATTACCATCGGGATCGACATTGGCGGGAGCACGACAAAAATCGTAGGGATCAGAGACAACGAGATAATCACGCCCATGATCGTTAGGGCAAATGATCCGATAGCTTCACTGTTTGGCGCATTCGGAAAATTCGTAGACCAAAACGGGCTGTCCCTGAACGATATCGAGAAGATCGCCATCACGGGCGTCGGTGCTTCCCATGTTGAAAAATCCATTTATGACATCGAAACCATAAAGGTACAGGAATTCCTGTGCAACGGCTATGGCGGTCTTTACCTCTCAGGACTGAAGTCCGCGATCATAGTCAGCATGGGAACAGGAACGGCTATCGTGAAGGCATCGAACGGGGAAATCGAACACATGGGAGGAACCGGTGTGGGCGGAGGCACACTCCTCGGACTGTCCAACAAAATGCTGAACATCCGCGAATTCGGTTATCTGATCGAAACTGCAAAGGACGGAAATCTTGAAAACGTAGATCTCCTCGTTTCCGATATTTCACGCGATGTACTACCGACTCTGCCGCCGCATACTACCGCTTCCAATTTCGGAAAGCTTACGGACGCTGCCAGCAAGAGTGATATAGCATTGGGCATTATTAACCTTGTATTCCAGACGATAGGAACATTGGCTGTATTTGCCGCAAGAAGCGGAGATGTAAGCAAAATCGTTTTGATCGGCAACCTGACTACGATTCCGCAGTGCCGTGAAGTCATGAAGGCATTGGAAGCCTTATATCCATATGAGTTCCTTATCCCGCCGCATTCCGAATACGGTACGGCTGTCGGTGCCGCACTGTCATTGATAAAAAAATAAGCTTGATATAATAGTGCAGAGAGGATAACCTCTCTGCACTATTTTTAACCGGTACTATATGCTTAGTTTATCACTGCCTGGTTATTTGAGGCCCTGCTCATAGGCTTGGATCATCTTTTTGACCATCTGGCCGCCGATCGATCCGGCCTGGCGGCTTGTCAGGTCACCATTGTAGCCCTGCTTGAGGTTTACTCCGACTTCCTGGGCCGCTTCCATCTTGAAGCGGTCAAGGGCCTCGCGGGCTTCAGGAACAAGAACCTTATTACTTCTGGCCATATCTACATCTCCTTCAAAATGTTTTCACATGCCGCTAGTCGAAACCGCTCGAACCTAACATAAAGTAGTCGCAAATTAGGGTCAGTTTCCGCTGCGGCAGTAATATTTTTGCCGAAGGAGAGTATTCTATTCAATCAATATCTGGCTGTAATATATAACATTGGATATATAAATTTTGCTATTTTTGCTTGATTTTGATAAAAAATGGAACTATGAACTACTTGCGCATGGAAAATACGCAGCCGCAATAGTCCTGGCGGTATAGCCCGTATTGTCCGGAAAGCTCGATGGACCTCTTATATCCGTTTTTCTTCTTGAAGTCGGACGGCAAAAACGTGACGTTGTGCTTTTTCGCAGCTTCCATGCCGATCTCGTTGAGCATGTCCGCATTTTTGTGAGGACTGACGGTCAAAGTGGTCGTGAAGAACTCGCAACCCAACTCCGCAGCCTTTCCGGCGGACCGGTCGAGACGCAGCTTAAAGCATTCTATGCAGCGCAGTCCGCCTTCAGGTTCCGATTCCAATCCCGCTGCTATTTTATAGAATTCGTTTTGGTCATAGTCATCGCTGATCAGCTTTATTTTACGCAAAGGCAGATCGCTTTCGATCGATTGAATTTTGTCAGGATTTCCGTTATTTAGTATGTCAATGAGCCGCGCCTGCTCGCCAAATCTTTTTAAATATTCTGATTCGGGAGCAATATTCGGGTTATAATAATATACGATGATATTGAAATACCCTGAAAGGTATTCGAGAACATAACTGCTGCATGGCGCACAGCAGCTGTGTATGAGCAATGAAGGAAGATCCTTTCGTTCTGCCAGCCTGGAAAGGATCGTGTCAAGTTCTTTTTGATAATTCTTGCTCATCCCCGTTGCACCGTCCAATCTTTCCGCGCTGCATAATTCTATCGCAGCTGCGTATCGGTGTCAAGGTTCTTCGGCATTTGCGGGAATGTATAAAAAATAGCCGAAGGGGGAAATTATTACTGAAATTTGACAGATGGGAGATATCAAAATGGTATTGGACAGAATTGCACTTGTATTAACGATTATCGGAGCATTGAACTGGGGATTGATTGGGTTGTTCCGTTTCGATCTTGTGGCATATCTTTTCGGAGGACAAGCTAGCAGCGTCAGCAGAGTGATCTACACACTGGTCGGAATAGCCGGAATATGGTGCATCTCACTGCTGTTCCGTCAGCGCGAAGTCGTAGAAGAGTGAAAAAAAACCATATGCATAGCATCCCTGGATGATCCGTCATTCAGGGATGTTATCTTATGTTATCAATATTGATATACATATCCGAGAAAAATCCGGACAGATTCGTCAGTTTAATACGACGCTTTAACATGATATTTTATTGCATAGGTGTACGTGTTGTAGTATAATTCTAACAATATTCTGAAAAGCGAGGCAATTGATATGATGAGTCTTTTGAAACTCCTCGAGAAAAACTGCAGGCTCAATAATGCGCAGCTTGCTTCGATGCTGGGGATCAGCGAAGATGAAGTAGCAAAAAAAATAGAGGAACTGGAGAAAAACCATATCATACTCGGTTACCGTGCGATCGTAGACTGGGAGCAGGCTAAGGAGGACAGCGTGAACGCGCTTATAGAAGTAAAGGTCACCCCGCAGCGTGATCTCGGTTTTGAACGCGTTGCCGAAAGGATATACCAATATGAAGAAGTTGAAAGCCTTTACCTGATGTCGGGCGGATTTGACCTGTGTGTTATGATAAACGGAAAGAGCATGAAGGAAGTTGCACAGTTTGTTGCGACAAAACTTGCGCCGATCGAAGGAGTCAGGGGGACGGCTACCCACTTTGTCCTTAAGAAATACAAGGACCACGGGGTAATGTTCAATGTAGAAGAGGAAAAGCAGGAACGGGCTTACCTGCTGTAACCGATATTTATAAAAGAGGTATTTGATCATGCAGGTAAATTATGATTCCTTGTTGTCAGAAAACGTTAAGAGCATTCCTCCGTCAGGCATCCGCAAGTTTTTTGATCTTATGGAGACCATGGACGGCGTCATTTCGCTGGGGGTCGGGGAGCCGGACTTCAAGACTCCGTGGCATATTCGCGATGCGGGCATTTTCTCCCTTGAAAAGGGTTTTACGAAATATACATCCAACGCGGGTCTGAGCGATCTCAGGAAAGAGATCTGCAGGTATCTGGAGCGGCGCTTCAGCCTTTCATACGGTGATAAGGAAGTCATCGTCACTGTCGGAGGCAGTGAGGCGATAGATTTGGCGGTTCGCGCGATGATCGATCCCGGTGATGAAGTTATAATACCGCAGCCTTCATTCGTTTGCTATGCTCCCATAGTGATATTGATGGGAGGAAAGCCGGTCATCATTGAAACAAAGGCGGAAAATGAGTTCAGGCTGACGGCCGAAGAACTCAAAAACGCGATCACTCCGAGGACAAAGCTCCTTATCCTTCCATATCCGAACAATCCTACCGGCGCGATAATGGAGAGGAAACATCTGGAGTCTATCGCCGAAGTCCTTTCAGAGACAAACATAATGATAGTAAGCGATGAAATTTACGCGGAACTTACTTACGAAGGCAAACACGTTTCTATTGCCAATATAGAAGGTATGAAAGATCGCACGATCGTTGTAAACGGGTTTTCAAAGTGCTACTCTATGACCGGCTGGCGGATGGGCTATGCAGCAGGACCGGAACCCGTCATCAGGCAAATGCTGAAAATACACCAGTATGCCATAATGTGTGCGCCTACAACAAGCCAATATGCCGCGATAGAAGCACTCAGGGAAGGTGACCGGGATATCGAACACATGCAGCAGGACTACAATCAAAGGCGTCGGCTCATAATTGACGGATTCAGGAAGATAGGGCTGGACTGCTTTGAAGCCCTGGGAGCATTTTATGTCTTTCCGAGCATCCGCTCAACGGGTCTGACTTCCGAAGAGTTCTGTGAAAAGCTCCTGCTAAGATATAAAGTTGCGGCTATTCCGGGCACAGCATTCGGGAAGAGCGGTGAAGGGCATATCCGCTGCTGCTATGCGGCATCCGTTGAAGATATCATCGAAGCTCTGCGCAGGATAGAGCTGTTTGTAAATGAACTGAAACAGAGTTGATATCATGAAACAGAGTTGATATTATCAGAAGAACATTATATCAACGGAATGATGCATTCAAAATCGTTTTCGCATTGCCGCAAAAAAGTCCGGCGTGTTTAATTAACCGGAAATATTCATGAGAGAAGGGTTTGCATGGAAAAAACCGTCAGTATTGTGCGATGCGTTGATTACCGGCAACAAACCGTCGACGAAGCAGTACGACGTGTACTTGAACCTTTGGGCGGTGTATCCGCCTTTCGGCCCGAAGGCAAGCATGTCCTGCTAAAGGCAAACCTGTTATCTGCATACAGGCCTGAAAAGTCGGTCACTACTCATCCTTCGGTCGTAGAGGCTCTGGCAAAAGAATTTGTGGCCGCCGGAGCGCGGGTCACGGTTGCCGACAGTCCCGGCGGAATATATAATGCCGCATCACTTCGCCGGGTCTACTCAGTTTGCGGTATGGATACCGCAGCGAAGAACTCCGGTGCAAGCCTGAACTTCGACCTGTCCTTCAGGCGAGTTGAATTTCCCGAAGGTAAATATGCAAAAGAGTTTGACATACTTACACCGGTTTTGGATGCAGATATCGTTGTAAGCGTTGCAAAACTGAAAACACACGGCCTTGCATACTACACGGGTGCAACAAAGAATCTGTTCGGATGTATTCCCGGCCTGGAAAAGGCGGCGTTTCATTCCAGGTATCCAAACAGTTACAGATTCAATGCAGTCCTTGTGGATTTGTGCGAACTTATTAAGCCGGATCTTTCCGTGATCGACGGTGTCGTGGGTATGGAGGGAGACGGTCCGTCTGCCGGAGTGCCGAAGCATGTCGGCGTTATAGGTGCTTCCTTGAACCCGTACGCTCTGGATATGGCAATGTGTGACCTGGTGTCGCTCCCGGCATCAAAGGTACCCGTCCTGACTGAAGCCGCCGAAAGGAAGCTCGTTGTATCGAAAGTATCCGACCTGTCTTTTGCGGGGGACGATCCCAATGAGTTCAGGACAGAATTCATGCCTCCGTCTAGCAGGGGAAAGAGTTCCCTGATAGGCATGGTATCAAGATATGTACTGCCCAAAAAAGTACATCGCAGGCTGTCTGACGTTTTGACACCATGGCCGGTAATGACCGAAAAATGCATTGCGTGCGAAAAGTGCGTCGAAATATGCCCAAGACAAGTCATTTCCATCAGGAACAAAAAGGCGGAACCCGATTATTCGGGATGTATCAGATGTTACTGCTGCCATGAGATATGTCCTGTACAGGCGATAGAACTGACAAGAAGACTTAAGAGACCTGAAAGGAAGTTGTAAATGATCAAGCTTCGGACGACGGCCCCGGCTAAAATCAATCTCACTCTTGATGTTTTGGACCGGCGTCCCGACGGATATCACAACCTCTCGACCATAATGCATCAAGTCCCTCTTGAGGATGAGATCGAGGTCATGATCGGACAGGGTGAGGGCATTCGTGCAACGACAAACCTGCCGTTTATCAGGGCCGAGACCAATATAGCCGCAAAGGCTGCCAGACTGTTTATTGATGAACTGGGGAAGTTGGTCCGGATATCGGAAAAAAATACCGGTATCCTGATCGACATCAGGAAAAGGATCCCCGTTGGAGCCGGGCTTGGAGGTGGCAGCGCCAACGCGGCCGCCGTCCTCAAATTACTGAATGAGTATTTCGGATCCCCCTTTGACGAGAAGAGCCTGGTCGACATTGGAGCAAGGGTGGGCGCCGATGTTCCTTTCTGCCTGATCGGCGGATGCGCGCTCTGTGAAGGGATCGGTGAAATAATGACTCCTCTTGCCAGGATCCCGTCATGCTATATAGTCATTGTCAAACCCAGGGCATCAATTTCTACGGCCCAGCTTTTCTCGGAGTACACGGTCGCAAAAAGCCAGGTTCGTCCCGATACCGCCGGCGCTGTGAATGCCCTGAAGGCAGGAGACCTTTGCGGGATATCGAGCAGGGTCTTCAATGTGCTCGAAGAGGTCGCAGTTAAGAAGATAAAAGGGATTTCAGAGATAAAAAGAGTCCTGATGCGAAACGGCGCGCTGGGAGCATCGATGAGCGGAAGCGGCTCAGCCGTATTCGGGATATTCGATGATAAAGGCGCGGCGGATTCGGCAGCTTCATTCTTTGAGAAAAGCCACAGTCAGGTTTTTATGTTAAGATGCGAGTAGTACGTGAGAGTGGTACGGAATGCGGATTTTGAGACAGATAGCCGAAGCTGTCACAAAGCATGAAAATCCGGTTTGAATTTGATTTTGACAGCATATTTTTATGTGCCGTATAGCGATATTTGAATAAGCCGCAGAAAACATGTCGATACTTTGTAGTGAAAACAAAGTATCGGCATTTTTTGCCGAAACAGCAAAAACGGTGAAAATACTGTTTTAGATTTCGGAGGTATAAATTGCGGCAAAAATCAACTTTGCTTAACAGGATGGTGTGCGCGTCCATACTTGCAATATGTACTTTATTGGTTATAGGATATATCTGCATGCAGCAGCAGCATAAGCTATCCTCAAAACTGATCCGACTTCACGTTATAGCAAATTCGGACAGTGAATTCGACCAGTCACTGAAACATACCGTTCGTGACAGGATCATTGAAGAGTTGGACCTGCTTCTCAGCGGGGCAAACGGGATCGATGAAGCCGGGCAAATACTTGCCGAAAACCTTTCGGCGATCGAAGACAGTGCTAAAGAAGTGCTTCTTAAAAAAGGCTGTACATACGAAGTATGCGCAGATTTGAGCGACGAGTTTTATCCGACTCGAAACTATGACACCTTTAGCCTGCCTGCGGGTCTCTATAAATCGCTGAGAGTCATTATAGGCGAGGGAAGCGGGAAGAATTGGTGGTGTGTCGTTTTTCCTCCTCTTTGCTTTGCCGGAGCGCAGGAATTTGAAGAAGCCGCCAGGGCTGCAGGTCTTTCGGAAAACGAGATAAGACTGATCTCAGAGCAAAACGAAACCGTGGTATTCAGGTTCAGGATCCTTGAATTGCTTGAAAAACTGATTGAATATATCAGCATTAAGAAATAAAAACAGGCTGCGAAAAACGAATGTTCCTATATCAAGAGCAGTTTTCAAAAAGCCTAAATTATGCAGGGCTTTGAAAAACTGCTCTTATAAAATTGCGAATGCAGTCGAAACAGTGTATAATCGTATTATTAGTTCCATATGTTCGGGAGGGGTGTTCATATGTTGGAGCTTCTTTATGGAAAAAACAGTGTATACAGGAAGATCAAAGAGGCCATGATCAGAGGCGTAACTGATCAAATCCTGATCGTTCCGCAGCACTACTCCCACGAAGCCGAACGTATGCTATGCGAGTTTTGCGGAGACTCGGTTTCCCTTTACTGTGAAGTATTGACTGTCAAGCGCCTGGCAGACAGAGTTTTTGGAGAACTTGGCGGGCTTGCGGAAGAAGTGCTTGACGAAAGCGGACGAATGCTTGCAATGCGGCTGGCAATACGCTCGGTGTCGGAAAAGCTGAAGTCCTTTGGCGAACAGATAAACAAACCTGAATATCTGCAAAATCTGGTAAGACTGATAGACGAGTTCAAGACCCATGGGATCTCATGCAGCCAGTTTGCGCAAACCGTCGAAGAAAACAACGGTTTGATCAGCGGAAAGCTCGTTGACCTTTCTCTTATTTACAGTGCATATGACTCTGTGCTCGGCAGGAACGTAAAAGACCCCGCAGACCTTGCGGCTCGTCTGATCGAAAAGCTTGAAGAAGGCGACTATGCCGTTGGCAAGACCGTATATATCGGCGGTTTCACCGAGTTTACGCCGCAGGAACTGGAAATCATCAGATTGTTTATCCTTAAATCGAATAAGGTGACGGCTGCTTTTGATTTTGACCCCACCTTGATGAACGAAGACTCTGCAGATCAGATCGACAGTTCTTTTTACGGATATGTAAAATCGATCGAACGCCTGCGCAGGATCGCGCTGTCAACTGGTTCACCGATATCTGAAGAAAACCTTACGGAATATGACCAAAGTAAAGTAAATCCCCTGGCTCACCTCCGCAGGAACCTGTTCAGAAGTGATCCGGCAAAATATAGCAGCCAATGTAAAGCAATATCACTTCACGCAGCATCGGACCGGTGGGAAGAGGTCGAGCAGGCAGCGTCCGAAATCATCAGGCTTTGCAGGGATGAAAACTACAGGTACAAAGATATCGTTGTGGCGTTTCCCGATTATAACTTGTATTCCGGGATCGTCGAAGCAGTGTTTGAAGCCTGGAACATACCTCTTTTTTCCGACAGGATGGATGAGATAATAAAAAAGCCGGCCATTGCGGCTATTGAATCGGCTATAGACGTCATACTCCGGAATTTCTCGTACAACGATGTCTTCCGATACCTGAAAACGGGGCTGGCAGGAATACCGTATGAAGATTGCTGCAGACTGGAAAACTACGTTATCGCATGGAATATCAGGGGCCGGAGATGGACATCCAAAGAGAAGTGGACGATGAACCCCAGGGGATTTTCCGAACCGTTCGACGAAAGAGCGGAAAGGGAGCTTGACAGGATCAACGAAATACGATCCAGGGTGATGTCTCCGTTTGTCCGGCTCATCGAAAGGGCTCCGGCCGGAAAAGTCCTTCCGGCTTCGGAAATCATAACGGCATTTTATGATTTTTTGACGGAAGCCGGGGTCGATAGTGAGATCCGGAAGAAACACAGGCTGTATATCGAAAGAAGAGAGCTCAAACTTGCTGATGAGTATGCACAGCTTTGGGGACTTGTCTGTGACGCTCTGGATACATGCTATACCATTCTGGGGCAAACACCAATGGACTTTGCCGAATTTGCGGGAATTTTCAAACTGCTGTTGGGCACGCTTACGGTCGGTACGATCCCTGTTTCATTGGACAGCGTCGCTGTAGGTGACGCAGGACGGATGAGGCACAGAAACGCAAAATGCGTCATGCTGCTGGGTACCTGCAACGGAGATTTCCCGCCTCCCGTCGACAAGGCGAGCATACTGACGGATGAAGAGCGGGAAGAGCTTCTGTCACTTGGATTGAGTATAGAACCGCCTGCCTCGATGCTTCTGTATCGGAGTTTGGACATTGCGTATTCGATACTTACCTTAGCTTCTGACAAACTGTACATATCCTATCCGGAAACGACAAGTGGCACTGCACGTACTCTCTCGTATCTGGCAGAGAGTATCAAGGATATGTTTTCACTTGAGATAAATCCTCCTGCGGGTGATGAGAGGCTGGCGTGTGCCGAAACACCGTGCTTCGAGCTTGCAATGCGTTCCGCAGGGATAAGTGATAGCAGTGTCATCTCAAAAGCTGCTTACAGATACTTTTTGCAAAGACCTGATTATAGAGACAAAATAAGTATTGCTGCTTTGACTGCAAAATACGGCATAGGTTCGCTATCTTCGGACAGTGTTCGGAAACTATACGGCGACAAGATCGTACTGACAGCATCCCGGGCGGATAAGCTGCACACCTGCAAATTTGCATATTTCATGCAGTACGGGCTCAGGGCAAAGCCCCGCCTCAAGGCAGGGCTGGACGCACCCGAGATAGGTACTTTCCTCCATTATGTACTTGAGAAAACACTTGATACAGTGATGCAGAGGGGAGGGCCGGACGATCTGAGCGCAGAGGAGATCCGTTCGATAGCAGGAACGGTCGCCGACAACTATTCGGTCGACGTGCTTGGCGGGATGTCGGACAAAACTGCGCGCGTGCGCTTCCTGTTCAAAAGGCTTAAGAACACTGCGATCCGTGTCGTCGAAAATATAATCGAAGAGCTTAAAGCTTCCAAATTCAAGCCGCTTGCACTTGAGCTGAGTTTCGGTGAAGGGAAACAGGCTCCTCCCGTTTCGGTCGGTGAGGGAGAAGAATCTATCGAACTTGTCGGCGTCGTTGACAGGGTCGACGGATGGGAAAAGGACGGAAAGCTATACATACGTGTAGTAGATTACAAAAGCGGGTATAAGAAGTTCGACCTGAGCGACATCTGGCATGGTCTGAACCTTCAGATGTTCCTGTATCTATTTGCACTTGAGAAATATGGAAATGAACTTTTCGGCATGGATACGGTCGGTGCAGGTGTTCTTTATGTACCGGTTAAAGACGCTGTATATAGCGGGACCCGCGGGCTGGACGACGTAACGGTCCGGTCGAAAATCGACACTGCGCTCAGGCGCAGCGGGCTGATCCTGAGAAATGAAGAAATCGTTGAAGCGATGGAAGAAGGAGCAAAAAAGCGCTTCATACCGGTTTCGATAAGCAAAAAAGGATTGGAAAATGCAGGGTCTTCTTCACTTGCAAACCTTGAGCAGTTGGGCAGACTCAAGGATCATATCGACATGCTGCTGCGCCGGATGGGCAAGGCATTGCGTGAGGGCAGTGTCCAGGCAGACCCGTATTATCGCGGCGTCAGATCGGATGCCTGCATGTACTGTGATTTCTATGTCGCATGCAGGTTTGACAAGACAAACGGGAAAGACCGTATGAGGTATCTTTATCCTTTGAAACCGGATGAGTTTTGGAAAAGGGTAGGAGGAAACGCAGATGGCAGTCAGTCTAACGATTGAGCAGAAAAATGCCGTTGGGAGCAGGGGCAGAAACACCCTCGTAGCCGCAGCCGCAGGATCCGGAAAAACAAGGGTGATCATTGAGAGGATCATGGACAGGCTGACCGGCAGTGAGGATTGCAATATCAATGACTTCCTGATTATCACTTTTACGAACGCTGCCGCAGGAGAGCTCCGGGACAGGCTTGAAAGGGAGCTATCCGAGAGGTTGCGTCTAAGCCCTTCGGACCGGAACCTGCGCAGGCAGTTGACCCTGCTGCCAAGGTCCCAGATCACAACGATAGACTCTTTTTGCTACTCTGTCCTTCGGGAGTTCAGCCATCTATGCGACGTCAACCCTACTGTAACTATAATCGAAGGCGCAGAAGCAGAACTATTGACTTCGGAAGCACTTGAAAACACGGTCGAGTCGCTATATGAGGAAATAGATGAACTGCCGGACTTTGCCGCATTGGCAGAGCAATTATCTGCCGCAAGGGATGACAGGCAGTTGTCTTCCGCAATTCTGGACGCATATAAGAAGATCCAAAGCCACCCGTTTCCTGATTTATGGATGGATGAGATCCAAAGTATCTATGAAAATCCGCCGGCAAGTTTTGAGGATACGGTTTGGGGAGCGTACATCCTCGAAAGGGCCAGGACGACCGCAAAGAACGGCTTGGCAATTTTGAAGAGAGCATTGAGCCTGTTGGAGGAAGAACCTGAACTTTCGAAGAAGTATTCCCCTGTGATCTCTGGTGATATCAGGCAAACGGAGCACTTCCTTGAAAGGTCGGCTTACGGCTGGGATGAAGCGGTAAAAGCCGCTGCCGTACCTGTGAGCAGCCTGGCTGCCGCACCCCGCAACTACCCGGACCCGAAATTCAGGGATCGTATAAAGTCAATGCGGGAAAGCTGGAAAAATGGTTGGTCATACATCAGGGAAGTCCTTTCCGAGCCGGGCGAAGTCCATCTTTCGGAAATCCGAAAAACAACTCCCGCATTGCGCGGACTGTTTTTTGCCGTACGCAGATTTGAGGACGCGTATAAAGCGCTGAAAGCATCGCGCGGTGTCTTGGATTTCAACGATATTTCCCACGCCGTGATCAGGCTCTTATGCGTTCGCAGCGGCAATGAAATAGTTCCCTCCGAGACCGCCAGGCTGATATCGGGGCGTTATAGAGAAGTCCTGATAGACGAGTTCCAGGACACCAACGAGCTGC
>Ga0134090_1001339_pt1 | contig 16160 bp, 16 predicted proteins | sample 1_4taG_FD_94453 | JGI IMG/M metagenome (GOLD analysis project Ga0134090, IMG submission 94453) | Switchgrass degrading microbial communities from high solid loading bioreactors in New Hampshire, USA - 1_4_20_6_A1 metaG | ecosystem: Engineered > Bioreactor > Semi-continuous > Anaerobic >...
AGGGAAGATGGCTGCGATTGCAATGGTGGCATAAGGCGTTTCTGTCATTTCAGCCATAAGGAATGCGGCGGCACCCATGATGGGAGGCATTATCTGGCCGCCTGTAGAGGCAGCGGCTTCCACGGCTGCAGCAAAGTCCTTATCGTATCCAGTTTTCTTCATGATAGGGATGGTAACACTTCCGGAACCTACGGTGTTGGCAACCGAGCTACCGGAGTACATACCTTCCAGTGCACTGGATATAACGGCAACCTTGGCCGGGCCTCCGCTGGCAAAACCTGCTACGGAGTTTGCTATTTCTATAAAGAAGGAACCGATATTAGTTTTCTCCAGAAAAGACCCCAGGATAATAAACAATACGATAAATGTGGAGCAAACGCCTATGGGAGTACCGATTACTCCATCGAGAGTATAAAAAAGTGTGTATACGATACGGTTAACTGAATAACCGGCAGTGAAAGCATAGACAATAAAGGCTGCAGCCACTACCAATATCGGTATTCCAACAACCCTTCTGCACACCTCTGCGATTATTAGTATTCCGACGATACCTATTATCACATCCAACCCAGAGATTCGGGTAGCCTTCTGAGCCATTGCTGAAAAATTCAATGCATAGTAGAAAAAGCATCCGGTGCCCACAATTCCAAGTATGATGTCATACCATGGGACGAAATTTTGCCTCTTGGCTGACTTCTTCCTGGCAGGATAAAGCATGAAGGCCATGAAGATAATCAGTCCTACAAAAGAGGATCTTCTGATTTGTTCAGGCCATGTGCTCAAAAGGTTCACATAAAAAACAAAAACTGAAAAGGCTGCCAGAATGTAACGGACAACCACTCTGGGTATACCTTTGTAATGTCTTGTATTGGATTCGCGGTCATATTCCGCCATAAGGGCGTCAACATTGACCTGCTCAACATCACCCATTGATGAATGGGCTTTGTTTGTGGTTTTAGACATGTTAATCCTCCTTTATAAATGGGTTATAATAATATAATAATTCCAAACGAAAACCTGATTGGAAATAAAGTACAGCTCACAATCATTTGGATTTTTATCCCGAACTGTATAAGATTATGGGAAAAGCTTCCGCCCCCAGGAAAAGCCGACGGTGGTGTTTCGCCCGCAGAGCTCCCGTAAGCTTATCGACTTCCCGTTGATTTCAAGCATGTGGTCTGAGACAGTACCTACAATATAGGAAAGACTGTCCATGCGGCGTTCAAAACCTCGTACGGTCATGGAACCGTCCTCACCATATTCCAAAATCTGACCTTCTTCTATTTCGGTTTGCACACCGGCACCAAAGGAGTAATAGGTTGTCTGCACAACGTAGATCTTACCGCTACGGATTTCATACACATCAGTTACCGGGCTTTGGTTTACAGAATGAATAAAAGTGATGGAGAACCTGTCTCCTTCCTTCACAGGGTAAGCAGCAATCAGCTTACCTGTATCGCCCTCCTTCAAGAGAAGGCATGGTATAGAAACCTGATAATAAATAAAAACAGAGGCAGCGATTATGACCACAACCGCGGCCCCCGTTAAAAACCGCTTCATTTATGTTCCTCTATATTCCTTAAAGAACTCCAATTTCTTTGTAATATTTCAGTGCACCCGGATGAATCGGGATGGATATACCTGAAACTGAATATGCCGGATCGAGTTCGGCTCCTTTAGGATGTGCCTTGGCAATCTCATCAGCATTTTCAAAAAGAGCTTTGGTCATATTGTATACCAAGTCCTCATCCAAATCATCAGAAACAATATAAGTGGCGACAACAGCTACGGTCTGTACATCGGAATCAACACCCTTATAAGTGCCGCCGGGAACATTGTACTTGGTGTAGAACGGGTAGTTGGCAATCAGCTTATCGGCATGCTCATCATCAACTTCCAGAAGCTTTATGCTGTTGGAAGTAGCAAGTTCTACGATAGCTGTAGTAGGAGCACCGGCCACACAGAAGAAGGCATCTATCTTGTCGTCTTTGAGAGCGGTAGCACTGTCATTGAAGCTGAGATTATGGACTTCGATGTCATCGAAGGTCATGCCGTATACCTCAAAAATCTGGCGTGCATTGAACTCACATCCAGACCCGATGTCACCTACAGAAACGCGTTTGCCTTTCAAGTCTGCAATGGAATTGATGCTGCTTTTGCTGACTATTTGGACGACCTCGGCATAACATCCTGCCATAGCAGAGAAACCTTTAACCGCTTCACCTTCGAAGAGGTCTATGCCATTGTAGGCGTAATACATAACGTCATTTTGAACGATTCCAATATCTGCTTCCTTATCAGCAACAAGCAGGATATTTGCTTTTGAAGCTCCCGTGGATTGAACAGAAAAATCAAGATTATTGATCTTGCTGGATAAAACCTGGGAAACAGCTCCGCTAAAAGCATAGTATGTACCGGTCGTGCCTCCGGTAGCCATTTTCAATGTATTTTTGCTGCTGCAACCTGACAGAAGCAACGCAAAAACCAATAACATAACTAGACCGATTACTAGTATCTTCCTTTTCATGTTTACCCCCATATGAAATGATAATTTTTGTAAATTATGGCATTTTTATATAAAGACTAACCATATTACTTATAAGTTTATAATAATATTGCTCTTTTTTCAACACTTTAATTCATTAAAGCTATGGCATATCGACATTTTAATAACGTTTGACGTTTTTTTATCGGGAAGGGTTCCCAAATAGGTATTAAAAACAAATACCGTAGGCTTTCAGCTTTTTTCTCAGATCCTCAGCACCAGTAAACAGTATGGTTTTGAAATTCAGCTTTGCCGCAGCCTCAATGTTTACCTGCGTATCATCTATAAATACTGATTCCTCAGGCAAGAGCCGGTACTCTTCCAGCAACCTTTTATATATGCCCTCTTCAGGCTTAATCAGCTTTTCCTTAAAGGATACTATTCCTCCGTCAAATAGTTTAAAAAAGTCATAGCGCCGGGTTATATTGTCAAAGGCCAGCGACTGGAAGTTGGATAAGTAATAGATATTATAGCCTGCAGCTTTCAAGTCCCTTGCAATATTAATGTTATCCTCAATGGGTGTAAGGATATCATACCAGTTTTCAAAAGCGAGCCTTATCCAATGCCCATTCTGAGGATTTCTGCCGGCCAGGGCATTTATGGCCTCTTCCTCTGTAATCGTTCCTCTGTCAAGCATCAGCCATTCTTCGCTTAAGAATACCTGTTTGTATATTTCCGAAGCTTTATCGGGATCTATGATCTTTGTCTTTAAATGTTCCAACGGTTTGAAAGACAACAACACATTGCCTATGTCAAATATGATATTTTTGCAGACCATATGGGCAGTACCTCCGTAATAAATTGTGATTATATAAGAATATACGGCAATTTATATTATTATATTATCAAGGGCCTGCCCTGTAAATGGGGGATGGAGCAGATTGGATGATTTGCTTTACTTAAAATATAAAATTACATGACATTTTTATAGACGTAGGATTTAATGGACTTGCAAATTTTTACACTTAAAAACGGGTTACGGAGATGGTGGAGATTTCTTTTCCTGCAGCTCCAGCAAAGCTTTGATCTGTTTTAAAGCGTAGTCCTGCAGATCGGGATTGAGGGACTCAAATATTCGGATGGCTTCCGACAGATTTTTACTTCTTTTGTCATTGATAAAAACACTCCCCTCTCCGGTTTCCAGCCAATCCTGATTTACATTAAAGGTGGAACATAGATGCTGAATAAATATTTTCTGCGGCTTTGCCCGATTATATTCTATATTGGCTATAACATCCCTGCTGACTCCCAATTTGTCACCAAAATCCTTTTGTGACATTTTTAAAAGGGTTCGTACTTCTCTTATTCTTTTGTGCAGCATTGAAATCACCTCGTATCATCATAATATACAAAAAATAATATACAAAAAAAATGTGTTTGTCAACACAACAAAAAATATAAAAAATTTCCAAAATTAAATGTTGACTGACACAAGATTATGTGATATGCTGTGTTTATAAACACACTCCAAGGAGGTTTTTGTGTATGAGTAAAACAGAGATCCTGTCTAAAACATACGAAAAGCTAAACCCCGAAAATCAAAGTTATGCCTTAGGTATCCTACAAACACTAAAGTACATGCAGGACATTATAAGTCAAAAGATTCCAACCGATAAAGCTGGGAAGCAGAAGAATTGAAAGGAAGCAGCAAATCAGACAGGTTACACTTTAACTAAATTTCCTCCGACACAGATTCATAAGAACTCTATACGTGTAAAAAACGTAGCATTTTCTATATAATTTCAAAACATTATGAAAAAGTAAAAAATCTTATAGCTGTATATATCAACAACCATGTATGGTAATGATATATAAAACTTGTAAGAACTAAATTGCCCGATTGTGCATATTGCTGTAAGTGAAAGGGTTTATTTATTGCGGTGTTTTTGATTTTTGCAAGATTAATGAACTGGAGGATGTACATGCATGAGTAAACAGATTGCTTTACAAAAGTCAGGCTCTCTCCGGAAAAAGGATGGATTTATCAAAGGCTTCATTAAGCAAATTGATCTGCAGCTTTTAGTAATACCTTCTATCATTCATATCATAATTTTTTCTTATATTCCGATGTATGGAATAATCATGGCTTTTCAGGAATTTCAACTGGGGGATTTCCCGGGAATGAGCCGATGGGTTGGATTTTTACATTTTAACCGCCTGTTTTCAGATCCAAACTTTACTACTGTGCTTCGCAATACTGTAGTAATAAGTCTTCTTAAAATGCTTATTAATTTCCCCGTTCCGATAATTTTTGCCGTCATGCTGAATGAAATAACCCACAAGAACTTAAAGAGAGGAATTCAGACGATAAGCTATCTTCCCCACTTCATTTCATGGGTAGTAGGCGCCACATTGTTGTTCGACTTTTTCTCAGTTGACAATGGCGCGGTAAATTCTGCTTTACAGGCTCTTGGCTTGATTGAGAGGCCTATACATTTCTTTGGTAAAGGCGAATATTTTTGGTGGATGGCTGTAGGTACTGACTTATGGAAGGAACTGGGATGGAATTCAATTATATTTATAGCTTCCATCACATCTATAGATTATGAGTTATATGAAGCGGCAGAAATTGATGGGGCAGGGAGGTTCGCAAAGATGTGGTATATAACAATTGCATCCATCATGCCAACCATCATTCTGCTTCTCATCTTTACAATAGGCAACCTGCTGAATACAAACTTCGATCAGATTATGATGCTGACAAACCAGATGGGCAATGCCAGACTGCGGGATTTCGCCGACGTAATCGACACATATGTGTACAGAGTTGGTCTACGTGAAGCCAGGTACTCTTATGCGGCAGCTGCAGGTTTATTCAAATCGGTGGTAAATATTCTTCTCCTGCTGGGAGCCAACAAACTGGCGAGCAAAACCGGAAATGAAGTAATTTAATAACATTATCCTATGGAGGCATATGTATGAAAAGAAGAAAAACCTTTGGTGATAGGCTGTTCGATACCATAAATATTTTAATTATGCTTATCATAGTGCTGGCAACGCTCTATCCATTTATAAATTCAGCGGCAATATCCTTAAATGATGCGAACGATACGACGAAGGGCGGGATAACCTTTTATCCGCGTGTATTTACCCTGCGCAATTATGAACTGATCTTTACCAATCCCAAAGTCTACAATGCCTATCTCATCACGATAGCCAGGACGGTAATCGGGACGATCAGTGCACTGCTGTTTACTTCCATGCTTGCCTTCGGAATGGCCCACAGAAATTTAAAAGGAAGAAGGTTTTACACTATTTTGTGCATTATCCCGATGTATTTCGGCGGAGGCCTCATACCCTATTATTTCCTTATTAAAGGACTGGGTATGATGAACAGCTTCTGGGTCTATATAATACCGTCACTGGTAGGCATCTGGAATATGATACTTATGAGGACATATTTTATGGGTATCCCTTCATCCCTGGAGGAATCGGCGCGTATCGACGGAGCAAATTACTTTACGGTATTTTTCCGGATCATATTCCCTGTGTCCATGCCGATTGTCGCCACTATAGCGCTTTTTATCGGTGTGGGGCAGTGGAATGCCTGGTTCGATGCATCCATGTTCATTACAAAACAGGAACTGAAGCCCATGCAGACTGTGCTTCTCTCCATCATTTCAGAAGCTAAATTTGCCCAGCAGCTGGCACAAACCACAGCCGGCGCTGCTGCAGATGCAAGCAACATCGGTAAGGGAGTACAGGTCAATGTACGTTCTATAACCATGGCGACCATGATAGTAACTATATTGCCCATCATTATGGTATATCCGTTTTTGCAGCGATATTTTGTTAAGGGTATCATGATAGGCTCACTCAAAGGATGAAACGGTCAAATCCGATGCCGTTTTATCATATAAGCAATCCATTTCAGTCAAAAAAATTAGGAGGTGCAAAATGGACAAAAAGAGAATTCTTTGCCTTATTCTGGCAGCATTCATGCTTGTCGGTATTGCAGTAGGCTGCGGCAAGACCTCTGAATCCGACAAACCCGCAGAAACAAAGGAAGAAGAAAAAAAGGATACCACCACAAAGGATGCCACAACTGGTGAAACTGCGGACAGTGAGGAACTTGAGCCCTATACTTTCACCCACTATTTCAACTATGACTGGTGGGGCTTAAAACCCTGGGGAGAAGACGAAGTCTCAAAAGCATTGAAGGAAAAGTTCAATGTACATGTGGAATTTTCCAAACCCGACTCAGATCCGCAGGCTAAGCTTAATGTCATGATTTCGGCAGGAGATTTGCCGGATTCCATCATGATGGACAGAGGCGTGGACAATATCAAGCTGGCTGAATTAGGCTTACTGCAGCCCCTGGAGCCTTTCATGGAGAAAAACAAGAACTATGAGAATAACATATTACCGTCTACGATAGAGATGCTCAAGATTAATGGTAAGCTGTACGGCATACCCAACTGGGCAAGAAAAGCAGCTTCAGGCGGTAATGATGCCTGGATTTACAACCTGAGATTGTATCAAGAAGCAGGAAGCCCCAAGCTTGAGACCTTTGAGGATTTGTACAATTTTGCTATGAAGGTGAAAAACGAAATACCAACAACCAAGGAAGGATTGTCTACCATTCCTGTGATAATGGACCAGTCAACTGACGGATGGAGATTTGCCAGGGCATTCTACCGTTCTTATGGAGGTGTGCTGGAAGGCTGGTACACTGTTTACAATGGTAAATACCAGCTTGCTTTCAGAGATCCTGTATTCAAGGAAGCTTCTCTGGAGATCAACAGATGGTGGAGATCGGGTCTTATATCCGAAACTCAGTTCACGGATACCCCAGAGCAAATCCTGGAAAAAATTGTAGCAGGGCGCACCGCACTGCTGTTCTATGACCAGTCTCTAGACGAGACAAACAAATTCCGCAGGATACTGAGGGAAACATATCCGGATGACAGCTATGAGATGGTATCACCTTTCCCGTATCCACCGGCCAAGGGACTGCCAACTTCTAAGATTTATGCGGACCATCAGTCTACGGTGGGTTGGAATGTTACCTGCATCACTACGAAGGCTGAAAATCCTCAGAGGATTTTTGACCTCTGGACATATTTCCTGACAGAGGAAGCAGCAATACTGCAGATGTATGGACCTCAAGGCCAGTATTGGGACAGCCTGGACAGCGACGGACTGCCTATACTTAAGAAACCCGAATCCGAATTGACAACGGATGAAATCAACCGTTTGGGCCTCTGGTTCTGGATGATACCGGGACAAAGCGATAACGTGGACAGAATAAAGTTTGCGGTAAATGCAAAGCTGCCCAAAGAAAAACAAAACTGGGTAATAAACAATCAGGCTAATGTATTGACGCCCATCATGTGGCTGACCGATGAATTTGTGGGAATAGGCGACGTGATTGATCCAAAGAGTGAAGAAGGCATTAACAGGACACTATGTGAAGATTTCATAAAAGCCAACTATCCAAAGATGATTATGGCGGAAACTGCTGAGGAAGCTGAAAAGATTTACGAGTCCATAATTGATTTTTGTGATAAGAATGGAATGCCTGCAATTGAGGAAGCTTACGACAAGAAATACAAGGAAAATGTAGCGCTTGTCGGAACAGGCCTGAAGAAATAATACTATAACGAAGCTTTCATATAGCTGAGAGCAACACATCCGATCTTCAGCCGGCCTTTTAGATGTCAGCACATTTAGAAGGCCGGCTTTTTATTTTCAAAAAGGGCTTACGGTGGATGTTTACACCCTGAACCGGTATCCTGCGCCCCATACTGTTTCTATATACTGAGGGTTTGACGGGTCGGTTTCGATTTTCTCCCTTATTCTTGCCACATGCACGGTGACAGTGGCGGCATCCCCAAGGGAATCAAGCCCCCAAATCCTCTCGAAGAGTTCTTCCCTTGAGAAAACCCGGTTGGGGTTCTGGGCCAGGAATAAAAGCAAGTCAAACTCCTTCTGGGCCATATTGACTTCCTTTCCGTTTACAAAAACTCTCCTTGCATCTTTATTTATTTCCAAGCCGCGAATTGCTATCACCGTATCATTCTTTACATTGGCATACTTGTTTTTCAGCCTTTCATATTTTGATATGTGGGCATTAACCCGCGCTACCAGTTCACCGGGGCTGAAGGGCTTTGTTATATAGTCGTCGGCTCCTAACCCCAGGCCCCTTATTTTATCAATTTCTTCTTTTTTAGCAGAAACCAGGAGGACAGGGACATCCATGGTGTCACGAACATGCCGCAGGATTTCAAATCCGTCTATTCCGGGAAGCATGATATCCAGCAGTATTAGGTCGTAGTGTCCGGATTCGATAGCCTTGAGGCCGGAAATGCCGTCACTGCATATATCTACGGAAAAACCACCTATTTCAAGATAATCCCTCTGAAGCTCAGCTATGCTCTGGTCATCTTCAACAATCAGTATTTTCTTCACAACAAAACCTCCAGAAAATTCTTGTTATATTCATATTGCATTTCTGTATAATAAGCAAAACCGATTTTGGACGTGTTGATACCCACACGGTCAAAGCCGGATCAAAGAGTCTGCGGTGCTTTGATTTACATTACCTTTCCCAGGGAAATCATTATGCTGGTACCCTGGTTTTCATGGCTTCTTGCCCATATTTTGCCGCCATGACCTTCTACTATTTGCTTTGCAATGGCCAGACCGAGTCCGCTTCCGCTTATCTTGCTCCTGGAAGCATCGGCGCGGTAAAACCTGTCAAATACCTGAGAAATTGCGGCTTTTGGTATACCAGCACCGTTGTCCCGTATTTCAACAACAATGCTTGAATTGGTTTCCCGAAGGATAATATCTATTTTGCCTTCGGCTTTGTTCATATACTTTCGCGCATTATCAATTATATTTACCACGACTCGCCTCATTCTGTCCCTGTCTATCAGGACATACCTGCACTCTTTAAGCTCATTGTGAAGCTCTATTTTTATGTTGTATTTTTCCAGCTCCGTCTCATTATCTGTTATGCTGTCTTCAAAGTACTTTACTATATCGGTCTTTTCAAAATTGAAAGGTATCTGCTTGAGGTCAAGCTTGGAGTACAAAAGGAGGTCGTCAATCATCCCGTCCACCTGAAGCGCTTTGGAATATATGGTTTTCAAATACTTCTGCAGCTTTTCCGGGGTATTGGCGACTCCGTCCATTATCCCTTCCACATATCCTTTTATGGAGGTGATGGGGGTTTTAAGATCATGGGATATGCTTGACACAAGCATCTTCCTGTTTTCATCGTATTTCATCTGAGTGTGTACGGACTCCTTTAATTTCAGCCTCATTTGTTCAAAAGATCCGCACAGCTCCTTTATCTCATCGTCCCCTTCCACGATTACCTCATAGTCAAGATTGCCGCGGCTGATTTCTCCGGCGGAAGCCTTTAACCTTGCAAGGGGCTGCAGTATGCTTTTGGACAATACATAGGACATCAGCATACTGGTTGCCAGATAAGAAATTATGAACACGAGCAAGGAAAATACGGCAAAGTTCTGGGTCGCCTTTTCGCTACCTTCCACAGGAGCGAGGAATATAACCCATCCGCTGCTTCCATCTTTGAAATTCAGGGGTATGGTTCTTACAATAAAGGGTATTCCGCTCAAATAAATGGATTTACCGGTATATATTTCATCAGAACTGTGGATGCACTTTTCCAGGTCTATTTTGCTCAGCTTTCTGGTGGAGAATATCACTTCATAGTCTTTTAGGAATATGACATCCACATCCACTGCGGACAACCTCTCAGCAATATCTTGCTGAAAATCCTTTTCCATGACCCTTTCAGGATTATCCCGCATAAGGATGCTGCTTGCCTGAAAAATCTCATATTGTTTTTTTGTAAAGTTCTCCAGGCTTTCATAGCTTATGTCTTTCCTAAATAGCCCGGCAGAAACATATATATAGGCAAGAGATGCAACAATGGTTATTATAAAAGGAATAATAACTAATGCGGCATTGGATATTGTCAAACGCTTTTTTAAATTCATATCTCCACCTTAAAGATCCTTTTTATCAAACAGGTAGAAGCCTGCTGTAAAAAACATTATACCATATCCCAGCATTATAAATAACTGCCTCAAGAGTTTCATAAGCGGTATGCTGCTCGCAATCCAGAGGTTGTACCAGTCGATCATCGAGGTGATGAACAAGCTGGAATACCTGGGGAAAATAAATCCCAGGGCTTTTAAGGATATGAACAGCAAAATCGTGAGGAAAAAAACTGCTCCGCTGCTTTTCAAAACATTTGAGAAGAAGGTTATGATTACAGCCAGAACCAATATCGGAACCAGCGTAACCAGATACGAAACTACAATTCTAAGGAGGCCCACTCCGGTAAACGATGCCGTATTAAACAGAAAACCCGTCAATACGGACAGGACCATCACCACCAGAAGATTTGACAGCGCAAAGAAAGCTATGGCGGCAATTTTGGCCGAATACAATTTAATCCTGCTCACCGGCTTTGTCAACGCGATTTTCATCGTATTGTGGGAAAATTCGCCTGAGAATGTATCTATCGTCACCAGGGCGGTAAAGAGCGGAAGTATTGTATTGGCGAACACCGACAGCACCAAAAGAGGAAACTCGGTGCTGCTTGCTCCCCGTACGCCAAGGCCGCTTCTTATGCCTATAACCACCAGCTGGCCGAAAATGATTGTTATCAGCGAAATTACAATTATCACTACAGCTTTTTTCCTTTTGTACATTTTTTCTATTTCATTTATGAATGCAGCCTTAAACCTTTCCATTTCTGTCTACCTCACTAATAAAATAGTTTTCCAGGGAAGCGTAGTTGTTCAGGATATTCTCCGTGTAGTCAACATTCAGAATTCTTCCTCCGAATATGATGCCCACCCGGTTGCAGGTAAGCTCTATATCATGAATGAGGTGGCTTGATATGAAGAATGTTGTTTTTTCCTCTTCCGCCATCCTCTTAATGAGTTTTCTCACTTCCACCATTCCTTCGACATCCAGGCCGTTCAAAGGTTCATCCAGGATTATCAGTTCAGGCCTTGAAAGTATTGCGGCTGCAATACCAAGACGCTGCTTCATGCCGAGGGAGAAATTCTTTACCTTTTCGTTTTTGAATTTATATATGCCTGTGAGTTCAAGCACTTCGTCAATCCTGCGGCCGTCCACATCTCTGTAATATCTGGAAAACTGCCTTAAATTTTCATAGGCAGTAAGGTATGGATAAGACTCGGCGGTTTCTATTATGCATCCGACCTTATCCATGGCTTTTTCAAAATCGTTGCTGATGCTGTGGCCAAAAATGATTACATCACCTGAGTCAGCTTTCATAAGCCCGGTCATTATTTTCATCGCAGTGGTCTTTCCTGCGCCATTGGGCCCCAGAAAGCCAAAAATATCACCCCTGTTAATATCAAGGTTGATATCCCATATGCCTCTTCCGTTTTTATACGTCTTAGTCAGATTCTTTATTTCGAGAACTTTTTCCATAAACATTCCCCCAAATTTATCCCGAGTATCCGTTCCGGTTCATTAAAATACCGAGCCTTCAATGATTGAATGATTGGTTGAACCTCGGATGCTTATTATTTTAGAATGATAGCTTATTAATAAAATAATACAAATTCGGCTCGATATCATGCAGCCATGCATCAGGCGCTGCTCATGCAGCGCCTGGCATAACTTTTTTACTAGTCAAATACCCTGGAGAAATTGCCGTCATAGTCCAAGCTTGACCTACCATTAGTGAAGTAGAAATACAACTTTCCTGGTGTAGGATCAAAATGTATGTTTCCCGACTGTTCATTGCCGGAGGGATCGGTATAGGTGAATTGTGCCGAATAGGGGTCCGTGATTTCTGCATCGAAGCGGAAATCCAGCGCTTTTGCTGCATAATCGGCATAATTCTCATCGTAAACTTCATAATAATGCCCGGACACATTCTTATCGTCGATATGGGCTATTTCGAGTATCCTCTCACCAATTTTGACAAATGTGTCGTTCTCTACTATTACGATATTATTGCTGTATTTTCCTACATACCTGGCAGTGATTTCAGGTCCTCCCAAATCTCTAGCCGTTGATTTCTGCACATTTTTGCCCTCCAGGTTAGGCTTGGACACTTTGGTTGAATCAATATCATACACCTTTACCAAAGCTTCGGCAGTGATATCATGGGTGACGCCGTTAGAATCCTTGCCTGACAGTACGCCTGTAGCCAGGACGCTTTCCAATATGCCGTCCTCATTGACAAAAGCCTTGCCGGACACGCTTTTAACATATACGTCCTCAAGGGTTGCCGATGAGGTTTTGCCGTCCGGTGATATAAGTACATTGGAAGTGTTTTGCTTCAGCAAAAAGGAGGTAACAGCGTTCACCAGGGCAGGGATCTGGCCTTCATTCAGATTGCCGGACAACTCCTTGCTCCCATTGGATTTTTCTTCAACTACCACATAGTTTTTAAGATCACCCACCAGGGCATCAAAAATCTTTTCCAAGTCTTTTGCATGGCTATCCTCAAAAGGATTGGACGAAGGTTTGAAATCATAATCCTTTGAGTATTCAGTTACATAATAAGTATCGGTACCTTGATCGTACCATATGGAGCTGCTGCTGTCCCGGTAGGAGAAATAGGACCTGTTGTTCTTTCCGTTGTATTCCTCAACGGATGAATGGGATTCAACAGCCTTTTTCGTGTTATCCACCTTCTCTAGTGAACTCTCCGACATCAGCACTTTATCATTGTCCTTCACTGTAAAAACACTCTCGATGGTATAGCTCTGCATCTTGTCGCTCATGCTCTTAGCTGTGAATTTGACAGAATCTTTGAGCAGATCATAGCCGGTTTTGGAGGCTATGTCGGCAAAGGCTGTCGTGACAAACATAGTAGCGCCTAGAAGGAAGCTGGCAGCCATAACTATTTTTTTGTTTGTTTTCATTATAATATCTCCCCTTCTTGTAAATAGCATATACCAGTGGAAAGTATAGATGCATGGGACCGATTACAATCCGGCGCCGGCTGATATGTCAATCCATACTTCCTATTATATATTTTACCCTCTACATATTGAATTCCCATAAATCAAAGATAAACAAATTATAAACAATTTTATAATATAAAATTTATGGGTATATTTCAAATAATAATAAATACTATATTGAACAATTTGCTCAATTATTATATAATGATTAATGTATACAGAATACAATATCCTGTACATGAAACAAGAGAATGAAAAACACAACGCACTAATTTACCAGATAGAGGATGGAGGTTTCTATGAATACAAAATTTAATGAGGGAAAATGGAACAAGGAAATAGATGTGAGGGATTTCATAGTCAGGAATTACACTCCTTATGATGGGGATGAAAGCTTTCTTGAAGGGCCAACTGAAAGAACCCGCAAGCTCTGGGATAAGGTAAAGGCTCTCATGAAGGCTGAAAGAGAAAAGGGTGGAGTTCTGGACATAGACGAAAAAACCATATCCACAATTACTTCCCATAAGCCCGGTTATATAGATAAGGATTTGGAAACAATAGTAGGACTGCAGACGGATGAACCTTTAAAGAGAGCGATAATGCCTTTCGGTGGAATCCGCATGGTGCGCTCATCTCTTAAGGCATATAACCGTACAATGGACCCTGATGTTGAAAGGGTGTTCAAATACAGGAAAACTCACAATGACGGTGTATTTGATGCATACACTGACGAAATGAAAAAAGCAAGACACACTGGTATAATAACAGGGTTGCCGGATGCCTATGGCCGTGGAAGAATAATTGGTGACTACAGGAGAGTTGCCCTTTATGGAGTGGACTACTTGATTGCAAAGAAGAAAGAGGCCAAGGAAAACCATGTTTTTGATGCCATGGATTCTGATACGATAAGGGATAGGGAGGAACTCAGCGAGCAGATAAAGGCCCTGGAGGAGCTTAAGGAAATGGCTGCCGGGTATGGATTCGATATAAGCAGGCCTGCCCAGGATACGAAGGAAGCCATCCAGTGGCTGTATTTTGGCTACCTGGCGGCAGTCAAGGAACAGAATGGTGCGGCAATGAGCCTGGGAAGGGTATCCACTTTCCTGGACATTTATGCAAGCAAGGACCTTGAGGAAGGGCGCTACAGCGAAGCTGAGATTCAGGAAATGGTAGACCATTTCGTCATGAAGCTCAGAATGGTAAGATTCTTAAGAACACCGGAATATGATGAACTGTTCTCCGGAGATCCTACATGGGTAACAGAGTCCATAGGAGGCGTGGGCAATGATGGAAGGCACATGGTAACAAAGATGTCCTACAGATTCCTGCATACCCTTACAAACCTGGGACCTGCTCCTGAACCGAATCTGACCGTGCTTTGGTCCAAAAGGCTGCCTGACAACTTCAAAAAATTCTGTGCGAAAATGTCTGTGGAAACTTCATCGATCCAATACGAAAATGATGACCTTATGAGGGATAAATTCGGAGATGATTATGGTATAGCATGCTGTGTTTCGGCTATGAGGATCGGAAAACAGATGCAGTTTTTCGGAGCCAGAGCAAACCTTGCCAAAGCCCTGCTGTATGCAATTAACGGCGGCAAGGACGAAATCTACGGAACTCAGGTAGCACCTTCCTTTGCACCCATTACCTCCGAATATCTGGATTATAACGAAGTGACCGAGCGGTTTGATTTGATTATGGAATGGCTTTCCAAGCTATACATCAACACGCTTAACGTCATCCATTATATGCATGATAAATACTGCTATGAAAAATTAGAGATGGCTCTGCATGATGAGGAAATAGTGAGAACCATGGCTTGCGGAATAGCCGGTCTGTCCGTTGTGGCCGATTCATTGTCAGCCATCAAGCATGCAAAGGTAAAGGCTATAAGAAATGATCAGGGATTGGCTGTTGACTTTGAAATTGAAGGCGATTATCCGAAGTTCGGAAACAATGATGCTGAAGTGGATGAGATAGCTGTTAATGTGGTGAAGAGTTTCATGTCCAAACTTAAAAAACACAAGACATACAGGAACAGCAAGCCCACCCAGTCCATCCTCACCATTACGTCAAACGTTGTGTATGGCAAGAAGACAGGAAATACTCCGGATGGAAGAAGGCACGGCGAACCTTTTGCACCGGGAGCAAATCCCATGCACAAGAGAGACACCAACGGATGCCTTGCCTCAATGAGCTCAGTGGCCAAGCTGCCTTATGATGATAGTGAAGACGGCATATCATATACCTTCTCCATAGTGCCGGGAGCTCTGGGCAGAACGGCGGAAGACAGATACAAAAACCTGTCGGCTCTTCTGGACGGATATTTCGGTGATGGAGGCCATCACATAAACGTAAACGTGCTGGAAAGGGAAATGCTTCTGGATGCCATGGACCATCCGGAAAAATATCCGCAGCTCACCATAAGGGTATCGGGATATGCGGTAAACTTTATCAAGCTTACGAGGGAACAGCAGCTGGATGTAATAAACAGGACTTTCCATCAGAGAGTTTAATATAGAATCATTAAGCTTTGCTTTATGCAAGGTAAACTTTAATAGATAGATACTTTATACAGGTAAAAGCAACCTTATATTGAATTTCAGAACCCTGGGGTTTAACCGACCCCGGGGTTTTTCTTTTGGGACGGGGATATATAGGCTGGGAAAAGGATA
>Ga0134090_1001347_pt1 | contig 16120 bp, 10 predicted proteins | sample 1_4taG_FD_94453 | JGI IMG/M metagenome (GOLD analysis project Ga0134090, IMG submission 94453) | Switchgrass degrading microbial communities from high solid loading bioreactors in New Hampshire, USA - 1_4_20_6_A1 metaG | ecosystem: Engineered > Bioreactor > Semi-continuous > Anaerobic >...
AATCCTGCACAGCGGCTGCTACGCGCACTACTCCGCCGAGCTAGGCGGAAAACTCTACGGGCCCGTCCATACGGTGACGGAATCGGGTATTGAAATTTTTGAAATGACCGAAGAGATGATCCTCAGGAACATTGAGGACTACGCCAGCGCGGCCGCCCGCGCGCACTTAGGCGGCTTTAACCGGATTGTCCTGCACGCGGGGCACGGCTGGCAGCTGTCGCAATTTCTCTCCCCCTCGAACACGCGCGCCGACAGATGGGGCGGGAAATCAATTGAGAACCGCGCGCGGTTTGCCGTCGCGGTGTGCGACCGGATCCGCCAGAAGTGCCCCGGCGTGACGCTGGAAGTCAGAATCAGCGGCTCGGAGTGCTACGAAGGGGGCTACGGCATCTCGGAGGGCGTTGAAATCGCCAAGCAGCTGGACGGCCACTGCGATGTCATCCACGTCTCCGCCGGCAACCACGAGGTGCCGCTTGCGCTGACCATTATGACACCCAGCATGTTCCAGCCCGACGGCGTCAACGTCCAATACGCGGCCGAAATCAAAAAATACGTGAAAACGCCTGTCGCCACAGTCGGCGCGCTCGCCGATCCGGAGCTGATGGAGGAGATTATCGCGACCGGAAAGGCTGACATCGTGGAAGTCGCGCGCGGCCTGATTGCCGACCCCGACCTCCCGAACAAGGCGTTTTTCGGGCGAGAGGACGAAATCAACCAGTGCATGCGGTGCCTGTACTGCTATTCGCACCACATGAAACGCGCCAATTACCGCTGCGCCATCAACCCTGAGACCGGAAACGAGCACGAGCTCAAGCACGACTTTAGGCCGAAGGTCCTGAAAAAAGTCCTGATTGTGGGCGGTGGCGTCGCCGGGATGCAGGCGGCGCTGACCTGCGCCGAGCGCGGCCACGAGGTCATACTCTGCGAGAAATCAGACAGGCTCGGCGGCGTCCTGCGCTGCGAGGAGCGCGTGCCGTTTAAGGCGCGGCTGGCGCGCTACCTCGACCATCAGGCGCACATGCTCTCAAAGACAAGCGCGGACATCCGCCTGAGCACCGAAGTCACGCCGGAGCTGGCGAAAAAGCTCCATCCCGACGTCATCATCGCCGCAATCGGCGCGCGCCCGGTCGTCACGACGTTCATCAAAGGCTGGGACAGGCCGAACGTCATGAGCGCCGAAGAACTCTATCTGCACCCGGAAAAGGCCGGGAAAAAGGTCGTGATCATAGGCGGAGGGCTCGTCGGGCTCGAGCTTGCCGTCTTCATGGGCATGCTGGGGCGCGAGGTCACCGTGCTTGAAAAAATGCCCGTGCTCAACGACGGCGGCAATCACCTGCAGGGGCTGGCTATAAGCGGGAAGATTGAAAAGTACGGAATCAGGATTTCCGTCGCCACAACGGCCGGGGAAATAAACGAAAAAGGCGTTGTCGGCGTCTTTACGGGCGAGCCGCTCCCGCCGAAAAACCCCATGCCGTTTTCCCTGCCGCAGTATCCGCCCCTCGGGACATCCGGAACCATGCTGTTTGAGGCGGACACCGTCGCTTACGCCATCGGCCATGAGCCGCTGTGGGACGAAGCGCTGGCGCTGCGGGAGTGCGCGCCGGAGTTTTACCAGATCGGCGATTGCCTTGCGCCGCGCAATATCTATCAGGCGACAAGCTCCGCTTTCTTCCTCGCCCGCGGCCTCGGCAGGAAATATTGATTAAAAGCGGAATACATATTTCCAAAAACGAAAAAGGCTTCAAATCTTGCGATTTGAAGCCTTTTTTGCTGCGCCCTCAAGGATCCGGGTCTGCTTGTCACTTTAGTAAATCTCAAACACCTTGTACTCATGCGTCTCGATGAGCTCATCCGTTACGGGCACGGATACGCTCTTGGTTTTAATATCACGGACATGCGTGACTTCGAGCTTCAGCTTGCCGCAGCTGAAATTTCCGTCCTGCCGCCTGTGTCCGGTTCATTTATACTCTGGCGCACAAAGTATTCCTGAGCTCTTTGGAGACAAATGCTCTCCCCATCCGCTTCCATTGAAGTGTATATGCCGGCTTTCGCTATATCGCTCGGGAATTTCTCCCTTATAGACGGGGCGTAGGATACCCCGTTTTCCGGTTCCCAGTATTCGAGCAATGTGTATCCCGAATCTTCCATTTTAAATGTGATTGCGACGGGGACGCAGCTTGCTCCCGTGAGGACAATTTCATTGTCCTTATACTGATACTGCATGTAGAGCGCGACGAGGTAAACTGTGACGGTGTCGCCCTGATTGACCGTTTTCAGCGTCTCGTGATACTCCGTTGCGAACATCTGATACTCGCCGCCCCGGAAGAGGGGCTTATTATAAGCGATGATCGCCTCGGATACATACTCGTCTAAAGTTTTTTCAGTTTCGGCCTCATCGCTTTCAGGCGCAATCCCGCCGGGGCTTATATCTCCCGCCTGGATTCCAAGGAAAGCCAGCGTATTGCCGATCTTTTCAATATGCGCCTTATCCGCCCACAGGATAAGGTAATGGTACATCGAGCCGTTTATTTGAACCGCTTGCGGGTATCTGACAATCAGCCCCGCCTGATTTTGCATATCTTTCGGCTGGTCGGCCGACGGTAAAATGAGCCTTGCCTCCTGTCCGTCAACCGTGCGGCTGAGGATTTGCGGCTTCGAGCCGTAGGGGCTGAGCCTGTGAAACGCCTCATTTTCCGCGGCTTCATCGATTGTCAGGCCCGCGCCGTCAATGGCCCCGACCTGGAAAAAGCCGCCGGTGCCCTCGTATCTTTCGATATAGTAGGGGTTTGGTTTCCAGCCGGACGGATACCTCAGGGAGATTTTATAGTCCTCGGATGTATAGGCCGCGTTTGCGGACGGATTGGCCGCAAAGGCAATCACCGCCGCGCAGACAGCCACAACAGCAACCACGATGACCCAGAACGCGGGTTTTTTAAAACTGAGGACATTTTTTATCCTGCCTTTTGCGTGGTTTTCGCCGAAGGCCAGGGGGCCGGCCGCCAGAAGGCCTTTTCTTTTCACCGCGAGCGACAGCAGCGTATTCGAATAGCCGCACTTCGCGCCGTCGCCCAGCCTGCGCAGCACGCTCTCGTCGCAGGACATCTCCATGTCCCGGTTCATGAGCGCAAAGCACAGCCATATAAGCGGGTTGAACCAGTGCAGGACGAGCGCGAGAAAAGCAAGCGGCTTGACGAGATAGTCCTTCCTGCGGATATGCGTGCGCTCGTGTTCCAGTATATAGGCCATGTCGGCGTCTCCGATATGCGCGGGCACATAGATTTTCGGGCGGATAAAGCCACACACAAAGGCCGTCCCGATGGCGTCCGTTTCAAAGACGTTGCCTTTCACGCGCGTCGCGGTCCGAAGCATTCTTCTGGTTTTCACATAAGAAACGACACTATAAATGAGCAGCGCGATGACGCCGGAAATCCAGATAAAATTATATTTTTATGGAGCGGCATACGGGCGGCCGTGGCGAGCGTTGTCTTAAGGCCGCTCCTCTTTACTTCAAAAAGTGAAACATAGAATCCGCGGCTTCAGGGCGCTCTGCCTTCCCGATGTCCCCGCCGCGGCCTCTTTGTGAGAGTTTTTGATACACGCCCTTCTCCTTTACGAGATTTGAAGCGAGGCGGGCCATAAAGCCGTCAAAGTGATTTCGATTGCCAGAATACCAATCCGGCCCGTTTCGTCTATCCGGCTCCCTTTTCTCCTGTTTAAATAGCATAATGCCGAAACCAGGCAAAAAAGAAGGCCCGCGTTGTGGCATTCCTAATATTGGTTTAATTTTTCCTGTATTATATAATGAGAATATAGAGTGGCTGGACTTATATACGAAAAAGGAATGGTACCGAGCGGCTATGGGTCTTGTTATCGTTGTGATGCTGGTTTGCGCATCCATTTTTGTCAACGGGTGGACGGACTCCCCCAACGCCATCGCGACGGTGATCTCCACAAGGGTGCTCCGCCCGAGGGCGGCGGTTGTCCTCGGGGCGGTGTTTAACTTCCTCGGCGTGCTGATCATGGGGACGGCCGTCGCCACCACGACGGCCAGCATCGTCGACATCGGAACCGGCACGGACGCGCTGGTCACCCTCGGGGCCGCGCAGCTGTCCATCGTTTTGTGGGCCGTCGCCGCGTGGCGGTACGGCATCCCCACCAGCGAAAGCCACGCCCTGATAGCCGGCCTCATGGGCGCGGGCATCTCCCTCAACGGCATCAGCGCGTTAAACTGGCAGTCCATCAAAAGCGTTGTCATCGGGCTTGTCATTTCGCCCGCGGCCGGTTTCATACTGGGCTTCTTTTTCACCCGCCTGATTGAAATGATCTGCAGGAACATAAACCGCCGCAAAACGGAAAAATTCTTTTCCGCCGGACAGGTTCTCAGCGCCTCCCTGATGGCGTTCAGCCACGGCGCGCAGGACGGGCAGAAGTTCATGGGCATTTTCTACCTCGCCCTCGTCGTCGGCGGCGTCTACACCATGGAAAGCGGCGGGACGCTCGAAATACCCCTGTGGATTATGCTGGTCTGTTCCGTCCTGATGGCTCTGGGCACCTCGGTGGGCGGCTACAGGATTATCAAGGCCATGGGCATCGATATGGTCAAGCTTGAAAAATACCAGGGCTTTGCCGCGGAAATCGCCGCGTCGGGCAGCATGCTCGCCTCGACGCTGTGGGGTATCCCCCTGAGCACCACCAACGTCAAGGCCACCGCCATGATGGGCGCCGGAGCCACAAAGGGCGTCGGCGCTGTCAACTGGTCGATCGCAAAAGATATGGTGATTGCCTGGGTGCTCACCTTCCCGGTCTGCCTTATACTCGGCTACGTTTTCGCGACTGTTTTCCGTTTCCTGTTTTCGCTGTAACTTTTGGCACAAAGCCGGTGCGATTTGGAGGTTTCATATAATGGGCAAGATGAGTACAAAAAGCGTGGACTATTTTGAGATGTTCCAGCAGGGGGTGTCCATCTCCCTTGAAGCGGCGCAGGCTCTGCAGGCCGCCTTCAGGGACAGGTGCATCGTCGAGTCGGAGCTTAAGTCCATCAAGGACATCGAGCACAAAGGCGACACGCACGTCCACCAGTGCCTGCGGAAAATCGACATCGCCTTCATCACACCCATAGACCGCACGGATATCGTTGATATCATCAAGGCGATTGAAAACCTCACAGACTGCATCGACGCCGTCGCAAACCACATCGCCATCTTCAACATCCGGGAAAGCAGCACCTACCTGCGCAGGTTCGTCGATTACATCGTGCAGTGCTGCAAAAAGCTCGACGAGCTGATGGCGGCGCTGAAAAACTTTAAAAAGAACCACGCCAAGATCAACGAATGCATCGTCGAGGTCAACAGGATTGAGGAAGAGGCTGACCGCACCTACGCGGAAAGCATGCGCAAGCTCTTCGAAAACGAGACGGACCCCATCGTCATTATCAAGAAAAAAGAGCTTTACCAGCTTCTTGAGCAGACCGTAGACTGCTGCGAAGACATCGCGGACATGGTTGAAAACGTCATGGTGGCCAAGACCTAAATACCGTATCCGGAAAGATCCCCGCGGCAGCGGGGTCTTTTATCGGCGACGCGCAAGGCAGTCCGGCTGAAAGCTGGGGGTGTTAAAGATAGACGACTTTAGCATCGCTTTAATTCCCGCCTATAAACCGGGGGACAACCTGATTGCGCTGCTCGAGGACTTAAACCGCGCGGGCTTTGTCCCCGTCGTCGTGGACGACGGCAGCGGGGAGCGCTACGCGCCGCTGTTTGAAGAAGCGGCGCGGCATGCGGCCGTATTGTCCCATCCCAGGAACCAGGGAAAAGGCAGGGCCTTGAAAACGGGCCTTGCCTATATCCAGGAGACGTACGGGACGGGCCATATCGTAGTCACGTTCGACGCGGACGGCCAGCACAGCGTTGAGGACGCCATCCGCATCCGCGAAAACGTGCGGTTGCACCCGGACGCGCTGATTCTCGGGCAAAGGTGCCTGACAAAGCAGGCGCCTTTCCGCAGCCGGCTCGGCAACGCGGTCACGTGCCTCATCTTCCACCTGTTCACGGGCGTGAGGCTGTACGATACGCAGACGGGCCTTCGCGGCTTTAGCGGGGAGTTCATCCCGCGGCTGCTGAAGATTCACGGCGAGCGGTACGAGTATGAGCTCAACGTGCTATTAGACTCCGCCCGCAAGCGGATACCCATCCGGGAAATCCCGATTGACACGATTTATATCGGCAGGAATGTCTCCTCGCATTTCCGCATGGTGAAAGACTCCCTGCGGATTGTCAAGGAGATTATCAAGTTTTGCGCCTCGTCGTTCTTCTGCTTTTGCATAGACTGCCTCCTGTACGGCCTTCTGCTGATGCTCACGGGCAACTTGCTTATCGCCAACATCAGCGCGCGGGTTGTCAGCGCCACGCTCAACTACATACTCAACCGGAAGTTTATCTTCCGGAGCAACGCGCCGGCCATCAAAACGGCGCTGGAGTATTTCTGCCTTGCGGCGGCCATTCTGGCCGGCAACTCCGCGCTTTTGACGCTGCTGATCAACCACATCCGGATGAACGCCATGCTGGCGAAAATCCTCGCAAATTTCCTGTTTTTCTTTGTCAACTGGGCCGTCCAGCGTTTCGTCATTTTCCGAAGCAGCAACAAGCCGAAAAACCCCGTGAAAGACAGCGATTTTTCCCGAAAAGCTTAAAGCCGCAGGCAAGTGCCCGATGTGCGGGCATCGTCCTGCGGCTTTTTTATGTTATAACCTTCCGGCTTTAAGCGGATTGCGGGATGCCATCGCGGACCGCCACCGCCGCTCTCAGCGTGTCCCACATGTCGTCCGTCAGGAGGCCGAGCCTCCAGAGCGCGACGCCTTTCAGATGGTATCTCTTGGCCAGCCCGACCTTTGAAAGGAGGCTCTCCGGCGTCTCGTTCGGTACGGAAATGCCGAGCGCGAGCTTTTCTCCCGGCACGCACTCAAGCGCCTGCTCGACCGCCTGGGCGACAAGCGCGATTGGCTCCGGCTTTGTGCCGTAATCGTACGCCATGATAATGATTGTGTCGGCGCACTCCCCCAGAGCCTGATAGTCATAGCCCTTATAGGCGCTGTTGGGCGCGTGCAGCGTCAGCGTGAGACTCAGCCCCGCCGCGTGCGCTTGCTCCGACAAAAGCCGGACGAATCTGTTAAACGCGCTTTGCGTTGCCAGCAGCTGCTCGCCCTCTTCCCGCAAGCCCAGGCCTTCAAAGTCGAGATTAATGCCCTGATAATATTGCGCAGCCTCTTTGACGATATTGGCGGCCGCCGCGGCCATGGCGGCGTCGCTGCCCAGCAGAGCCGTGATGGTGCCGTCCCCGTCTGTGACGTGCACCACCATTTCGGCGGTGAGCCCGTACGCGCCCGCCGCTTTCAGGACGTCCTGCCAGCCGTCGGGCCTGAGCCAGCCGGTTCGGCTCTTTGTGAGCAGGTTGCCGTCTCTGTCAATGCTGTACCAGCCGAGCGCGACTTCGCCGACGATATCGGTATTGCCTGCGGCCGTCTCCGGATAGGGCACGCCAAAGAGGTTCGTCCAGCTGCTCGTTTTGCTGTCGCCCAGGGCGTAAAATCCGATGACCGTCATCTCCCTCGGCGGGGACGTGACGCTCACAACCCTGTTGTCCCCGTCCCACTCGACTGCGCAGTCAAACGCCTCGCTGAAAAACCTTAAGGGGATAATCGTCCTCCCGCCCGAAATGACCGGGGCGACGTCCAAAGCGACGGGGGTCCCGCTCAAATAGGCGGTCTTGCTCCCGATCTGCAGCGCCACGACCTTTTCGCCGTCCGTGGCGGTGACCGTCTTTGAGGCATCGTCCCATTCCACCTGCACGCCCAGCGCTTCCGCAATCGCCCGGAACGGCACGAGGGTCCTGCCGTCCTGAATGACAGGTTTGACGTCAAAAGCAACGGGTATGTTGTCGACAAAAACTTGAATGGCCTTCTCCTCCTGCGCCATGGCAGCAGGCGCGGCGCAGCCGATTATGAGAAGCGCCGCCGCCAGACACAAAAGCGCTTTTTTCATTATGTACCTCCAGAAAATTCATGCACACGACATTATACTACAATCCGGTTACCGGGTCCAACGGGAAGCTGCCTGCATTTCTCAGCAAAAATGCAAGGATTTCCGCAATAATCCCGCCTGTGATGCAAAAACATTGGGCAGGCAGCGAATAAAACCGTCTGCCTTTTTACTGCCCGCGCGGCCGCGGGGGCGGCCGTTTTCATCCCAAAGCGGATGCGCGCCCAATCCGGCGCGCGCGTCCCGCGCGATGCAGTCAATCGCGCCGCACGCAGCCGGCACCGGCGCGGCGCTTATATCAGTCCCGATTTTTGCAGGAGCCGCCGGAGCATCACGGCGGCCTCGGCGCGCGTGACGAGCTCTTTCGGCGCAAGTGTGCCGCCGCCCCTGCCGTGGGCGACGCCCGTTTTCAGGCACGCCGCGGCGCCTTCTCTCGCAAAGGCGGAGACGGCCGCGCCGTCCGCGAACGCTCCGAGCAGGCTTTCGGCCTCGCCGGCGGAGAGGGCGGCGTCGAGCCTTGTCACCGCCATCGCCCGCGCGACGACGGCCATCGCCTGCTCGCGCGTGATCGGGTCGTCGGGGCCGAAGGTCGCCTCGTCGTACCCGAAGATCAGCCCGTGCCGCGCGGCGGCCTCTATGTATCCGCCGTGCCACGCCTCCGGCGCAGCGTCCTTAAAGCGGCATGTGTCGGCAGGCCTGATGCCGAGCGCCCGGACGAGGGCGGTGGCAAATTCGGCCCGGGTGATAAAGCTGTCCGGGTTGAACCGGCCGTTTTCGTCGCCTGTCACGACGAGCCGCGCGCCCATATCGTTGACGGCGCCTTGCGCCCAGTGGCCGGATACGTCTTCAAACGCCGCCGGGTTGGAGATCACCGAGTAGGTGCTGTTTGTCAGGCTGCTGATGACGGCGTAGTACCTGCCGTCGATGAGAGCCACGCGCGTCGGAACGTGGCGCACCGCCCCGCTCGGTTCGACCACGACGGCCGTCGTAACCTCCCCGTGGTCAACGCCATCGGGAATGGCCACCATCCACTCCACGTAAGAGCCGAAGGCCGTCACGTCAATCGTTCGTCCGTTGTAGGTACAGCGAACCGTAAACTCGATGGCCGGAACAACAAGCTTAAACCCTCTGGCGGCAGCGGCGTCCTGAACGAGCTGCGCGGCCGCGCCTGAGGGCGCCGCTATCGTCACCTCGACCGTGATGTCCGCAAGGTCGGCGTCCTCCCCGAACTGCTCGGCGATGGCGCTGATACTCACCGCGCCGGTCGGGAGGGTGTACACGGCCTCGCCCGTCCTGATTTCAAGCGCCGCCTCCCTGTCCTCCATGTCCTTTATAAGCCGCCCCGTCAAAGCGGCTGTTTTCACGGCCTGCGCCCCTTCAATGGGGACGGCGATGACCGCCTGATCTTCCGCGCTGTCAAGCAGCGCGCCCACAAGCTCGGGGCTGAGCGTCACCGTCAGGGTCGCGCGCCCGTCGCTCGTCCGCCCCTTTGTCTGTACGCCGGCGAGGACGGTTTTGCCGCCCACGATAGCCGGCACCTGAACAGGCACGCTGCCGGGCGATATCGGCGCGGCGGGCGGCGTGTCACCCGGCACGTCAGATGGCGGCGTGTCAGGCGGTTCGTCAGGCGGCCGACCGTCATCCGGCGTCGGCGCGACGCTCACGCTCCTGCTCCAGACCCTCTCGTTCCCGCATGCGTCGTAGACTTTTACATACAAGGTATACTCTCCGCTTTCCAAAGTCAGCGTGACGTCTTTCTGCGCCGCTTCCGGGAAGACTACCTCTTCGCCGTAAACCGGCTCCCCGCCGCCGGATGCCCTGCCGATCGCGTACGCGGCCACGCCGCTTTCCCCGTCGAAAAGCCGCAGCGTGATGCTGCCCGCGGTGTGCGGCGCCTCGTCACGGCCGAGGACGGCCACCTCCGGCGGCGCGGTGTCGCGCACCACCGTCAGCGTGCGCGCGGCCGGCTCGGACGTCCTGCCCCCTTCGGATACCGTCAGCACGAATGTGTAGACGCCGGGCAAGGACGCCCCGTCCAGCACAAGCGCATCTCCGCCCGCCAAATCCACGGGCTTCCCTTCGGGGTCGTACACCGCGTAATGATAGGTAAGCTCCCCCGCCTCCTCCGCGAGAGCGACGGACTTGCCGGTGTTCCCGAACCGGACGGTGTATGCGCCGCCGTTCAGGTGCCTGATATCGACCTTATTGACGAACGTCCCCTCGCCGTCGGTGATGTCGAAGATGGCCACGGGCGGCAGCCCTTCGCTGGTTGGCAGCGCAGCCCTGCCGCCCCACGAAATATCGCCGTGGTAAAGCCCGGCGATGTAACGCGCGGCGGCCTGCGCGTTTTCCTCCGGACTGCTTCCGCTCAGCCACAGCCCGTTGCCGCCGCTGTCGGAAACGACGTCGCCGCCGCCCGGGCCGGTGGTGAGGTAGAAGATCTGATCCTGCTTAAGGCGCGCCAAAAGCTCGAAATAAGACGGCTCGCCGCTCCTCCCGTCGCCGCCGGAGAGCACGATATACACTTTTTGGGCGCTCTCAATGAAAGACGCGCCGCGCAGGCCGTCTGCCGCGGTCCTCCGGTATCCCATCCGGAGATTGGAAAACGTGAATTTGGATATCTTCGTCTTTTCATAGTCGTTTCTGAGAAAGCTCGCCAGCGGGCCAAAGCCGTTGTATCCCGTGTCGTCGAGCGCGCCGTCGTAGAGCGTGCGCGCCGTCCCGGGCGACGTTCCTCCAGCGTCCGTATAATCCGTTTCGACGCAGCTTAGCGACGCCGGCGTGATGGTGATGTCAACGCGCTTTTTCTCCCCGTTAAAGCCAAACGCCCCAAGCGGCGTTGCATAAACAAAGCCCGAGTCGACGAGGGAGCCGTAACCGTCATAATTGTGCATATCCTCGGCAAGCACGCCGTCTTTGATTTTTAAAAGGTAGACGGTTCCCGCCGTAGCCGAGTTAAATTTATAAAACAGGATGTACCCGTGGATAAAGCCGTCTTCATCAATGCCCGAGTTCATCAGCAGCCCCGCCCCGTCGAGCGCGTGGGCGCAGATTTCGGACGCGTCCATGTCAAAGGAGACCGTTTTCGCCGCCGAAGATGCGGGGCAGATCAGAAAGTCTTTGTAGGCCGGCTCGCTGTAGCCGAGGAAAACGACGCTCGTGTCGCCACCGGCCGCGCCGGCGTAAATGTGCCTGTCGCGCAGGTAAACCGCGTCCATCGAGCCGGGCGACGTGATATCCGTCACGAAGAGGGCTTCCGGCTTGTTCGAGATGAGATGGGCTGAAATTTTATTGTATATATCGAAGGAGTAAATGAACGCGTCATAATAATAGCCGCTTATAATTTCCGCCCTGCGCTGATCGTCCAGGTTTGAGGCGGTCTCGCCGGCCAAATACTCGGAAAAGAAAGTGCCAAACCACAAGTCCCTGTATTCCCTGAGCGCGGCGGCTTTCTCCTCGTCGCTGAGCTTTTCGTATTCCTCGTCCGTATAAAAGGGCTTTATGCAGTTTATCAGCAAAAACTCGTCCGCCAGCGCCTTTACGGCGTTTTCCTCAAGATGGCTCAGGAGCACGGAACCGTAGTGGTAATCGAAGTTGCCGAAAAGCTCCCATTCAATCTGGTATACAAGCAGGTTTTTCTCCTCATCCGTGAGCGCGCCGTAGCAGCGCCCGTACGTTATAAGCGCCGTATAGTCCCTGACCGCCTCCAAAACGGCCTCGTACACGGCGGCCTGTTCGTCCCGGCTCAGCTCGCCGTAGGGATGGATCTGCGCCGCATAGCGCCGCAGGATAGCCGCCTGATTGCACGAATATATCAGAAGCGCATACTCCGCCCAGAGCTGCTCGTGCAGATCTTCCTCTCCGGCCGCGAGAGCGGACGGCGGAATCTTGAAGCTCGTCTCCTTCCAGTAGAAATACGGGCGCCTGCCGGAGCGGTCGTCCCACCCTTCCGGCGCGGAGCCGTCCGGCGGGTAAATGGGGTGGTAGTAGTGGTCGTAGACGTACCAGCCGTCAAAATCGGAAAGGCTGACGTCCGTCTCCAATTCCACCGTACTGAGGCGATATTCCGCCGGGCCGAGCCCTTCGGCCGCAAGCGCGCTTTCAAGCCGCGCCGCAAACTCCGGCAGCGTGCCCCCCGGATAGCCGGGGTCTTGGACTATCAGGATATCAACCGGCCGCCGCTCGCTGATGTTTATGGCATGGGGCGACGTGTAGGCAAGCGCGCCCGTCGGGAAAACGTAGAACGCCAGCAGGCAGGCCAGCACGATACCGAGAAGCCTTTTTGTCATTTTTTAACCCCCAAACCATGAATTTACAATATAATTACCATTAACGTGTCGATATAACAAGTATTTTGTCGACTGCGGGCGGCGCGCGGATCATTTTCTAACACCGCCTGTACAATCTGCACAATCGTCAATCCGCCGAATCCGGCGTCCAAATGCGCTTTCGGTTTTGGGGTTTTGGGCTTTTGATTTCCTTTGACAAAAAGCGTATAATTTGATAGAATGCATCGCATGCGATTTATCCATAGAGGGGAATCCGGATGGGGCAGCCAGAGAGTTATCTCGCGGTCAAAATCATCCAGCTTGGCAACGCTGTGACCTGGCTGCGCAATAAAACGATGCAATCTTTCGGCCTGACGTCCAGCCAGAGCGAAGTCATCCGGTACATATTAAGAAACGCTGATAATCCCGTCACAGCCGGGGATATCATGGAGCATCTCCATCTCTCCCAATCCACGGTGGCCGGGATTTTGCATCGTCTGGAGAAAAAAGGGTTTATCACCCGCTGTGCCCACGCCGGCGACAGCCGGATAAACGTCATCACGCCGACGGAGCTGGGAATCGCGGTGCGTAAAGCCCTGATTGACAACGCAGTGGAAATGGAGCGGAAAATGCTCCAGGGAATGTCCCCGGAAGAGCAGGCGCATTTCAGGCGCCTGCTTCAAATCGCGCTTGACAACATCAACACTTTAAGACAGAAAGAGAACGGCGATCACCATGAATGAAAAGAAAGAGCTCTTTGAATCAATTCCCGTGCCAAAGGCGCTTGCGTCTCTGGCCATCCCGACGATTATCAGCTCGCTGATCACCATGATCTATAATCTGGCCGATACGTTCTATATCGGCCAGACAAACGACCCTTATAAAGTTGCGGCCGCCTCCGTTTCTTTCGCTTTCCCCTTCCTCATGAGCGCCCTGTCCAGCCTGTTCGGCATGGGCGGCGGCAGCCTCATTTCCCGCCTGCTGGGCAGGCAGGAGCCGGAAGAGGCCAGGAAGGCCTGCGCCTTCAGCATTTACGGCGCGCTTTTAGTCACGGTGATTTACTGTGCCTGCGTCTACATATTTATGGAACCGCTGCTGCGCCTGGTCGGCGCCAGCGACAACACCGTCGGCTACGCCTCCTCCTATGTGTTATGGGTCGTCGTCTTCGGCGGCATCCCGGCCTCCATGAACATGACAATGGCGCATTTTCTTCGCAGCACGGGCTACTCAAAGCAGGCCAGCTTCGGGCTTGGCATGGGCGGCGTGCTGAACATCATCCTCGACCCGCTGTTCATGTTCGTCATTTTTGAGCCGGGGCTTGAGGTGACCGGCGCGGCCGTCGCGACCATGCTTTCAAACTACTGCACATTCATTTATTTCATTATCATGTTTGTCCGTCTGAGAAAGAGGACCGTCCTTTCCTTCTCTCCCCGCCTTATCCTCCCCGGAGCGAAATATATCGGGCAGATTGCCTCCGTCGGCTTCCCCTCCGCGATTTCCTCGAGTCTGGCATGCGTGGCCAACATCCTGATTAACAAGCTGGCTGCCCAGTACGGCGATATTCCGGTGGCGGCGTTTGGCATCGTCAAAAAGATTGACATGCTGCCCATGAACGTGGGCATGGGCCTGTGCCAGGGCATGGTGCCGCTGGTGGCGTACAATTACGCCTCCAAGGATTACAAACGCATGCATGCGGCGGCCAAGTGCGCCCGGATCTGGGGCATGGCCTTCGCCGCGATTTGCATCGTCGTGTTTGAAATCTTCGCCGAAGGCGCCGTCGGCATCTTCATCAGAGAGCCGGAGACGTACGCGCTGTCGACCAAATTCCTGCGGATTTGCTGCCTGGCCACCCCGTTCATGATCAGCAACTTCCAGATGAACTTCACGTTCCAGGCCATGGGCAAGGGCTGGCAGTCCCTGATCCTCTCCTCCTGCCGCCAGGGCCTCGTCAACATCCCGCTCCTGTTTTTGATGAACGCCCTGTTCGGGCTGTACGGCGTCGTATGGACGCAGCTGCTTGCCGACTGCCTCACGCTGGCCCTCTCCTTCGGTCTGTATTATAGGCTGCTCAAATCCCTCAGGGCGGAAGAGGCGGCGTATGAACAGGCCATCGCTCAGGATACATAACAGAGAAACCGGGCGCATCTCTCCCGCCATCGGTCCTGAGTCGTCTGTCAAACCCCTGTAAAACAATTTGAATTTCAATTCAACACATCAATATGGCCGCATATAGTGAAAAAGCCGGACGCTTCCACGCGTCCGGATTTTTTGTGCGGCGCCGTATTCCCAAACTATTCTTCGATTATACGGAAATTAAAAAATCTATGCGCCGATTGCATAACACTATGACGGTTGTCTTATTGTTTTCCCAAACCCAAATGTTATAATGAACAAAAAATGATACAAATCTCGGGTTCCGGCAGTTATTGTACACAATTCCGCATGGAGGACGTATGGATTTGGCCAAATTGACAGCATTTTTTGCTGTCGCCCAGACAAAGAGCTTTTCAAAGGCTGCAGACCTCCTTTTTAAAAACCAATCCGCGATCAGCCGTCAGATTCTTGCCCTCGAAAAAGAGCTGGGCGTCCAGCTCTTTATTCGTGGCTCGCGTTCGGTCGTCCTGACGAAGGCCGGCCAGGTCTTCAAGGCCGGCATGGAAAAGGTGACCGATCTCTATCAGGCCGTGCTCTCCAATACCCACGCCGCCCAAAGCGGCTATATCGGGGAAGTGCGCATCTGCACGCACCCCGGCACGCTCTATTCGAATATCCTGACTCCGGTTGTCCTTGCTTTTGAAAAGCAGCACCCGGAGATCTTCGTCTCCCTTCAGACTTCCTATTCCGGCGACGCGTCGAGAAAGCTGGACGAACACAGCGTCGACTTTGTGTTCTGGCGCTGGGAGGAGTATTCCAGCATCTCGCGCAGCTATATGAACGTCGTCGAAAGGCCGAACGGGTTTCTGCTCCCCGCCGACCATCCCAAGGCTTCCATCGCACCGGAAGACCTCACTCTGGATGACTTCAAAGACGACACGTTTATTCTGCTATCGGATTATATCGCCCCGAAACTTGCCAGCAGGCTCATCAAAAAATACGCCGCCTTAGGGTATGACCCGAAGGTGCTCTACGCTCCCGATCTGGACACCTCCCTTTTATGGGTTTCGGCCAGGCGGGGCATCATAGCGGCTTCCGATCAGTGCATCGCCGCCGGCAACCCGGCCTTCCGGTTTGTACCCCTGCAGCAGCTTGGAAGAACAATCTTCTCCTTTATCTGGGACAAGCAAAACGACAATCCGAGCATGGAGGTCTTTTTGGCGTTCCTGTCCGACTACGTTGCAGAGCATTCTCCGTCCGTTTAAAACGGCGCGGGGAGGCAGGTATAAAAACCTTATTATAATTCAAGGAGGCCTAATCCATGAACGAGCAGAAACCGGAAGTACAAATCCACCCTCTGGAACCAACTCCTCACCCTGAGCGCCCATTAGGTTTGATGGCGCTCGTCACCATCGCGCTTGGAAATGTATTTAGCTCCTCCGTTTACGCCCTTCAGGCGCCCACCTCGGCTATGACGGGCCGTTCGGCGTGGCTGGCGTTTGGCCTGGCGGTCATCGTCGGGTTCCTCACCATCCTCCCGAACCTGCTTGTCAGCGGCGCCGTCAGCTTCAAGGGCGGCGACTTCTCCCTCGTCCAGCTCGGCCTGGGCAAGCGGGCCAGCGGCATCTTCGCGTGGAACTTCATCCTCATGTGCATCGGCATCGCCATTTCCACCTCCGCAATCAGCGGCTACGTCACCACGCTGTGGCCCGGCGCGCCCGGCAA
>Ga0134090_1001365_pt1 | contig 15958 bp, 13 predicted proteins | sample 1_4taG_FD_94453 | JGI IMG/M metagenome (GOLD analysis project Ga0134090, IMG submission 94453) | Switchgrass degrading microbial communities from high solid loading bioreactors in New Hampshire, USA - 1_4_20_6_A1 metaG | ecosystem: Engineered > Bioreactor > Semi-continuous > Anaerobic >...
GCGCTATATGAGCATGATACATCTTGAGGCCCTGGATGTCATGACTGATTCACAGGTAACTGCTGGCTAGTTGATGACTACCAAGCGGGTTATGAATTTGCGAAAAATTCTTGACGGTACCTTTATGCGCGATCTCATTTTGCACCTCTGATTGAAATATCGAAAGTGAATGCATCCGGCGGTGCTTTCATCTTTCCGTATATTTTCCCCTCTGGTAATAGCATTTTTGAATTCTGCCTCTTCGGCTTTTGCTCCTTTAGCTTTGCATCTGCTTCTATCTTTTTCTGAGCTTATAATTTCCTTTCAGCCTCATTCTACGCTCTTGGCCCAGAAAGCCGCAAGCAGACCCTTCCATCTCAGGACATCACGAACTGCCCCCAACCACTCGCCTTCTGGGGACATCCTTGTGATTTCCGGAGTGACAAAGTCTGCCGGGTTATTCCCCAGGATTTCAGTTATAGCTGCTGTTGTCATGCAGATTTTCTATTTATTATCTCGGCAAATATTCGTGCCATATTATCACTCCAATTCGTATCATAAACATCCATAAGCAAGATATAAATCGACCCGAACACCCGTATTGGTTAATTATGAATCATTGACATAACATCTTCCAAATATTATGATGTGTAATAAATTGAAATTGCAGAAATGGCATTCACTTGTTTAAGGAACACATCAACACGGCAATGACTCCATCCTTATGCCAGAGGGAACCGTTCAAGGAAATTAACTTCGCCGCTAAAACAGAGGATGTTTCGTACTTCGGCAGAACCGCTGAAGAAATGCTTGAAGATAAAACACGGTAGGAAGTGGTGAAAAAGTAATGAAGGTAAAGAAATATATTATCATTGGCGCTATACTGGCCGTTTGCATAATTGCGGCAGGGGTACTGTTTATATCGGGGGCAAGTACTGCTGCCCGGCTGGAAAAACAATTGGAACTGGCCAATAAGTACCTGCTGGATTTAGATTATGAAGCAGCCATATATGCCTTTGAAAAGGCTATCGAAATTGACCCCAAGAATGTGGATGCCAGACTTGGTTTGGCAAAGGCTTACGTAGCTGTTGGAAGGTCAGACGATGCCATAGCGGTATTGAGAGATGCAATGGAAATAAATCCAAAGAGACCTGAACCATACATTCAATTGGCTGAGATATATATTGGTCAGGGAGATTATTCAAAAGCCGTCAAAATACTTGAACAAGGGCTTCTATTTGTTGATAATGTTAACCTTAGCGGTATTCAGGCATTACTGGATCAACTGAAGCCACGAGCGCCAATGGCCTCAGTGGCTAGCGGTACATATGAAGAACCCATAACCGTAACGTTTGTAAACATAGCGGAGAACGACTTAGTCTACTACACTATGGATGGTACACCGCCCAATTCGCAATCCCGCCGTTATGAGGGTGGCATAGTACTGGCAAATGGCAGAACTACGCTTCGGGCCATTGCATACCGTAACGGAATCGCCGGCGAAGAAGCGATATATGAGTACACACTAAACATAAAACCGTATGCCGTAGCGTTTGAAGACAAGGCCTTTGAACGTGCCATCAGGAAGCTTATTGGTAAACCTGAGGGTGAGGTACTTAATACGGATTTACTGGATATAACCAATATAACAATTATTGGCGATGAGGTTGTTGATAATCGCCGGCAAGAATTCTATTTATATGAAAACGGGTACGAAATAGACGGTCAACAATATACAAAATCCGGGCAAATTCAAACGCTCAACGATTTAAAATGGTTCCCCAACCTTGTCGCGCTATCGGTAAATTTTAACGTGATTACTGATATCAGTGCATTGAAAGAATTAAAGAACTTAAGGACTCTAACGCTATATCACAACCAAATCAGCAACATCAGTGTGTTTAAGGAGTTGCCGAACCTTTCCTACTTGAATTTAGGCTGTAATCAAATCCGCGATCCCAGCGCATTAAAAGCTTTGACAAATCTCCAAGGCTTAGGTCTGAACGATAATCAAATCAGCGATATCAGCGCTCTGGAAGGGTTAGTGAAACTTGAATGGCTGAACTTATGGAATAACCAAATCAGCGATATCAGTGTTGTGAGGGAAATGAAAAATCTTGAATCTTTAATGTTGGAAAACAATGCAATACGTGATATCGATGCTTTAAGCCATCTTACCAATTTGAAAAGATTGGATTTATCCTATAACCAAATCAGCGATATTGGACCATTAAGCGGATTGACCAATCTTGAATCATTATACTTGCATGCTAATAAAATCAATGATATCAATCCACTGAGAGGGTTGACAAACCTTCAGATACTGAATTTATGGAATAACCCAATCAATGAAGCCCAAATCGAGGCACTGAAACAAGCATTGCCTAACACGGAAATCTCCAATTAGCAGTACAGTGCCATGATTACCTGTCATTGCGCCGGTGTTCCTGCCCATTCTGTTCATCAACACCAAGGATATGTTACAATTGAAAAAGCAAAAATAGAAGCGACAAGGCAATAAGGAAAGGCAGGCACAACGTTGAAGGCAGCAAGAATCTATCCGAAGGCCGTTATAACCGCCAAGGGAACGCGTTGGGTGGAAAACGGCCATCCTTGGATATACGAGGCAGAAGTCAAGGAATTGTCGTCGGAGCCGGAAAACGGCTCTCTGGTGGATGCTGTCAGCGAAAAGGGGAAGTATCTCGGAACGGGTTTTTACAGCAAACACAGCAAGATCCGCATCCGCCTGATATCCAGGAACGCCAATGACACGTTTGATGAAGCATTCTGGCGTCGGCGCATCCAGTATGCCTGGGATTACCGCAGGACGGTGATGCGGGATGATCTGTCATGTTGTCGCATCATCTTCGGCGAGGCGGATGGATTCCCCGGGCTGACCATGGATCGCTTCAACGATATTCTGGTCACGCAGACATTATCCATCGGCATGGAGCGCCTCAAGCCCGTGATCATCCCGGCGGCGGTAGAAATCCTGCGCAACTCCGGCGAAACGATTTCAGGCGTTTATGAGCGCAATGACGTCCCTATCCGCCAGTTGGAAGGCCTGGATGAATATAAAGGCTGGTACATGCCGGAAACCCTTGGAAAACCCGAGCATACCGTTACGCGGATTTGCGAAAACGGCATCTATTACGATGTGGATGTGGAAAACGGCCAGAAAACCGGGTTCTTTCTTGACCAGAAATACAACCGCCTTGCCGTGGCCCGCATCGCAAGAGGAAAGAAGGTTCTGGATTGTTTCACTTATACGGGCTCCTTCGCTTTAAACGCTGCCGCCGGCGGCGCGATTTCGGTCACGGCGGTTGATGTTTCGGAATCGGCCATCGAAACGGCCAGGCATAATGCCATCGTCAACAACCTGCAGGATCGGATCACGTTCCAGACCGCGAACATTTTCGATTTGCTACCGGAACTTGAACGACAGGGCAAAAAGCCGTTCGATCTCATCATCCTGGATCCGCCCGCCTTTACGAAATCAAGAAAAACGGTTTCCAGTGCGGAGAAAGGGTACAAAGAGATCAATTACCGAGCGATGAAGCTCCTCCCCAGGGGCGGCTATCTCGCCACGGCTTCCTGCAGCCATTTTATGTCCCATGAAAAATTTGAAAAGATGCTTCTTTCCGCCGCCTCGGATGCCAAGGTGGAGCTGAAACAGATTGAAGTCCGGCAGCAGAGCCCTGATCATCCTGTATTATGGAATGTGCCTGAAACCGATTACCTGAAGTTTTATCTGTTCCAGGTGATTTGAAGACGCTCTTGTCGCGGATTTGGCAAGGATATACTGCGCCGAAACCTGTTTAAACATGCTGAAAACGCCGGCGGATACCGTCGGCGTTTCATATGTCACCAGATGAAATTATGCTGCGTTTTCTTTTCGCTTTTTTCCCTGAAATGCTCCCTGGTCAGCCTGATGACCACAGGGCTTAAGGCAAGCAGGGCGATCAGGTTCGGGATAGCCATGAAACCGTTCAGCATGTCTGCGATGTCCCAGACAAGCCCTATTTTCATCATGGCACCGATAACGACCACAATGACGAACACAACCTTATAAATACGTCCGGCTTTCGTTCCAAACAGGTATTCAAAGCAGCGGCTACCATACAGTGACCAGGTAAGCAGTGTGGACAACGCAAACAGCGTAATGCCAACGGCGACAATCAAGGCACCCATTTTATCTCCAAGGACAGTACCAAATGCTGTGGAAATGAGGGGTGTTCCGCCTTCACCACCCCAATCCGGGCTAACGCCTCCGCGGGCTGCTGAGGACAGCAGCACCAGCGCAGTCAAGGAACAGATGATAATGGTATCCATGAATACTTCAAAAATGCCGTACAGCCCTTGCATAATCGGGTTTTTCTCGCTGGTAGCCGCATGGGCCATCGGCGAAGAACCGAGACCGGCCTCATTGGAAAACACGCCGCGAGCAACGCCTTTCTGAATGATGGTCTTGGTAGTGATGCCCACAGCGCCACCGAATGCGGCTTGTACCGAGAAAGCGTTTCCGAATATCCAACTGAAAGCTGTGCCGATATAGCGACCGTTGCAAACCAGTACGATGACGGACGCGATAATGTAGATAACCGCCATGACGGGAACCAGTTTTTCCGCGACGGAACCAATTCGTTTGATTCCGCCCAGAAGAACCAGTGCACAAATGACCGCCATGATAATACCTATTATCAGACTGGACAAAGGGATGGTCTGATTAAACAGTTGAAAGCTGACGACCGAGGTATTGCCGCCAAAAGTATCAATCGCGTTATTGACGGATGTGGCGATGGTGTTAACCTGCGCCATATTGCCAATACCGAAGGCAGCAAATGCGCCGAATACACAGAAGATGGAGCCCAGCCAGGCCCAGTTCCTGCCGAGCCCATTCTTTATATAGTACATTGGTCCTCCGACCCAGTCGCCCAGATCATTGCGCTCACGATATTGAACCGCCAGGACCGCTTCGGAATACTTGGTAGCCATTCCAAACAAAGCGGAAAGCCACATCCAGAACACGGCGCCGGGGCCGCCCGCAACAATGGCTCCCGTGACGCCTGCAATGTTGCCGGTACCGACAGTCGCAGCCAGCGCCGTCGTAACGGCCTGCCATGGGGAGATTTCACCCGCACCGATTTCGTGCCTCATGAACATCTTCCCGATGGTGTTTTTCATGACATAGCCGAAGTGTGAAAACTGAGGGAAACGCATGCGTATGCTAAGATAGATACCTGTGCCTACCAGAAGCACCAGCATGACCGGTCCCCATGCGAAGTTGTCAAGCTTGGTGATGATTTCGCTGAATGTCATGGTACATCTCCTTTAATTACGCGCTTTCCGCGAATTTCCATGAAAAAAGAAAAGCGTTCCGGGATACCGGAACGCAGACTTAGCCAAAACCGCCTGATCCATCCAGGCGCGGTTCAACCGTTCTGTCCTTTTGCCTGAGAGATTTGGCGCAGTTACGCCTTGCCCCTTCGGCCTCCACTGCAAGCGGATGTCTCCAGAACACCGTCTGCCGACAGTCCTTTTACCTGGTAGTATCGCTCCTTCGGTCGGGGATGTCCCCTGTCTCCTGTCGGTTTCAACCGGTAGCCGTTTGAACTTGAATTAGCTTACATTATACGCCAATCCGCCAAAATTACAATATGTTTTTTCAAAATAGTCTGATTTTCCTTATAATAAATTGAATGATTCCCCTTTGCCGTGACTGTCCGTTATTGTCAAGTTTGATGTTCTTCCTGCTGCGTAAGCTTTTTGAACCGATGGTAAGCTTCATCCCATGCTTCTGTATGTTGCGGTTCGTAGACATCCACCGGGAAGGATTCCCAGACCAGACGGCGCGCCTCGTTTAAATCTTTCACCTCGTTCCTGGCAATCAGCTGGCAGATGATATTGCCGATGGCCGTGGCCTCCACCGGACCGGCAATAACCGTCTTCCCTGAGCAGTCGGCCGTCAGCCTATTCAGGATCCTATTCTTGCAGCCTCCGCCCACAACATGGATGGTACTGAGCCTTCGTCCTCTCACATGCTCCAGTTCCTCTGCCACCATCCTGTATTTCAGGGCCAGGCTTTCGAGCACGCAGCGGATAATCTCTCCCTGGGATCCGGGCACTTTCTGCCCGGTTCTCTCGCAATAGGCCTGCACTTTTCGGGGCATATCCCCCGGTGTGAAAAAGCTGTCATCGTTCGGATCAATAAAGCATTGGAAAGGCGTGCTTTCCTCCGCCTGCCGGTCCATCTCATCAAAGCTCAGGGCTTGTCCTTCCCTTTGCCAATACCGCCTGCATTCCTGGATGATCCAAAGGCCCATGATGTTCTTCAGCACACGTTTATTCCGGGTGACACCGCCCTCATTGCCAAAGTTCAGACTGAACGTGGTATCGTTGATCAGGGGCTTGTCGGATTCAATTCCCATCAGCGACCATGTTCCGCTGCTTATGTAGGCATAATCTTCCCCCGAAGCGGGAACGGCGGCAACAGCGCTGGCGGTGTCATGGCCGGCAACTGCAACAGCCTCCATTGAAGGCATATTCAGTTCTTTTAACACATCCTCTCTGACGGGGCCTACCCGCGTGCATGCGTTGATGATTTCCGTGAAAATATGGACAGGTATTCCCATTAATTCCATCATTTCCTTGTCCCAGTCGCCGGTATGCACATCCAGGAGCTGGCTCGTGCTGGCGATGGTGTATTCGGTTGACTTGACACCCGTCAGGAAATAGCGCAATAGATCCGGAATGAACAAAAGGGTTTCAGCCTTGTCCAGGATGTGAGGCTGCTGTTTTTTCGCAGCCATAAGCTGGTATAAGGTATTGAACTTCATGAACTGAAGGCCGGCCCGTTCATACATCTGTTTCTTGGAGCACCGATCAAATGCGGCCTCTATCATGCCATCGGTCCGGTTATCGCGATAATGATAGGGATTTCCCAACAGATCCCCGTTTACGTCCAGAAGACCATAATCCACACCCCAGGTGTCAATCCCAATGCTGTCAGCTTTATACCCCATGCCGGCGGTCTTCAGAATCCCTTGCTTGATCTCATGGTAAAGCCTCAGAATGTCCCAATAAAGGCTTCCATTGACCATAACCGGCTCATTGGGAAAGCGGTGGGTTTCTGCCAACTCCAACCTGCTTCCGTCATAGCATCCGGCCATGGTCCTACCGCTGCCGGCACCAAGGTCGACGGCTATCATGGTCATTTTTTTCATCTTTCATCCCCCCTTTTTCATTATACACAAAACACTTTAAGGGAAGGAATATGAAAATCCTCATGAGAACATTAATTTAAGATTCTGCAGTTACATCCGGATGAAGAAATCAGGTTCCCTGCTTAATTCCAGACTTTGGCAAGTCAAGAAAATGATCAGCAGGCTTATAGAATAAAATCAAATTCTTCGGAGAGCAGATCCCAGATCCTTTCTTGGAATAAGGTATAATAGAAACCGGGAGGTCTTATGAAAAGGGTAGTCTTTCTGGTGGATATGAACGCCTTTTATATCAGCTGCGAAACCACCCGGCGTCCTGAGTTGGCCGGTATTCCTGCGGCTGTAGCCGGCGATCCCAAAAAGCGCAGCGGCATCATCCTGGCCGCCAATTACGAGGCACGCAAATACGGCGTTAAAACCACCATGACCGTGGGAGAAGCCCAAAAACGCTGTCCAGAAATCATACTGGTCCCTCCTGATCACAGCTTCTACGAGGAGAAATCCAGGCAGGTCATGGAACTTCTCTCAGGCTATACGCCGATCATCGAGCAAGCCTCCATTGATGAGGCATGGCTTGACATGACAGGATGCGAAATTCTTTCAGGGCAGCCCCGTGCCGCGGCCGAGCGGATAATGGCGGATATCAGGGACAAGCTGGACCTTATGTGCTCCATCGGCATATCCGAAAACAAGTTCCTGGCCAAAATGGCCGCCGAGATGAAAAAGCCCATGGGAATCACCGAGCTCTGGGTCCACGATGTGCCTGAAAAGCTTTGGCCCCTGGACGTGAAAGCCATGTACGGGATTGGCAACAAGACCGCCCAACTTCTTGCGAATCTCAACATCCGGACTATTGGCGAACTGGCCAAAGTGGATCCCGCCGTGCTTTCAGAGAAGCTGGGCAAGTTCGCCTTTGAGATTCACCAGAAGGCCAACGGCATAGACAACGATCCGGTAACACCCCATTCCCCCGATGAGATGAAATCCATCGGCCGATCCACCACCCTGCCCGAGGACATCACCGATCTGGAGGAAGCCCGCAAAGTGATCATGGAGCTTTCTGAGGAAATAGCCATGTCGGCCCGCCGGCACAACAAAAAGGGGCGTACCGTGCAGATAACCATCAAGTACAGCGATTTTAAGACCATCACCAGGCAGACAAGGATCTCTCCCACCAACCTTGCACGGGATATCATGCAGGCCGGATTCATGCTGCTGGAGAAGAACTGGAACCGATTCAGGCCGGTGCGCCTTTTGGGCATCAGCATCAGCGGGTTCGAAGAAGATTTTTGCGACCAGGTATCCTTGTTCGAACAGGCCAATATCGGCCACGACAGGGTGAAAGAGGAAAAGCTCGAGAGGACCCTGGACCAGCTCAGGCTAAAATACGGCCTGGATAAAATCAGCCGAGCTGCACTGATCAAAAGGGATCCATCATAGTTATTCCACAGTTTGCGTCACGGCAAATACCTTTTTACTGCATCAGTGTCAAAAGGTAAATAGCCGATTTCCCAAATGCTGTCCTCATGTCGTGCGCATGAGTTACGCATCAGTTCCTCCGTGGCCCTTCCCCGGAGCTTTTCTTGTGGATAACCTGTATGATATCTTACAAAAAGGTCATTTCCAAGCTATCCGTTTTTGTCATGGATATAATTGACAATTACCACTTGTCTGAATTATGATAGGAACTGTTGCTTCCAGGCAGCATCTGTTCAGACTGGCATGTCTGTGAAATTCTTCATGCAGCAAACGACACAAAACGGAAAGTGAGGATTAATCAAATGAAAAAACACATCATGAAACGCATTTTGGTATTGGCTTTCACCGTTGTGGCAGCTCTTGTGTTCCTGTCCTGCTCCAGAGCATCCGTAAAGGATAATGACTATACTGAACCGGAGCGGGAAGACATCATTGAGACGGAAAAACAGGACGAAGACATCTCGCAGGGTGAAGCCGATGACCGGAAAGAAGCATCGGACAATGGCACCGTATCTTCCGATGCGGAAGCAGTTCAGTTTGAAGACAAGGCCATCGAAAACGCCGTCCGTCAGCACGTTGGGAAATCGACAGGTACGATACTGAAAAGTGATTTGACCGGTATTAAATCTATAACCATCGATAAAGTCTGGAACATAGATGAGCATACCATCTACTTAGGCTGGACCTAATATAACGGTGTTGGCAAAGTAGAAACCATCAATGACCTGAAAGCATTTCCTGATTTAAGGTCGTTGTGTATTTATGGCCCGGTTGACGACCTGAGCATATTGGGAAAACTGAAACAACTTGAGGAACTTGAGATAACGAACTGTACCTATAGCGACATCAGCGCTTTGGATAATTTGACCAACCTTCGCAGATTAAGGCTGGAAAACACTGACCTGACTGATATGGGTACACTTGAGAATCTGACCAATCTTGAAGCGCTGAAACTGGGCAAGAATCAGATCAGCGACATAAGTGTCCTGAGCAATCTGACCAATCTGACATACCTGGATTTGGGTACAAACAAGCTCAGTGACATCAGCGCACTCCAGAACCTCACAAACCTGGAAACGCTCTATCTGGTGCAAAATGAAATAGAAGACATCAGCGCGCTGGAAGCGCTTAAGAACCTCAAATTGCTGTCAATGATGACAAACAAAATCAGCGACATCAGTCCATTAAAGGATATGGCGGAGCTTACCGATTTAAATCTGTCAGATAACAAGATTAGTGACATCAGCGCTCTGGGTGGACTGAGCAATCTTACCAACCTGGATCTGGGCGCCAATAACATCAGCAACATCAATGTCCTGGCTGGTCTTTCAAAGCTGGAAAGGCTGCATCTGAGCGGGAACCCCATAAAGGACATCAGCGTACTGAAAGGATTATCCAATCTAAAAAATGTAAGCCTCCACAGCACCTCAATCAGCGATAGTGCCATTGAGGAGCTCAAAAAGGCACTTCCTGAAACGGATATATCCTATTAAAAATCAAAGAATGAGTGGCATTGCCAAAAAATGGGCTTCCGAAAATCGCGAGCCCGTTTTTTATGTTTAGACAGAACACAAACAGCTGTGCAGGATATATAGGCTCCTGCACTTTTTAATTAAAGTACCAGGTCCGACAGGCGCACGTCCGGATTTCCCAGCCGTCGTTTTGCCACAAAGGAACCGTGGCAGTCCGAGCCGCCGGTTATCAGAAGGCCATGTTCCATGCAAAACGCGCGGGTATACCTGGTTACTTCCTCGCTGTTCTCAATATGATAGCATTCAACACCCTGGATCCCCATCTTCAGCATATCATTGAGCACAAGTTGGTAATCCGGGTTATAGAAGCTGGTACCGGGATGGGCAAGGACAGCGCATCCACCTGCCTTTTTTATGATAGCAATGACCTCATCCGCGAGATGGAACCCGGGCGGCTCCGACAAAGGCGAATCCTCCGGAAACAGGGCGAAGAACTCCTTATAATCGGTACAGAGCCCTTTGTCAATGCAATAATTCAAAGACTTCCAACCGCCCCTTCGCCGATCGTCCTCATAGCGGTCATAATCCTCGGCGGACACCTGCGGATATCGGCTCGTCAGATAGGCTATCGCCTTTTTGTCCCGCATGGCCATCTTTTCCTCCTGATCTTTCAGGAGCAGTTGAAGGCTGCTGTTTTCAACATCGATGCCCAGCCCGAGGATATGGTAGGTATACCCGGCGTGGATTGAGTCGATCTCAACCCCCGGAATAAAGAAAAGTCCTTGCGTTTTGGCCAAAGCGGCTGTCCGGGAAACGTTCGCTACGGTATTATGATCGGTGAGGGCAAAGATTCTGATCCCCGCTTCCTTCACATGCCGCACCAGTTCCTCCGGCGACCAGGTCCCGTCGGAGGCATTGGAGTGCATATGCAGATCCACCCGGACATCCCTTGGATCATCCATTAATCCCTGATAGTATTTCTCCAGCATGGTTAACCCCTTTCATGTACGGACCGTCATGGAGCTGTTTGCGTTTATTATAACCTGTAATCAGGCTGATAAAAAGGGTACGACCTATGCGAACAAATTGATATATAATAAATTCAGCAGTAACAGCCTGCCATAAGTTGCTATAAGGGGAATAACCGAATGGATCTGTTGATTAAAAACGGCCTGGTCTATCACCAGGGAGCTTTTCACCATACCTCTATCACTATTTCAGGTGCCAAGATAGTTGCCATGGGGTGTGAGGAAAAGCAAGAGGGTTTTGAGGAAATCGATGCTTCCGGCAAGTATGTTATGCCAGGCTTCATCGACATCCATACCCACGGCGCCGTGGGGGTGGACATCAACCATGCTGCAGGCACGGATATCCTTAAGGTCAGCCGTTTCTTTGCCTCCCAGGGAACGACAGGCTGGTTTGCTTCCATCGTGACCGATACCGAAGAAAATACGCTCCGTGCAATTCAAAGCATCTGTGAGGCCATGGACCATCCTGAGCCCGGAGCGGAACTTCTTGGCATCCATTTGGAAGGCCCTTTCCTTTCCCAGGAGTATAAAGGCGCCATGGCCGGAGATCTGCTCAGGAAAGCGGACTGGCCTCTGCTGCAAAAATATCAGCAGGCTGCCGGCGGCAGAATCCGATATATCACTGTTTCCCCTGAAGTGGATGGGGTTCCCGGACTCATAAAGGAAGCCTGCCGGTTGGGCATCGTAGTGGCCATCGGCCATTCGGGGGCCGATTATGAGACAGCCATGGCATGCATACACCATGGCGCCCGTTGCGCTACCCATATTTTCAATGCCATGAAAGGGTTACACCATCATGCGCCTGCCATAAGCGGAGCCGTACTGGAGAGCGACATCTATTGTGAGGCCATCTGTGACGGCAGGCATCTTCATCCGGCCATCGTCCGGCTGCTCTTGAAAGCTAAGGGCGCGGACCGTGTTGTAGCAGTTACTGACAGCATCATGGCCGCCGGGCTCTCCGATGGCAGGTATGTCCTTGGTGCCAATGCCATTGAGGTCATCAACGGGGACGCACGGCTGGTGAGCGACGGCACTCGGGCCGGCAGCACCCTGACCATGATACAGGCACTGCGCAATCTGAAAGCTTTCACAGGAAAGCCCCTTGAAGATCTTATTCCCTTGCTGACCATCAATCCGGCAAGACTTTTGGGCCTGGAGCAGAGAAAAGGCACTATAGATCCCGGCAAGGATGCGGATCTGGTGATCCTGGACGAGGATCTCACGGTAGAAACCACTCTCGTCGGCGGAAGAATCGCCTACGCAAAAGACAGCATGGCATAAGCATTCTCCATTGGTTTCAATGTATATAGCTCATTAGCCTGTGCTTCCAAATCTAAAAGGCAAAGCTCCGCAGCGCTGCCTTTTTTGCTGCTACCTTTCAGATTCTGACTGGAATGCATCCCCCAGCTGATTGCATAAGGAGGTCTAATCCGCAGGGGAAGCAGTTTACCTACTTTCCCGCCGAAAGAATGGTTATTGAATTTTATCAATACTTATATTAAATTAGTATTATCCATAATCAACCCAACCAGCAACACAAAAACCTTGACAAAACTATTTTGAATCATCGACTGCTGGGGCAACTTTCTTGGAAAGAGAGGCTGAATGAAATGAAAAAGGAACACATCAGGAATATCATCGTAGCGGCTTGTATTATTGTGTTCGGCTTTCTGTCAGCATCCTGCTCAAGAATCGCTGTCAAGACAAATCCCTCTTCAACACCGGTAAGCGAAGATTCAGGCGAACTTTTGGAAAATCCCACGTCCTCCGACGACGAAGCGGAGCAGGACAACAACGAAGACCTGCCGACAGCACCAAACGTCGTACAGTTCAAAGATGCCGCTATTGAAAACGTTATCCGCGATTTTATAGGTAAAACGGAAGGAGCAATATTAAGCACCGATTTAGAGGAAATAACCGATATCATGATACAGGGAACAGCAGGCAGGATGGATGACTCTGTCAATGGTGATGTAATTGGAATCAATTCACAGGAGTATACAGGTTTTGGAGAAATCCAAAGCCTCGATGATTTGCGACTTCTTCCGGATCTTGAAAGTTTATTAGTCAGCGATAAACACATAGACGATATCAGTTTTCTAAAGGATTTGCACAACTTGTTCGGCTTAAGTTTGTCAAACAGCAACATCAGCGATATCGGTACATTGGAGAAACTGAAAAACCTTGGGGTTTTGTTTTTGTCACAGAATCGGATCAGCGATATCAGCCCGCTGAGAAACCTGACCGAGCTTTCAATCCTTGAGCTATGGTCCAATCAAATCACTGATATCAGTCCATTAAGCGGATTGGAAAAGCTATGGCTTTTAAAATTAGGTGACAACCAAATCAGCGATATCAGTCCGCTGAAAAAACTGACTATGCTTGAGCAGTTGTATCTGGATGCGAACCAAATCAGTGATATCAGTCCGCTGAAAGGTCTTGCGAATCTCAAGGTACTATACCTGTCGGGCAACCAAATCCGCAATATCAGCTCACTAAAGGATCTGGCAAACCTTGAATATTTATTCCTGGCGGATAATCAAATCAGCGATATCAGCGCACTGAAGGATCTGCACAAACTGGGAGTTCTTAATCTAAGCAACAACCAAATCAGCGATATCGGCCCATTGGCTGGATTGACCAATCTTCAGGCCCTGGCCCTGGATGGGAACCAGATCAGGGACTTAAGTCCGCTGAAAGGATTGACCAATCTTAAATATTTGGACTTGACCAATAACCCTGTCGGTGAGCAGCAAATCAGGGAATTGAAAGAGGCGCTGCCTGACATAGAAATAGAATACTGATACATCTTTTCACACTGGCTGATAAATACTGGCACATGGCAATGTTCAATGAGATAACACAGCGCCTGTGCAATCCCGAAAGGGCTGAACCATAAGTGTTCAGCCTTTTTTGAGTATGCGGTAATCCAAGGGTTAAACAGAGGTAATGGCTCGCTTAACCTTAAGCGTTTCCTTATCACATCTTATTGAAATCCGGGATGCCTTATATTATGATAAGCACATATATGCAGAGATGCAAAATATGGATGTAGCGAGGCAAGCGTTATGGCAAAGATCAGTTTTAAAAGAAAGCGCTCAATCAGAACTGCGGCCGTTTTGGTTTGTATCATGGCGTTGGGCACAGCCCTGGCCTCCTGTTCCAGGATCACCGTCGGCGTGGAGCAAAAAGTTCATACGAAAAAGGCTAAGCCGGAAACTTCATCAAATGCTGTTCAATTCAAAGACCAGGCTTTTGAAAAGGTCGTTCGCAAATATTCGGCCGGAACCAGGTATTGCGTTCAGATTTGTCACATATAACCATAATAGAAATTACCGGAGAAACACTCGCAGCCGATGGGGTCAATAAAGACGACATGATCAAGATAAATGATCAGGAATACCGGAATATCGGAGAAATAAAAACCTTTCAGGATTTGGTATTCTTCACCGAACTGGAGAGCCTATGCATCGGCTATAAGCCCATAAGCGACATTAGCCCGCTTAAGGGTATGCATAAACTGAACACTTTATTTTTATACGATACTCAAATTAGCGATATCACCCCCCTGGAAGGCCTTACAAGTCTGAGAGCTTTTTATTTGGATGGAAGTAAGCTCAGTGATATTGGCCCCTTAAGCGGACTGGCTGAACTTGAAAATTTATACTTAAACAACAGTTTAGTCAGCGACATCAGTGCCCTGAAAGCTTTGAAAAATATCAAGTACCTGTATTTATATTCTAATGTAATAGAGGATATAAGTGAATTGAAGAATCTCTCCAGGCTGGAGTTTTTGAGTTTGGCCTCCAACAAGATCAGCGATATAAGCGTACTGGAACATCTTTCCAGCCTTGAACATCTGGATCTGGGGAATAACCTTATCAGCGATATCAACATTTTAAAAGGTTTAAATAGCCTTGAAGTCCTGGTTCTAAGCATGAATAAAATCAGTGATATCAGCGCTATAAAAGAATTATCCAACCTTGAATTACTGTATTTAAGCCATAATAAAATCAGCGATATCAGCGCTTTGGCCGGACTGACCGCCCTTGAAGATTTGGACCTGTCACATAACCTGATCAGCGATATCAGTCCGCTGAAAGAATTAACCGGCCTGAAATACTTGAGTTTACATAACAATCCCCTCAGCGAGCGTGACATCAAAGAACTCAAAAAAGCTTTACCCAACACGGAAATATATTACGATATATGGGAGCCATGATTATTTCAAAATTGCCGCATGGCGTTATTCCAGTGAAGCAGCATAAAAATCAGAACCGCCGGCTCAGCCGGCGGTTTGTTCTGCCCCTATAAGGGGCTGTTACCAGCAACATCTCAAGATGTACTGAATGAGTTTGCCAATCGCACGTTTTTTACTCACTAACCCTAAAGGGTTTATCTTTTGTGTTTGTTTACTGGCTCACCCGTAAACGGGTCTATATATTCCTTAAGTGATATTTGGTCGGCTGCTATATCCTCTTGCAACTGATTCCTGATGTATTCTTGTATTTTCTTTGCATTTTTCCCCGCTGTATCTACATAATATCCTCTACACCAGAAATGTCTGTTCCCATACTTGTACTTCAAATTTGCATGCCTGTCAAAGAGCATTAAGGAACTCTTTCCCTTTAAATACCCCACTATTGAGGACACACTGTATGGGTGTTAAAATAAAATTGTGTCTGGTGTATAATAAAATCACAAAGGAGGCTGGTAATTATGGATAAAAATACCTATTATGAAACAGTCAAAAATATGGCGGTTGAAAAAGTATTAAACC
>Ga0134090_1001379_pt1 | contig 15838 bp, 17 predicted proteins | sample 1_4taG_FD_94453 | JGI IMG/M metagenome (GOLD analysis project Ga0134090, IMG submission 94453) | Switchgrass degrading microbial communities from high solid loading bioreactors in New Hampshire, USA - 1_4_20_6_A1 metaG | ecosystem: Engineered > Bioreactor > Semi-continuous > Anaerobic >...
ACGGCACAAAGCCGCTCAGCGAGTTCGAGCAATACAGGCAGCAGCTCAAGACGATGGGCATCGAGCGCTGCATCGAGCTCTATCAGCAGGCTTTTGATCGCTTCCAGAACCGCTAAAGGTAAGGTGCACTTCTTAAAGTGGGCTCCTTGTCTTGGACGCCAGAACTCCTTGCAGCACCTGAAGCACTCTTGGGATAAGATAATATATATAATATGAATCTGTGAGGCTGTTTGCCGGGAATCAAATGATCCCGGGCAAACAGCCTCATTTCATGAATTTCAGACTTCAACCATATTACTTTCGGAATGAATTTATCTGCAGTCTCTGTTTTAATATGAGTCTTAAGTTTCTGTATTGAAATCTGATCATCCATTATAACGTATAAAACGCGATGCAAAGACCAATAGTGACATGCAAACGGGCTAAAGAGTATGGTTACTTGTTGGCGGTGAGGACCAGCACTTTATCTTCAGGAGATGCGGCAAACAATGAACGGTTCATTGGGAGTGACCAGCGGCCTTTTACAGGCCTTGCATCCGCATCCACTGTTGTGTACTCACCGGTTTTTGGGTCGAACCAACGGACAAGGTAACTCTTATAAGGCAGCGTCGTGATGGTGGCTGCCTTCGCGGATTTCTGGCTGAAATAACCCACGACAATGCTCATGTCGTCGTTTGCCGTAAAGAGCGGACGACCGAGGAGATCATTGCGTTCGGTAAAAGAAAAGCCATGCGCGACAAAATTGACGGGTCTTAGGGTATGCCAATCAACACTCTCATAGAACTCCCTGAAAATCGTAAGCTGATCGGCGCCGGGGAGATCGAGGCCGTCCCACCATGCCATATCGCCCCAACCGATGCCTCCCACACCGGCTTCCCATTGGAGTTCCCAAACACCGTTGCAGCCGTAAGTGTAACCGCATCCGCCGCACTGCATGACCGTATAGGCTAGCCTGCGCATCATATCATCGGTGATCGTCCGGGGGTGCATCTCATTGGAGCGGGCTCCTTCGTAGAACCCCTCGCTTTCAACCAGCGGACAGGCGGGATAATCGCGCCTGAAATCTGTGTACATGGTGTAGAACATGTCATAATCGCCGTGACCTGCCTGACTCATTGCAAAGTCGTACCACTTCTCGCCCTGGTATATGTTCGGGAGGGGCCTGTCAGTAGCAAGGTGGACCGACTGCAGGTTATTGTATCCGTCTATCCTTTCAACCTCAAGAGCTACTTCTCTCCATGCATCGACAATGGCATCGCGGTCTTTCCGGCTGTAGCCCGGCAGCTCCCCTGCAAGCGTCCATATGATCGGATATGCGCCATATCTCGCTACGAGATATTTTGCAAGCAGCTTATATCTTTCGACACCGCATTTGAGGATCGCGCTGCCCCACGAAAAACCGACAGCATGTACAAGTCCGGCGTCCGCAATGTATTTCATTTTGGGATCTACGTTGTTGTGGAAGAGTTCCAGATCAGGCAGCAGCCCGTTTTCCGTATCCACCAGGTACTCAAAGTAACGGCCAAACATGTGATAGTCCTTGCCGTCCCTGAAGTTGCTCTGGTAAACGGTAAATTTCTGCCTGACCCGCTTGTCTACGCACGCCTTGAACTGACTTTCATACAGCGGGCAATTGGATTCATCGAATCTTTCCTCGGTGACAAACGTCCAGTGGGTATCTCCCAGCCAGAAAAACGGTGTGTTATCGTTGTATACCAGGTACCTTGCCTGCGGTCCGACTTTTAGGAAACCATGCTTATATATGTCAAGCGAACCGGAATAGGGCACGCACTCGATCGTACCTGTGGTCTCAAATGCGGATCGGCCATCGCTTGCGTATGTCTTATAAGTCCAGATGCCGGCGCAGGTCGGAGCAAACCGTATCAGCCACCTGGTGCCGCCGTCCCAGAATCCATACAGTTTAATGGATTCGCCGTTCGGACCCTGAAATTCACCAAAAATGTCGACATCGAGGAAGGGGTTCGCGTATTCATGCTCACATTCCAGGGAAATGTCTATTGCACGCCATGTCTCGGTTTTCAACATCTAAAGTCCTCCCGCCTGAATATTCAAGTAATCTTTACCTAACTTGTTAGGCTTTGATTGCTGATTGAATTATATGATAAATGGGGAAATACGTCAACAAAAGCAAACCGATTTAACATGCAACGATCTGTACGGTTATGTAAGTATTGATTGTATTGACATAATATTGACATTATATTGACATTCTCCGCAATTTATGGTATAAATACTTAAAATATTTTAATAAATAAGAGGGCGGTTGAGGATATGTCGGATATGGATAATAAGGACCGGAGCGGCATTAAAGATGATCCCCTGCAGGGATCGATGGACCTTGAGGAATGTTTCCAGGAGGTCTACGCCAAATTCAAGCTGAACTTCTATCGCGGTATATTTGACAGGTTGAGCGATCGCTTAGGCAGCCTGAATGCTACAGAGGCATTTGCGGCTGAAGCGATTTATGCGCTGAGAGAGCCCAAAATAGGGGAATTTGCAGAGGCGATCGGTATATCCCAGCCAAACGCAACGTATAAGGTAAACTCGCTTATCAAGAAGGGATATATAAAAAAGATAAACTCCGAAAAGGACAAGAGGGAATATCACCTTAGAGTTACACAGAAGTTCCTTGACTATTACAACATCAACAGCGAATATGTCCATACGGTCATGGAAAGGATCAAGAAGAGGTTCACACCTGAGCAAACGGCTATGTTCACGGAGATGCTCAGGATCATATCGCGTGAGCTTATGCCTGAAAATTCCCAGATACATGATAGGCAGGTTTCGGTAGATGAGAACTAAAGGTTAGACTTTCATACCGGTGATTAAAAGTATAGTATTCATATTAATAATAAAAACAGGGAAGTTATAACGGCTATAACTTCCCGATTATATTTTTCACCGCATTTGTATCCTACAATGTACCTTACACCATATGTATCGCGTTGCGGGCTTGTTTGCGTTCAATTTAATGTTCTTATTCAGCAATAACTGATTGGGCCAACAGAGATAATGGGTCAGCATAAAAAAAAACCTGCATCAGTGATGCAGGTAAAGGGAAGAGAATAAGGTGTATAGAAAACGCTATCGGAATAGCATACTTATGATAAACTAAAGTTCGACAAAATGCAAGCTTTTTTATTGCATCTTCATTGGAAATATATAGCTTTCTTACAGTTTCCTTTTTTAGGAAGCCAATATGGATCTGCTATATTATTGAATAGCCGTCGGTTATTTATTAACGATCAAAAGTATGGAGATCCAATTATTGAAAATCAGTTTTTGAACACAGCATCTCCCTCTTTATAGTAAATGTCAAGGAAAAAGAAAAAGGCTGTATAAAGCAGAGCCATCTGAGATCTTCGTGCTATCGCGGGAATATAAAGCGTAGATCTAAGTGGCGCATAGACCAAATAAACGTAAAGACCAAATAAAGACCTAAAGCCATAAAACGATGATGATATAAAAATAAGAAGCCCATATGACTTATGCCATGGGGCTTCCTATGGAGCTGGCAATGTGACTCGAACACACGACCTGCTGATTACGAATCAGCTGCTCTACCGACTGAGCTATGCCAGCATGCATCGCCTTCAAAGCGCTTTCATATAATAGCATAAAATCATTTATCAGTCAACGATTAAGTTAAAATTCCTGGCATGTAAATATGGTTAGAAACAGTCAGATGATCCACATTCTGCCGGGCGCTCTTATATTGAAGACCGTAAAAAAATAATAATTGAGATATATGTAACGATGTAAAGTGAATAATACATATTGTAATATTTGTTGCGAAAAGGCAATAATAATGCGGAATGTCGGTGGTACGATATAAAATATGAAGAAAAGCCAAAAAATAAAAGAAATTACATGGGTTTGAAAAAATCAAGAAATTCATAAAATGCAACTGATTTTGTTGAAAAAAGTTATCATAAATCGAGGCCGAAATGGATTATGCAGTTTACGTAATATTCAGTGGCCCGGTTGCTACAAGAAGTTTTACACATTTTCCACAGAGTTTTCCACAGGCTTATAAGCAAATAGTGAGGATAGGTTAGCAGCATATTGCAATCAACGCAAAATTCGCTGTTATTAGATTTAGCCAGTATCTGTTTTTCGAAGAGTTGACATAAAACCAAAATTCGTTTGAAAATGACGCAGAATTCGACAGGAAATATTCATATTCAACACAAAACAACAAAAATTGCAGTTCTTCATACCCATGGACTGATTATGATCAAATAGCGGCCGGAAAAGAGTATAATCAAGTGTAATTAAGTATAATAGCATGATATGTGTCAGTAATAAAAAAACAGCTCCCTGCTTTGGAAGCAGAGAGCTGTTTATGGTTGCAAGCAATTGTCAGGACAGTAATTTAGCCGGCCAGGACATAACCAATTATGAGCTTCAATGTGTTTTCAAAGCCTTCTCTGTGTCCTCGCTCGTATCCGTGCGAAGCATATATGCCGGGCCCGATGCAGCCGTGGCGCATGTGATATCCCGCGCTTACGGCAGCGTTAGCGTCGGATCCGTAGTACGGATATACGTCGCATGCATAGGATATGTTTTCTTTTTTCGCGACCTGTACAAGCTTGGACACAACATTCATATCATATGGCCCGCCCGCGTCCTTGACGCATATGGAAACCATCGTTTCATCGCATGACAGGTCACCGCCGACACAGCCCATATCTACTGATATGATCTCGTCTGCTTCAGGCAGGCCGCTGGCCGCACCGGTTCCCACTTCTTCATGGCATGTAAACAGGAGCCAAATACGTCTATTCAGGGTGATACCGGTTTCCTTGACGAACCGCGCAAAAGACAGAAGAATCGCGCATCCAGCCTTGTCGTCCAGGAAACGGCTTTTGATATAACCGGACTCCGTTTCGACAAAGCGGGGATCAAAAGCTATGAAGTTGCCGGTTTCTATTCCCAGCTTCTTTGTGTCGTCCGCAGATGATGTTTTATGGTCAAGTACGACTTCCATTGAGTCTTCCGTGCGCTTTCCGTCCTGAAGTTCGGGTCCTGCTACGTGAGCGGAGGGGTTGTTCATCTGCAGCGTGCCGGTATATTTATTGCCATCGTAAGTATAAACCGTGCAGTTCTCGGCCTCGACGCTTCCCAGGGACAAGCCGCCGATCTTCGTGATGCGTATCCTGCCGTTCGGCTTCACTGACCTGACCATAGCCCCCAGAGTGTCAAAATGAGAGGCAAGGATCAGTCCCGGTCCGTTTCCTCCCAGGGGGCACAGAACGTTTCCCCTGTTCGTTATGGCGGGTGAAAAACCCATCTCGGAAAGCTCGTTTTTTATGAACTCGGCAGCATTAACGGTAAAGCCTGTTGGACTTGGGATCGATACTAGCTGTTTCAGGGTATTGACGATATTGTCCGTATATTTCTTATCATAATCCATCATATAAGACTTCCTTATCCATACTGGTGTCGTATGCAGTTAAAAAATCAATGCCAGGTCTTATAGAAATGTATCACCTTACAGGAAGCAGATACTTTCGCTCCTCTCCTCGATACAACAAATCAAAAATATACGAGTCTGTCTTAAGTAAGACAAGATCGCAAACATCTTATATGGCGATTTCTCCTGTGAAGACCTCTTCTGCGCCGCCTGTCAGGTAGACGATATTTGTAGTGCGGTCCCAGCGAACATGCAATGTGCCGCCAAGCGCTTTCATTTCTGCTTCGCCGTCGCATTTGCCGAGCAGTGTAGCCGCAACCAGGGCGGCGCAATTGCCTGTACCGCAGGCCAAAGTTTCGCCCGAACCTCTTTCCCATGTGCGAATCTTTATGTGTGACTCGTCCTGGATCGATATGAAGTGCACGTTCACGCCTTCAGGAAATGCCGGATGCTTTTCCAGGTAGGCTCCGATGCGCCTGACAGGGAATTTATAAGGATCGTCGACGACAATGACCGCATGAGGGTTGCCCATCGAAACACAGGTCATGCTCAGCTCCATGGGCGAGATGCCCAGGTCCGAAACGTCGTGGCCTATATACCTTGAGCCCTCTGCATCATATATGCCAGGTAAACGCACCGGCATATCCACGATAAAACCGCTTTCCCGAAGGGTTGTAGGTATAAGCGGGGCTTCAAGGATAGGCGCGCCCATTTCGACGGTCGCCGAAACGACACGTCCGTCTTCGATGTCAAGAGACAGGGTCTTGATACCGCTCAAAGTATCGACCGTAACGGTCGGTTTCCTGGCTATCCCGTGTTCGTAGATATATTTGCCTACACAGCGGATGCCGTTGCCGCACATCTTCCCGCGGGAACCGTCGGCGTTATACATGTCCATAAAGCAGTCTGCCCGATCAGAGGGCTGGATCAGGATCAGTCCGTCGGCTCCGATGCCGAAATGGCGGTCGCTCAGGCGGACGGCAAGTTCTGCAGGCGAATCGACTTTCTCCTCAAAACAGTTGATATAGATGTAGTCGTTGCCGGCACCATGCATCTTCGTAAATTTCATAGGGCACCTCCTCGAATATAACGGCAAATAAAATTTCGTTCATTTATCGCGAATAGACAGACTATCACAGTAAAGTTATGCCCGCTTTCTCGCACTCCCGGATGGTTTCTTCGGTCCAGATCGAGCATTGGACCTCGCCTATATGCGCCTTTCTGAGGAAGAACATGCACAGGCGGGACTGCCCTATACCGCCGCCAATGGTATACGGCAATTCGTTCCTGAGCAGCGATGCCTGGAAAGGCAGCGATGCTCTGTCTTCGGTCCCGGATATCCTGAGCTGCCTTGCGAGGCTTTCAGCGTCAACTCGGATCCCCATCGATGAAACCTCAAACGGGATATCAAGCACATGATTATAGAGGATTATATCCCCGTTGAGGTCCCAATCATCATAGTCGGGAGCTCTTTTGTCATGAGGTTTGCCCGACTTGAGAGCACCGCCTATACCTATTATGAATACCGCACCGTATTTCCTGACGATCTCATACTCCCTCTGCTGCGGCGTAAGGGAAGGGTAGGCGTCCTCAAGCTCCTGTGAAGTGACGAATGTGATCTCGTTGGGCAGCATGGTTTTTCCTATGGCCGGATAGAGCGATATTATGTGCGCCTCGGTCGCAAGGAGGCATCCGTAGATCCTGCGCACGACAGTTTTGAGAGTTTCTATGTTTCGCTCTTCTTTAGATATGATTTTTTCCCAGTCCCACTGATCGACATAGATGGAGTGTATTGCGTCGGTTTCTTCATCGCGCCGTATAGCGTTCATATCAGTGTATAACCCGGTGCCGTGTTTGAATCCGTATTTTTTCAATGCATAGCGTTTCCACTTTGCAAGGGACTGTACCACTTCTGCTATCGCGCCGTTTTGCTCCTTTATGTCAAACGAGACCGGACGTTCTACGCCGTTCAGGTTGTCGTTGAGTCCTGTTTCGGGACGGACGAACAAGGGTGCCGTGACTCTCGTAAGATTCAGCGTCGTCGCAAGGGATTTCTCGAAATAGTCCTTTACCGCCTTTATGGCCTGCTGAGTCTCAAAAAGGCCCAGGGAGGATTTGTAATCTTTTGGGATAGCGTATTTCACAAGTACCAGCCTTTCGGTTTGGATTGATTCCTGTCCGTAATTCAACCCCGATCAGCATCTGCAAAATGACACATCCCCAAATAAATGCGGGCAAATTTCCGATACGGCATATGAAATGCGCCGGCCTGTGTTAATATGAACCGAGATATCGAACATATAAGTATCTGCATTATGCTTATTCGGGTGACGGGTAAGATATTCGGGGTAGTGCGAACGAATCACGGTTGCAATTTTATCATAATTGATATTCAAATACAATATTTTAGCATAATAAAGCGTGAAAGAAACCGGCTGTAAATAGTAGAAATTCGGCCATCACTTTGGTATAATAAAGTAAAATCTCTGACAATAAGTTGTGTTATAGAAGAAGTACATACGCAGATCGGGTCTGAATGTCGATTATAAAGATCGAAATGAGGGTTCAAATGTTAGGAGTCATCAATTATAAGGCAGGAAACAGTACAAGTGTTTTGAATGCGCTGGATAAGATCGGATGTGATGCTGCGCTGGTGGAATCAAAGGAAGAGCTCTCGGAGTGCTCGGGAATAATCCTTCCCGGTGTGGGATCGGCGGATGCCACGATGCAGTCGCTGAGAGATCTTGATATGGTTGATCTCCTGACCGAAATGGTCCTGGTAAGAAAAACGCCTTTTCTTGGGATCTGTGTGGGTTTGCAGGTCCTGTTCGACACGAGCGAGGAAGGACACATAGAGTGCCTGGGATGGCTCGGCGGAAAGGTCGTGCGCTTTGACGACAAGGCTGTCCGCGTTCCGCAGATAGGATGGAACAGGGTGAGTTTCAGGAGGGACAGTCAGCTGCTTGACGGGCTGAAGGAAGGATACTTCTACTTCGTAAACTCTTACTATGCGATACCCGAAGATGAGAGCATCGTCCTCGGTACGACCGAGTATGGTGTAGAGTTTTGCTCCGTCCTGGAGTATGGAAACATCCGGGCGGCGCAGTGCCACCTTGAGAAAAGCGGCGAGACCGGATTGAGGATACTGAGGAATTTTGCTGCCCTGTCCGGAAGTCTGAAGTAAGCAGGAGGTAATGATGCTGACAAATAGACTGATTGCCTGTTTCGATATCCGCAACGGTATGGTCACAAAAGCGCATAAGTTCCAGGACAATATCGACATACTGCCCGCGGAAAAAATGGCGAGACTCATGTATGAAGACAGGATCGATGAAATTATTTTTTACGATATAACCGCATCGGCCGAAAAAAGGAAAATAGACCTGGAGACGGTCAAAAACGTTGCACGCGAGATCTTTGTGCCTTTCACGGTGGGAGGCGGGATACGGAGTCTGGCAGATATGTATGAAGTCCTGAAAGCGGGTGCCGAGAAAATCAGCATAGACTCAATGGCGGTGCGAAACCCGGAACTTATAAGGAAGGGGGCCGATGCATTCGGTACGCAGTGCATAGTTTTGAGCATGCAGGTCAAAAAGGTGCCAAGTACCGAAAAAATACCGTCGGGTTATGAGGTGTACATAGACGGGGCCAGGGTGGCAACCGGTATGGATGCCCTGCAATGGGCGGTAAAAGGAGAGAGCCTCGGAGCGGGTGAGATCGTAGTCAACAGCATAGACAATGACGGTACCCATTCGGGGTATGATCTGGAAATCACGAGGATGATTTCAAACGCCGTGAAAATACCAGTGGTTGCTTCAGGCGGTGCCGGGCATCCTTCGCATCTGATCGATGTGTTTACAAAGACCGGGGCTTCGGCCGCAATAATAAGCTCCATGCTTTACTCACCGCGCATGCCAAGAAATTACACGGTCAGGGAGCTAAAGGATGAGCTTATCGCGGCCGGCATATCGATGCGCCCCTGGGAGCTAAGTTAAATCGATTATGTAAACAGATAATCAATGATATTGTAAATAGAAACGGTGTTCCATGATACCGGTCAAAACTGATCGGCTTTATGGAACACCTTTTTTTGCGGAAGCTAAAATGGCCGGTCAACGCTTCACATGATTTACTCAGATGTGGGATGCAAGCAACTGACCAACCGGCCTATTGCTTTCGAACGATCGCACCTTCGCGTTCTATATACTTTATGGCCTTTTCCACGACTCGCCTGGGACGCATCACTTCATGACCGCATGTCATGCATTTTATCCTGAAATCCATACCGATCCGCAGCACCAGCCAGCGGTTTCCGCCGCATGGGTGAGGCTTTTTCATAATGATCACGTCGTTCAACCTTACATCCACGAGAAGCATCCTTTCTTGAATTTGCCTGCCGGCCTGGATTTATAAAGCCGATAAATTATGGAAATACTATCAAAAGTAAACCCAGAATAACTTTATGAGCGGGAGGAATATATTTGTCCAGGCAGATCCGTGCAACATTTGACGGTACTGACATGGCCGATCTTGCAAGAATGAGGCTGAAAAGAGAGGGGATCGTCATTGAATCCTTTGACATAAGGCCCGTTGACAGGAAGAGTGATAACGGCGATGGAGATATCGACGTTATATTGAATCCGATCGCGCAAAACGGCCTTACCACCGATTCCTTCTGGATGGGATCATCTTTGATGCAGCCTTACGGAGGAGTACTCCTTGGCACGAACACGGACACCTTTGAAAGCAGGACCCGGTATGATGACATATATTCAAATGATGTGGATTTGATCGTAACTGTCCACGACGATCAGGCCGATAAGGCAGAGGACATACTGAGGTCATGCCATGGATACGGCATCAGGATCAAATAAAGGGGAATAAAATAAAAGCAAAACATTCAAAACGGTTGCAATCCGCCTTCGGCGAACTTTGATCATCGGAAAGCAAATATATCCGGCGAAACATAATTTATATTTAAGTGAGCATATAATGCAATACCGATGTTGAAAATTATCAGAGGGGGAAAGGGTATGGATTGCAGCCGTTATCTGCCGGAAGGGCGCCGTATCAGGCAGCCGCGAAACATCGAACTTACATCGTCGACGGAGGGCCTGAGACGGGCTGCGGCTTCAGGTGAAATCGTTGAAGCACGTGCCATAAGATGTGATGCCGGGAAAAATCTCTATGTCGATTTGGGAAATATCGAGGGTGTCATACCTTATGCCGATACTGCAATAGGAGCTGAAGACGGTTCCATCAGGGATATTGCGATAATATCCCTTGTCGGTAAGCCTGTCTGCTTCAAGGTCATATCGGTGGATGAGCGCCGGGCCGTACTCAGCAGGAGGGCCGCTCAGGAAGAGGCGTTGTCCTGCTTTATGAAGGTGCTTAGATGCGGGGATGTGATTTCGGCCAGAGTTACGCATCTGGAACCGTTCGGAGCATTTGTAGATATGGGATGCGGCATTATTTCCCTGATCGGCATAGAAAATATATCTGTATCCCGTATCTCACATCCTTCAGACAGGTTTGTCACGGGACAGGATATATACGCAGTAGTATTGGCCATCGACAGGGACCTGAGGAGAGTGACGCTCAGCCACAGGGAGCTGCTTGGTACCTGGCAGGAAAACGCATCGCTGTTCAAAGCGGGCGAGACTGTAGCAGGAATAGTACGGGGAGTGGAAGACTACGGTATCTTCATAGAATTGACTCCTAACCTCTCCGGTCTTGCGGAGAAGAAGGAGGGGTTGAAGGAGGGAGAAGGCGTCTCGGTATACATAAAGTCCATCCTGCCTGAGCGGATGAAGATAAAGCTCCTTGTCATCGACAGCTTCGGGCCCGGCAAAGGACCGAGCAAGTTGAGGTATTTCATAACCGAAGGTCACATCGACCATTGGAAATATTCGCCCGACAACTGTGACAAAAAGGTGATCGAACGCTACTTTTCCGACTGAACCCGCTATTCTACGTATTCAAACTCAAGGTTGTAGATGCTGACCGTATCACCGTTCTGTATACCCATCTCTTTGAGCCGATCAAAGATACCCGACCTGCGCAGCGTCCTTTCAAAGTGGATGCGGGCTTCGTGGTCCTCGAAGTTTATATCCCTGGCTACACGCAACAGCCAATCCCCTTCGAGAATATATGTGCCGTCTTCGACACGTATGGTCACGTCCTCGGGTGAAGGCAGTTCCTGCTCAGGCGGTGTGTATTCGCTCTCGTAGTACTGTATCGGCGGAAGCGTCCTAAGCATTTGTGCCACTTTGTACATGAGTTCATTGACTCCTTGACCCGTGGCGGCTGAAATTTCGACACAGGGAATATCCAGTCCCGCGATATAATCCTTGAGTCTTTTCAGTGTGTCACTTTCGGGATCAAGGATGTCTATTTTATTGGCGGCAACTATCTGGGGACGGGATGCCAGTTCCGGGTTGTATAAAGCAAGCTCCTCGTTTATGGTATTGAAATCTTCAATGGGATCGCGTCCTTCGCTTCCGGCTGCATCTACCAGATGGATCAGCAGCCTGCAGCGATCTATATGTCGCAGGAAGTCATGCCCAAGGCCCGCTCCCTCATGAGCCCCTTCAATAATGCCCGGGATGTCGGCGACCACGAATGATTCGGTGTCGTCTATCGATACGACACCCAGGTTGGGCTGCAGAGTAGTAAAGTGGTAATTTGCGATTTTAGGCCTTGCGGATGAGACCATTGAGAGAAGGGTAGACTTGCCCACATTCGGAAAACCTATGAGCCCGACGTCTGCCAGGAGCTTCAGCTCCAGAAGTATCTCCTTTTCTTCGCCGGGCATGCCCCGCTTTGCAAATCTCGGAGTCTGCCTTGTCGGTGTAGCAAAGTGCGAGTTGCCCCATCCACCGTTGCCGCCCCTGGCGACAACGAAGGGTTTGCCGTCGGACATGTCATGGATGACTGCCCCGGTATCGGGATCGCGAACGACGGTAGCCCGCGGGACTTTGATGATAAGGTCTTCGCCGTTCTTTCCGGAGCACTTTTTTCCCGCACCAGGGGATCCGTTCTCAGCGACATATTTTCTTCTGTATCTGAAGTCCATCAGTGTGGACATATGGTCGTCAACGACCAGGATCACGTCACCGCCTTTCCCGCCGTCTCCGCCGTCGGGACCACCGGCAGCAACATATTTTTCGCGGTGGAAGGAGACGGCACCGTCTCCGCCTCTGCCTGCTATGACTTTTATTTTTGCTGTATCGATAAACATAATTAATAGTCCCTCACTTATAACGGATAGTGAAAAAAAACGGTATCGATAGCCAGTAAACATATAAGTTAGAATACTGTGCCGAATTTACGTGAAGATCAGCGGGATCCATGCGGATCAGATCGCATATCGGGTCATCTGAGAGATCGCTTCCGCCGGTCGGTATTTATTATATCATAAATGCATTAAAAAACCCGCCAGACTTTCACTTTTCAGTGGAGGAAAGGCGAGTTTTCGTTGTTTTGATTTTTGTGGCTATTCGACGGCGTAAACCGAAACTCTTTTACGGTCTTTGCCGAAGCGCTCATAACTGACTTTACCGTCAATAAGTGCATAGAGCGTGTCGTCACTGCCTCGCCCGACGTTCAGGCCGGGATGTATTTTTGTCCCGCGCTGACGGACAAGGATGTTGCCGGCCAAAACGAACTGGCCGTCCGCCCGCTTGACGCCAAGGCGCTTGGACTCTGAGTCGCGTCCGTTTCTGGTAGAACCGACACCCTTTTTATGAGCGAAAAATTGAAGTCCTATCTTAAGCATCTTGCTGCACCTCCATAACTTTGATGTAGACCGGATATTCTGCGGATAGCTCCTTCATGTACCTGGCAAACCCCTCAAAGACGGCATCGCCGGCCGTTGCATCCGAGCCGTAAGCCGAAAGGGAAGTGCGGCTGAAAGAGAGAAAGGCTTTATCATGGTTTGCGGTAAACTTGACATCCAAATGGAGGACCTCGTTCAATATGACCTCCGCATAACGGACCGCAGATGTGATGGCAGCGCAGACGATGTCTTCGCCTTCCGCCGCATAACCGCTGTGACCATGTATCTCAATCCGGGAGATATCTTTGTCCTTTCTTAGCACACGTACGGTAGTCATCAGGCTTTTATCGATGTGATCTGGACCTTTGTATAAGGCTGTCTGTGACCAGATTTGCGTCTGTAGTTCTTCTTGGCCTTGTACTTAAAGACGATGATCTTTTTGCTTTTACCGTTTTTGACTACGTTGGCCTCGACGCTTGCGCCGTCCAGATAGGGAGCGCCAAAACGCGACTTTTCGCCGTCTACGACTGCCAACACCTTGTCAAACGAAACGGTATCGCCCTCGGCAACATTCAGCTTCTCGATGTATATTACATCGCCTTCGCTTACCTTGTACTGTTTGCCGCCGGTCTCAATGATTGCGGTCATCCGGTAGCACCTCGTTTCTTTTCAATCTCGCTCTGCAGGCGGGATCCACTCCTCTTGAGCCTGTTCAAAGCGGCACACAATAGTATATCAGTTTGTGGTCGATATGTCAATTAAATTCGCACTATTTGCGAAAAATCTTACTGTCTGCATTTCATAACATGAGTTTTTTTGCGCTGTCTATATCCTTAAGGATCTGGAGCCTGAGTTCTTCCAACGTCGGGAAACGGATTTCGGGACGAAGATATTTCAAAAATTCCAGCCTTATTTTCCTTCCGTACAGATCGCCTTCGTAGCCTATAATGTATGTTTCCGTCAACAGTTCTCCGGTCCCGGTGACGGTCGGTTTCGTGCCCACATTGGTCACGGCAGGATAAGCTTCCGTGTCTTCCGATAATCTCACCCTTGTGACATATACGCCCCTGGCAGGTGGCTGGACACCTGAAGGGATGGGGACGTTGACGGTAGGTATGCCAATGGTCCGTCCGATTTTTTTCCCTGATACTACCACACCCGATAGCAGGTGTGCATGTCCGAGAAACAGGGCTGCATTTTCCATGTCACCGTTTGCAACCAGATTCCGAATATGTGTTGAACTGACGGTGATGCCGTTGAGGATCACTCTGTCGACTATGTCGCATCCGATTCCGAGGGCGGCTGCTTCTGCCTTCAGGAGTTCGGCATTTCCTTCTCCGTTCTTCCCAAAAGTATAGTCCCAGCCTGCTATCAGGTGGGCAGCATGGAGCCTGCCGACGAGAATATCATGAATGAAGTCACGCCAGTCAGTCATCACAAGTGTTTTATCGAACCTGGCAAAAATGACGCTTTGAATGCCGAACTTTTTCCTCAGGATATACTCCCGGTCCTCTGCGGAATTCAAGAGGGGCACAGATTTTCCCGTTATTTCGGCTGCGGGGTGGCGGTCGAATGTATAGACGGTCGGAACAAGACCTTTTTCTTTAGATACTTCAAGCGTCCGTTCCAGCAGCTTAGCGTGCCCCAAATGGACGCCGTCAAAAAATCCAAGCGCTATCGCACATTTCTGATTGCTCATATCTTTCCATATCCCGGTTATATATTATACTTCAAAAAAGTTTTTTACCGTTTTTAAGAATTTCTTTCCGTCACGACTTATGACTTTCCCTATCATAAGGAAGTCACCCTGCGGACCGTATACTCTATAGAGGGCATCGGCATCATGCTGAGCGTCAGTTGACGGAAGAGGGATCAGTGCACCGTCTCTGCAGAGCCGTTCAGCCCTTGAGTCCAGTATGACAGCAGGATATCCCGAAAACAGGGTGTCTACGGGAGTGATGATGCTTTCAAGGGATCCGTCTGACTTTGCCTGTTCGATTTCATCAAGCGTTTTTGCCATGCTCAAATCAAACGGGCCGGCGGATGTCCTGCGCAATGCGGTGAGGACAGCCCCGCAACCGAGAAACTGTCCTATATCGTGGATGAGAGTGCGGATATATGTTCCTTTTGAGCAGGATACCCAAATGGTATATAGTCCGTCCGAAGGGATGCATTTTTCTTCGACAAGCTTGATCATGTATATCTCGATCTCGCGAGATTGGCGCTCGATCTCGATTCCGCTCCTGGCCAGCTCATAGAGCTTCTTCCCCCCGACTTTTATCGCGGAGTACATGGGAGGGGTCTGCATCTGTTTTCCGACAAATTTGCCCAGTGCATCACATAACTCCCCATGGGAGGGGAGTTTTTCACTTTTGGACAGGACAGTACCGGTAATATCCTGTGTGTCTGTCGTAATACCCAGTTTGAAGCTGGCGGTATATGATTTGTCTGAATCAAGCAGGAATGAAGATGCACGGGTCGCACGGCCGACGAAGACAGGAAGTACGCCGGTCGCAAGCGGATCAAGGGTCCCTCCGTGTCCAATGCGCCGCTGGTTGAGTATGTTCCTTAGGCGGGAAACGACATTATGTGATGTGATCGATTGGGGTTTGTCCACCACA
>Ga0134090_1001383_pt1 | contig 15807 bp, 15 predicted proteins | sample 1_4taG_FD_94453 | JGI IMG/M metagenome (GOLD analysis project Ga0134090, IMG submission 94453) | Switchgrass degrading microbial communities from high solid loading bioreactors in New Hampshire, USA - 1_4_20_6_A1 metaG | ecosystem: Engineered > Bioreactor > Semi-continuous > Anaerobic >...
AATATACAACCCCTAATAATAACGCAATACACAATATTGTCTTACTTGCTTGAATTAGTTTCTTATGCATAAATACCCTCCGTTCCTGATTATGTTTCCTGCTATATTAAATATCGGCTGATTTATGTTAAGGGTAAACCTTTTTGTTAATTATATTTTATGAGTATTTCTATAAAAAACAATAACTGGCTTTTATGGAAATTTTTAAAATTGTTCTATATCATATTATTGCTTTTCATAAAATATTTAATCATTAATTATTGCTTTTTCATATACTCGATCAGATCCTTATACATATCCACTAAATTTTTAGTCGGATTCCAGCCTAATTTACGGAGTTTTTCTGAAGACATTCGCAACTGTGTATCCCTGGCATAACCAAAATTATTGCTATCCGGAATATCATAAATTACCTTAATTCTTCCCCCGGCAATCTCATCTGCCACCAGATTGGCCATGTCACAGATACGCATGGTGTTTTCTTCGTTTGTCACATTATAGGCCTCTCCGTTCTCCCCTTTTTCAAGAATGGTAAATATGGCTCTTATAGCATCCTTAGACTCACAGTAATTTCCCATGGATAACCCTTTTGTATGCAATACTATGTCCTGATTGTTTATAACCGCTCTGGCAAACTGGGCAAATACCCTGCTGTCGTCCTTACTTACACCATATCCGAAAACCTGGGCAAGACGGGCAATTTTAACAGGTACCCCGTATTCCTTGTAATATATATAACAGTAGTGTTCCGCCATTCTCTTGCCTAAAGGATAACAGCTTCTTGCGGAGAAGATATCCACATCCCCCAGCATATTTTCGGTTATTAATCCACAATCGCTGCTGATTACCCCGTAAGCTTCCATGGAAGAAAGATATACCATTGATTTAATTTTCTTTCTTCTTGCCAGCTCCAATATATTTTTCGTACCTAGAACTATACCGTCCGCAACTTCAACAGGGTTGGATAACATGACGGATGAGGTGGTTGTCGATGCACAATGAATTATGTAATCAATGGGCATATCCAACACATCGGGCCTCAGGTCTTCCAAAGATGTCTCAACCAATGTAACAGTATTGTATTTTTCATCATCTGAAGAATATTTTTCTCTGGCTTTTTTAAGGTTTCTTACGGGTAGAATTAATTTTATTCCCGCATCGTTAAGGCTATTCAGCGAAAGTAATTCTTCCGCAATTAAGCCGCCTATGAAACCGGTGGCACCGGTGATGAGAATTGTGGAGTCATTATATATGTTTCTTTTCTTACTCATAACAATGTTCCTTTGCTCTCAAAATATTTTTATTTAATAATTATTCTGTTACAAGTCTATTTAATAGGATTATACTTCTATAAATCTTTTGTACTTTCCCAAATCAACCTTCCATAAGTATTTTTGATTTCATCAAATCTTATCAAGTTTTTGTAATATTTCACAATGTCAACGAAATCACTCAAAGATCTGTCATCTGTTTCATAAAAAATATTGCTTTTACATATAACTTCACTTATATTAAAATCAGCTTTATACTCGTTTTCACTATTGTACTTTTCAATACTATCCCCTGCACTTGGTAAAAGAAATAAATCATTTCCGTCTTTTATCCATCCCATATACAGGGGTAAATCCATCTTTGCCATATTTGGTTTATTATCTGTTATATACTTGTATGAGCTATTACCATTTTTATAAAACTTATATATATATGAGTCCTTACATGGCAACACAATAATTGCATCATTATCCACAATTAAATTCATAAAAATAGTTCTGTCACAAGTATCCAAATCGATAACTTTAATATCTTTATTAATAAAATCCACATGTAAAACGGAGCCGCCTCTAGCCAGTGTCATCCAGTAACTTCCGTCATCATAAGCTATTCCTCTTAAGGGATATTCGTCTGATAGGCAGTAAATTTCCATATCGTTGATCGCTCTTATATCGGTTTTTATTACATATGGGGTATTGTATAAAACAGTTGTCATTGTTTTATTAAAAAAACATGTAGATGTTAAACTTAATATATTGTTTTCATTTATACCGGGTATTTTAAGTATGTTACTATTCCATTCTTCGTGTTTATAAAAAGTCCCCTGTTCTACATTAAATTCGTACAAAGGCTGATTTAAATTTCTCGGTATAATCCATATTATTTCACCGTCCAAGAAAGCATCCGAAGCGTGAATTTCCTTGCCGTCGGGTATATAATAATCCATCTTACCGGTATCTAAATGATAAGCACTTATCCCTTTCCCTTTATATGGTATAAAAAACAATAACCTATTATGGAATATAATCCTTCTGTGTAATTCAAAAATATTATCCTCATTGGGGAATTCTGCCAATCTAATCAATTCATTATTATTTAAATTCATTTTATACAGCCCATTATGATCGATAGCGGAAAACCAAATTGAATCATATTCCTTATATGCATCATAACAACCAAATCCCATGGCAATTATTTACTCCTTTGTTGTATCCATATGTTTTAATGCAGTTTCCATAGTAAAATATGTACATAAATCCGCATTCAATCCTTTTAACGAACTGAATACGTCATTGACAGTTTTGTTATCCCTAATAGCTACGACTATCACCGGATTATCAAAATCCTTTACACGTTTTTTTAATTCTTCTACCGAAACAACAGGCATGATTTGCTTCTTCGGATCATTATCATTCCTAATGACAAAATTATCATATTTTCATCTAAATCTTTCTGCGGTTTAAAATAAGGCATCAAATTATTACATTCTTTACATTTCAGCGAACATTTGGTTCCAAGTACTACTACTAATCTTGGTATATATACTTTATTGATATCATTTTTTTATTTAACATATATTTAACTTTATCTCTAATTACCTCATTACTAGCCCCATTTTCTCTTTCAACTTCAACCAATGTGTCTAGGTATGGTTGAACATATCTTATATTGAATATGAAGTTTTTTGAATAAATATTTTGATTTGATACTTGGATAACTCATTATTGACAGTAATCATATAATTGCTTGCCAAACTATATCATCCATTTTTTTTCTCCATGTACAATATTTAAATTGTACTTATTACACAAAAAATATATTGCAGTTAGTACTTCCGCCATATAACCTATATATCTGTCTTTACGCTCTAAACCTTCCGGTTCGCATAATTCTTCGGCTCTTTCCAGTATTGGAAAAATCCACTCACAGTAATCGTTAAATGTATGTGAATCTGCGAGAAACATATTATAGTTATAAAGATAGGGCTCTTTTAATATTTTAAGTGCTTCCATATAATACTGCGGAGACACTTCTTTAAGAGCCTGCATCATTTTCTTTTGATCATCAATTGCAATATAACGGCTGTACTGTCCCGATGCATCGGGATAGCATACAAATGGCAAAGGCAGAACCACATTGATATTGTTTTGTTTTATTTTCCGCAAATCGTCCTCATCTAAAAGCAATATCCTGCGATAATGGCATATACCCTGATATTCCTCACTGCTGTTTTTCCAAGCCCAGTACATGGCTGTTAATTCCGAATACTTATAGTTTTTATATGATATATTGTCCCCCGTGTTATCTGTAAGCTCTGCTATACGCAGCTCTGTCAGTGCGGCCCCGACCTGAATCGGTATAACCCATGACGGTATATAATATTTTCCTTTTAATTTCCGGTCTAAATGGTGTTTTGCCATATACATCTTTACATCGGGCAATTTATTTTCACTTTTATTATGTAGAGGAAAATCCTCCAATAATTTAAAACGGCCAAGCTGTTGAAAATACCTGCTCATAATAAGATATTCATTATGCGAATCCACGAAAAGAATATTATTTAAATTAAAATGTTGTAATTTATCTTTGATTTCCTCATGATAAATTTCCGGAGTAGCTACTATAATTAAAGCATTGGAATCAATATTTCCATTGATCTCAATAACAGGTATATGCTCTATCTTTAATGGATTATTAGCCATTGAACTTACCAAAAAGGCCTCCGGATATTTTCCTAAAACCTCTTTTATCGCCGCATATACGCCATAAGCCACTACCTGAGCTCCATAAATATAATAAATGTTCGCCTCTTCGATCTGTTTCCATATCTTATCTCTTTCGGGTGTATAAATCATCGCAGCCTCACCGACACATTCTGAATCATATAAGGCTTTCCGGTTTCTTTATATAAAGCAACAATGCTGCCTCTGTCACCATAGTAGGCATCTGATAAAGCAATAGCCCTGTGTAAATCTGCAGTATCATCATATATGCCGAAAGCTTTTTTTCTATATTCCTGAACCATATTTATATATCTTTCATACAGGTCGGGTAACATTGAAGAAATGGTTGATTCCATAAGAGGATGAGGCCTCCATAAAAGAGTATATTCATCACATTTTTCGTTGAAAAATCCAAACACATTCTGGATCTTATCCAAATAATCCTCTTTGTGATCTAATAAGGGCTGCAAAGTGGTATTATATAAAATAATTTTTTTTCTGCTTCCGTCATGTTTAAAAATCAGCTCTTTCCACTCCTGAGGGATCTCTATATTTTCTCTGGCAGTATTGCGGACCTTATCTAATTTAGGGGAACCAAGTACAAGAAATTTTTTGTCCAAATCGCCAAAAAGCCCTTCACAATTGTTTTCTTTTTCAAATTTTCTAAATTCATTTATATAAGTAATTTTTTCTTCCTCAGTTGACAGTATTACTTTATCTGCATACATTGTTCCCGGAAAAACACATAAATGTCCGGGTACGCCTCCTGAGGTAATAAAATATGGAATATAAACCAATGTACCTACATATTTTTTAAGTTTCTTGGCATAAAAATCAGGATGGACGCTGGTTACTTTATTAATATTGTCATACGGATTATGAATATATGCCACATCAGGATATCTTTCTGAAACAATATACTCTTCCCAGGATGTTATGGGCACATAGTCCGGATATTCATTTCCTTCATAATACATTTTACCTAATGTTCCGTCTGCATTCTTGTCATAATAAGGAATCGGTACGACAAACACATCACAATTTGGATCCTCTTGTGCAACTTTCCAGACACTTTCCAGGCTATCCCACATGGAAGCTTTATATGGAAAAAAAACCACTTCTTTCTTTGAATTGGGAATATCGTATATTATGCTGTTTAAGATACTTTGAAGCAAATTTCGAATGGTCTTTGTTAATTTTCTTGCCCTATTGGTATCATCCAGCACCAGGCTAAGCTGATAAACGATTTCACAATACCTTTCAATCAACGATACTGTTGTTGTCCCTTCTCCCTCAAAGAATTCAATTTTTTCACCGACCTGAATTGCACTTTGCTGACAATTTACAAGCAAATCGCTAATAAGACTAGCGTCCCCCAATCCGATATTATCCTGTATAATGTCATTGGCTTCCATCAACATTTGAACTATATTAAGCAACTCTCTCTTTATATGTCGCCGCATCTTTATCCCTCTTTATGTTTACTATATACCGAATATCTGCTGATTCTCCGCAGCCTTGCATAAAGCCCTGAACAAATAATAATCGGCAGGTTCAGTTATTTTTATATTATTTTTTGAGCTTTTTACCATATACATTGTTTTGCCATACATGCTCATAAGATGTGCTGAATCTATAGATTTTACCCCATCTTCCTGGGCTTTTTCATATACCTGTAATATATCTTTAAAATAAAATGACTGGGGGGCTTTCGCTACAAACATTTGATTTAATGTTGGAACACTTGAAACAGCGCTGCCATCCGTACTAATAACTACGCTTTCTCTGGTTGGTTCTACTGTTATGGCATTACCATATTTTTTTACTGTATTTATGTTTTCAGAAATAAGCTCATCCGTAATTAAAGGCCTGACCCCATCATGAATTAAAATGATATCATCCGGACTTGCCTTCTTTTTTAATGCTAACAGCCCATTATATATAGAATCATGTCCGGTAGCCCCACCCGGAACTATATCATATACTTTTGTTATACCAAATCTGTGCAGATAATTTTTCAATCTGTCTATCCATGATTCAAGACACACAACTATAATATCGTCAATCTCCTCATGATACTCAAAGCGCTCCAAGGTATATATGAGTATAGGCTTGCCATGTATTTCAATAAACTGCTTTGGTTTTGACCTGCTGTTCATTCTTTGACCGGTTCCTCCGGCAAATATAAGTGCTGTCGTCATCGTATCTACCTTCTTTTATCTATTTGTGGTTAATTTATTAATGTACCATAATATAAATCTTAAACACCAAATATTTGCTGATTCTCTATAGCTTCATACAGGGCACTAAACATATAATAATCTTCGGGAGCTGAGATCTTTATATTGTTCTTGGTGCTCCTTACCATATGCATTGGAATATTATATAGGCTGCACAAATGGGCAGGATCGATAGATTTCCTGTTGTCTTTGCCGGCTTTTTCATAAGCTTCAAATATTAGACCATAATAAAAAGATTGAGGAGCTTTAGCTATGTATATATTATTTCGGTTAGGTACATCGCTGATCCTTAACCGATCCGTACTATGCACAACACTTTCTCTTGCCGGTTCTACGGTGATTGCCGCACCATATTTTCTTACCGCTTCAATATTATCAGTAATCAGTTCCTCTGTTATCAGCGGCCTTACACCGTCATGAATAAGTACAATATCGTCAGATTTTGCCTTGTCCCTCAAGGCAATAAGGCCATTATATATAGAATCATGTCCTGTTTTTCCGCCCGGGACAATTAATGAAACCTTACTTATATCGTATCTTTCAATTAACCTCTGCAACTCATTAATATGACTTTCTATACACACCACTACAATCTCGTCAATATCCTTATGGTTTTCAAAATGTTCCAGGGTATAAATAATAATCGGTTTGCCGTAAAGTTCCAGAAACTGTTTTGGTTTTGAACCGGGCCCCAAACCATATCCTGTCCCTCCGGCAAAAATTAATGAATATATCATGGCTGACACCTATCCTCAAAATTTTATATTCCTGAGTACATTTAGTCCGACTTATCATAACTTGATTTTTTTGTTAATATACTCCGTAAAGCATTTTATTATCTGTTATAAATATCTGCTCAAATTTATCAATACAATTTGACATAAGCAGAACCGTATGGCTTATCTCTAATTTATGCCTACATTATTTGCTTACATTTTTTATTTTATAGACATATAGTCTCAATCAACCATAATCCTATAATTCTTTTCTATATTTGCAGTAATAGCCTTCTCCAGCATCTGATCAATTACTGCAATTTTATTAAAACCTAGTTCTCGGGCTTTTTTATACATATCTTCCTGATGATTTTTCCTGGCAGCAATTATGATATATCCATCTTGAGCCATGTATTTTAAATCATCAATACAACGTACTTCTAAGCCCATTACACAACCTTCGGAATTCTCCTTATCGGTAACCGCAAAACACATTACATGCTTAACCAGATTAATATTGCGTATATATGTCAACACCTGTCTGCCGACATGACCTGCCCCATAAATAATTATTTTTTTGTTATAATGAATTAAATTCTTAAAACCATCCAAGTATATATCTTCATTAAAAACAGGCACTGACGATTGTTCGATCCCAAGTCCCTCTAAATACAGCTTTTCCAACGGTGCTAAAGTTAAAATTTTCATACGTTCTTCATTGTTTAAAACATTATATATATGTTTGAGGTTTTCTCTGACAAAAGACGCATATTTATACACGGCAGTCTGCGTTCTAAAATCAAGTCCTAATGTGTAAGCCTTCTGAATTATCATTATATAACAAATTAATCTGCTGTATAAATTATGAAACGTATAACCTGATGTCATTGTAGAATTATCTCTTATTCTGTATATTAAATATTGCTTATTTATATGGTACATTCTGTTTGCCGTCATAAAACACTGAAAAGAAAACAAGCTGTCTTCATATAAAATTCCCGGATAAAACTCTATATTGTTTTTTATCAGCCAATCTCTGGATATCAGCATATTACTTGCTGAATCTATAAATGAATTTTTCTCAATCATCTCGGTAAATAATTCTTTTCCTGTTTTAACACCACCAAAACTTATATTTCTTTGATAATATGAGTCCATATTGTTAGTGACTTTTAAATGTTCGTTTTCATACATACATTTAATGTCATAGCATAGAACTTCCAGTTTGTCCTGCTTTGCTTTGTAATATAACTCTTCGAGGGCATTTTCAACTAATAGGTCATCACTGTCCAAAAAACAGACATACTCTCCGCAAGCAGCCTTTATTCCGGCATTCCTGGCTGCTGCCTGTCCCAAATTATCCTGCGTAATAATAATTATCCTCAGGTCTTTTTTAGAATAATTCTGTAACATTGTCAAAGAATTGTCTGTAGAACCATCATTAACGCAGATTATCTCTATATCCCTCAGGCTCTGATTTAATACGCTGTCAAGGCATTCCTGCAGATATTTCTCAGTATTGTAAATTGGTATAATTACAGAAATTTTGGGAACAGCATCCATAATATTACTCCTATTAGCTGATAAGTATAGGATGTTTAAATTTTAAATCCTTTAACGTTTGTAAAATCTCATCTCTATAAATTTCAGTTACGGCCACAATTATGGCCGCATTTTGCCTGTATTCCAGTAAATCTGCGGTTTCTTTTACAATAACTCCATCGACAAATCGATTATTATTCTCCAAACTGCTTACCGCAAAGCATACTAATTTGTCTGCTGCATCACTTTGTCTTAATGCATTCAAAACTTCCCTTCCCTTCATTCCTGCTCCATATATGATAACTTCAGAATATTCCTTAACCAGATTGCTTATATGCCTCGGAAATTCAGTATCCTTCCTGTAATATTCCTCAGGATCCGACATAATTAATTGAAGATTTTGCTGTTCCTGCGGATTAAATAAATTCAAATCCAATTCATTCCGATTATTTGCCTCCAGAAAATCTTCCTGAAATCTATATAAAAATACCAGCTTAAACTCATTTGCAATTCGTTTGTATGTAAAATTATAATGACCATATCTGAAAAATTGATAAATATATATATACTTTTTGTAAAGTTCAGGGTGTTCTTTCAAAAAGTTATATACAAATTGCATTTCGTCACAAATACAATAAACCTTCCCCTTACTTCTTACGGACGCATTAGGATTGTCCTGCCTGTACATATAAAACACATGATCTGTAATATATATTTTTGAAGCCTGGGTATAAACCTGAAACCAGAAACCGACATCCTGATATGATGCACCAGGTGTTTCGTTATGCCTTATATTAAATTTATTCAAGAAATCTCTTTTATAAATTCCTGCCCAATTAGCAACATAATTTCTGTATTTAAAATGAAGATCATCGGGACTAATTATTTTATTATATACACTTTTGTCCCAAAATGCTTTGCATACCTGTTTAAACCTGTTTTCACCGTCACCATATACACATGCAAAGTCTGCTTTAACCATATCAACTTTCTCTCTGATCCCTATATTATAAAGGATCTCCATCATCTTAGGCTCTATATAATCGTCAGACTCTACAATTGCTATGTATTCTCCGGTAGCGGCTGCCATACCGACATTCATTGAATGCCCGTAACCGGTATTATTTTTGTGGATCACGCGAATTCTATTATCCTTTAATGCATATTGATTCAAAATATCAGCACATCCGTCAGTAGAGCCGTCATTTACACAGATAATTTCGATCTCCTTCAGTGTTTGATTTACTACGCTGTCAAGGCATTCCCTTAAATATTTCTCGTTATTATAAACCGGTATTACAACAGATACAAATGGTGTAGTCATCACCTGATGCTCCTTTTATATTAATTAATGCCATTTATATAAAACCACTGTCCTATAAACTTATATCTTTTGCTATCATTCAATTTGCGTTAACCTTATTTTTGCCCGTTCATAATCTCCGCATTTCTTATAATACTCTTTAGCTTTTTTAATATTTCCCAGGCATTCATGAATAACACCGATATTATAGTATGCCAGGTAACTGTTTACTCCTTCCATCTTATAATCTGCCATCTTTGTCGCTTTTAAAAATTCACCTATAGCCTCTGTAAACATGGAATTATTCATGTATATTAACCCTATCAAAAAAACAAAATCAGCATTTACGGCAAATTCATCATATACCCCCAAAAGCTGTAAGGCAGTTTCATACTGCCTGGAATTAAGAAGGGCGTATCCGTAGCTTTCAACCATATCCTGGACATATTCCAACTTTGGATCCAGGTCAAAATATAATGCTTTCCAAAATGCTTCACAGGCAGCCGAATAGTCTTCCTGCATATAATAAGCTTTCCCTAACTGATATAGGATATATGGGTCATCACCTTTATCTCTCAGTTCTTTTAATAAAAGATTTATATTCCTTTCTGTTTTTTTACGCCTTAATTCCAGCTTTCCGTCATAACCGCTGTGATTAACAATTATAGGGATACTGTATATAATTCCGGTTCCTGTGCCCTTATTTACAGGTACTATCTGTTCATGGATACGTCCCTGGTAACAATATAATTTTTTGGAAAAAAGCCTGCTGACCTGACTTTTTATTTTATATCTTTCATTACCTCTTACATATTCACTGATTATATTTATTCTGCCAATTCCGTCAGGGAATTTTTGAATTTGAGCTTCCAGTTCCTTTTTATCATAAGATATTACAATTTCATCACTGTCAATCATAAGTATATAATCATTGGATGCTTTACCAATTGCAAAGTTTCTTGCAGCTGCAAAATCCTGTTGCCACTCATAATCAAATACTTTATTCGTGTATCTGGCAGCCACAACCTTAGTGTTGTCGGTTGACCCCGTATCTACCACTACTATCTCATATTCGAGAGGAAGCAGGTGTTTAAGACATTGCTCTATTAATTTTTCTTCATTCTTAACAATAATGCATATGGATACCATTATTTACCGCCTTATCTTATTTTGTCGGGTTGTATCATTTTATACAGTATAGATCTTTCAATATGTTATACTGTCAATATTAGTATAACATAAAATCGCTTTATGCTATATGGTACTAATGTACTTGCGACATAATTTTTTCATCTGTATTATATATCGACATAATAAAAAAATCTTATATTCTATTAAGGGTTATATAACGTTATAGCTTTCCTTGGTTGATATAACCACTTTGTCATTATTCTGGGTTCCGTTCTATAAGACTGCATTTTGTATTATTAAGAAAAAAGGGCTGACATAACTGTCAACCCTTTAATATAAGTCATAAGATTATTACTGTAACAATGCAAGAACTCCCTGAGTCTGTTGATTTGCTTGTGCAAGCATAGCCTGTGCAGCCTGTTGCAGGATGACATCTTTTGAATAGTCAACCATTTGTGAAGCCATATCAACGTCACGGATACGGGACTCAGCAGCCTGCAGGTTCTCTGCAGTATTGTCAAGGTTAGCTATTGTATGCTCTAATCTGTTCTGATATGCACCCAGATTGGATCTCTCTTTAGAAACTTCCTGTATAGCTTTCTCAATTGTTGTAATAGCCTGATCAGCTTTATCCTGTTCTGAAATATCAACATTGTTTACTTGTAAGGCTGCAGCCTGCATATCATTAAGCTTAACCTTAATGTTCTGGCCAGCATTTGCTCCTACGTGGAACTTCAATGCATTGGCATCGTCTTTGAAATCGCCTTTCAGAAGTTTCATTCCGTTGAATTCTGTATTCTGAGCAATACGGTCGATTTCATCGATGAGCTGTGCTACTTCTGCCTGAAGAGCATTACGATCTACGCTGACATTGGTATCGTTGGCAGCCTGAACAGCCAGTTCTCTCATTCTTTGAAGAATGGATTGAGTCTCATTTAATGCACCTTCTGCGGTCTGGATTAATGAAATGCCGTCCTGTGCATTGGTAGAAGCCTTCTGAAGGCCTCTGATCTGAGCACGCATTTTCTCAGAAATGCTAAGTCCTGCTGCGTCATCGCCGGCACGGTTAATTCTGTAACCGGATGACAACTTCTCAGTTGATTTTGAAAGTCTGCCTGTTATAATACCTAACTGTCTGTTTGTGTTGGCTGCTGCCATATTGTGTTGAATTCTCATTTTTAAATCCTCCTTGAATTTTTTTATTGCGGCATCCGTGCCGCTTTTTATTTTATTCATCCTTTTGGTCGTACGCACCAAAAAGATGAGATTAAGCAAGAATTCTTGCATATGGGAAATTTATTTTTCATCTTATATATCGGCAGGATTTTATAAAACTTTACATCCCATTTTAAATTTTTTTAATTTTTTTTGTCGTAAAAATATGATTCTGATTCCGCCCTTCCCGACATTGTCTTATAGTAATTTGCCACCGTTTCATTACTCATTCTTGCTTTTCCGATCTCCTTGCGTTTTCTGGACAGAACATGCTCAAGATTGGTTTTATTGCTTTTCTCTAGTGCCTGCAAATTGACACTTAAATCAGTAACCTTTGTTACCAATTCTCTAAGGGATGTAATTTCAGATTGGTACATGCTGCTGTTTTGTTGTATTTCATCTCTTACGCGGTCATAAACCAGTTCAAACCCTTTATCAAGCTCCGATAAACCTTTAATCAGCTCCTCTTTCAAAGCAATAGTGTCCATAAATTCACTGTCATCGAAGCTTTGGGCATTTATGATATCCCGCTGTCTGACTGTAATCTGCATCAGTTCATTTAGAATCCCATACTTCTTATTAAGTGAATCTATCAATAATTGTATGTAAGTTTTTTTAAAGCCATTATTTATTTCCATCCCTTACTCCTTTTTTTCAGCCATATCAAGTCGACTGTCAACTACTGTTTAGCCACTTTCATAACTTCTTTCCATGTATCGCGCATTTCCCTGATATATCCTAAGGCTTCTTCCAGAATATCTTTATCCTTTTTAATATTTGCTTCTACCAGTCTGCGATATATATAATCATATACCCTTTCAAACTGAATGGCAACCGGATAGCTGAAATCAAGAGTAGCCCTGAGTTCTGTTATAATATTTTCTGCTTTTATAATGTTATTGTTGGCTTTTTCAAAATCGTTTTTTTCAACGGCCATCAAAGCTATGTTGCAGAACTTTATTGCACCCTCATACAGCATCAAAGTCAGTTCCGCCGGAGTTGCCGTCAATATTTTGTTGTCTTTATATACCGATGCAGGATTTACGGCCATTTCACAACCTCCTATTAATTTAACTATCGATTATTGGTTCCGAGCAATGCTGACAGATATGAACTCTGAGAATTCAGCTTTTCCAAAGCAGACTCCATTGCAGAAAACTGTCTATAGTATTTTTCTTCCAAATCAGCTAGCTTGCTTTCCATCCTTCTCAATTCCGACTTATAATCCTTCAGAGTTCTTTCCAGTTCCTTGTCGTTATAGACCGTCAGGGCACTGCTTAAGGAAGTACTCCTCATTTTTTCCGTTAGTGACTTATACAGATTGGCCGCCAATGTATTGAATACTTGCATAACAGTATCCGGATCATTATTAATTGCTTCCCTCAGCTTGTTGTCTGAAAGCGCCAAAGCTGAAAAATCCTCATCTCCGCTGATATAAAGAATACCTTTTTCATTATAATCCTTGGTGGTGATACCGAAGCTTGCCAGCGAGTATTCCCTATCGTTAACCGTCACAGTATCACTGGTAATACTGCGGAATATATTTAAAAGGCTTCCTAAGGTTGTGTCCCTTCTCAGTAATGAATCTTTAATCTTTTTCTCCCATTTCTCAATTTGATCGTCAGTCATCTTTTCTTTATCTTCGTCCGTTAGCGGATCATATCCACGGGCCGATTCTGCATAATATGCGCTGTTAAATTCTAACAGCAATTCGTTATATGATTTAATAAAATCTTTTATCATATTATATATGCCTTCGGTATTGTTCGAAACCGTTATGCTTATTTGCTCATCATCTGAAGTTACGCCTTTTAATGACAATGTAAGGCCGTTTACGGAAAAAGTATTGGAGGAACCAGTAAGCTCTACATTATTATATATAATAACAGCATCCTGTGCATTAACTACTTCTACTTTTTTATTACCATTACCGGTAACTTCTACCGTACCGTCTTTTTTATTAACAATTTCACCTAGCCCAAGGCCTGCAAGTTTACTGGTTTTTGTAACATCATCCTGACTGTCTTTCGGATTAACCTCTTGACTCGAATAAGCAGCCAAATAATCATCAAGTTTTTCATCCAAAGAATTCTCTGAATTCTTAAAAGCATTAAAAGCTTCAATTATATCTTCATTAGTTTCTGATGAAATGTCTTCGTTATTCTGCCAAGCTTTATATGCCTTATCTAACTTTTCTTCTGCTTCCTGTTTGAGATACTTAGAAATCCTTTCTTGCATCTCTTCAGCACTTAAATTTTCTCCTTCGGCGAGCCCATTCCTTATCACTTCTTCGGCTGCTGCAAAATTATCCGGATCGTTTATGTATTTTTCAATAAAATTATCCCGTATCTGTTGATGCCTTATATTCAAAAGGTTGTTTCTTACAGAAGTTTTATCATTCGCAGTAAGGTAGGAATCAAGATATCCGTCTATTGTATTCTTTTCGGCACTGCTTAACGAATCGTAATTGAAAAGATCACGAACCAAATTTTTGTACTTTACTACCTCAGAGGCAGAAGTCGTAATAGAGAACCCGTTTCCCGCGCCGCTTTCTTTAGAACTTATAAAAATACGCTTATGAGTGGTGTCAAAATTGGCGTTTAGTCCCGCACTCTTTAAGGCATTTATAAAATCACCAAGTGTTGTGCTCTCTCTTACATCAAGATTAACTGGCTTGTTGGCCGTCTCTATATGTATTGTAGTTCCGTCAGTAACATCAAAGCCCAAATCCTTCAATTTGGTGCTTAAGTTCACATTTTCCCCGAGCTTGTCTCCAGTCACAAACTGCGCGCTGGCAAGCTGCTTGACCTTAATATTATGGGTTCCGTCCGGTGCATTTGAATTTGTGGTAATTACTTCTACCTTGCTTGTATTTGATGATACAGCTTTTTTAATTAAAAAGGAACTCTGAAAACGCAGCTTAGACAACTGGTTTGTATAAAATGAATATACCTTTGAATTTAGCGCTTTCCATTTTTCCTGTTTCCATTCGGTTGTAGTAATTTTATTTTGAATCTTAGTTGCCTTAAGCCGTTGTGCCTTCATTAACTGCTCCACAATGGCATCCGTATCCATTCCTGAAGCCAATCCCGATAAACGCAGAGAAGCCATCTTAATCCCTCCTATCTTCTTTCGTCAATCAAAAGCCCAGCCAGTTTCCACATTTTCTTTATCGCATCCAGTGTCTTTTCAGGCGGTATTTCCCGAATTATTTCTTTAGTGTCCCTGTCCATAACCTTGATTGTTATCCTGTTGGTTTCTTCATGATAATCAAAAATACACTTGATATTATTCTTTTTTAAATAGTTGTTTGCCTTAGCTATCTCTTCCCTTATATATTCTTCGTTGATTTCTTTTTCCTGATTATATTCGGTCTCAGCCTGATAGGTACTGCCTACAGAATCAACCGCCATGTCAATCTTTTTACCTGATACATCCCTGGATTTTACTACAGGTCCGATATCATTCTGATATGCAGATATTTCATTTACCTCCAAGGCCATATAATCACCTCCTTTTGTTCTCCTGAGATTTTTCATCCGATACCCTCATACGTCCTCCCTGACCGTCAATCCGGGTATTTTTTACTTTCTTCTATAGATATATCGGCAATGTATTTTATTTGCTTTATATCTATCCATAAGTTTATAAATTCAATCTAAAAT
>Ga0134090_1001392_pt1 | contig 15756 bp, 19 predicted proteins | sample 1_4taG_FD_94453 | JGI IMG/M metagenome (GOLD analysis project Ga0134090, IMG submission 94453) | Switchgrass degrading microbial communities from high solid loading bioreactors in New Hampshire, USA - 1_4_20_6_A1 metaG | ecosystem: Engineered > Bioreactor > Semi-continuous > Anaerobic >...
CAAGAACGTGGCCATGCCGCCTCCTTCACGAGAATGGAACGTCCCCGGAAGCTTCGACACTCCGGGGACGCTTCCCTGGCCCAAAGGCATGGTCGAATCTGGTACCTCCGGGCCTTGTAGCCTCCCGTGCAAAGCTGCATCATAGGGGAGGAAGCGAGGAAGGAGTGGTAGTCATGGTTGAGCACATCGTCTGTTTCAAGTTCAAGCCCGAGACCACCGAGGAGCAGGTGCAGGAGCTGATCAGGAGGCTGAAGGCCCTCAAGGATGAGATCCCCACGGTGGTGGACCTGACCGCCGGCAAGACCTTCACCCCGGAGCGGGGCCAGGGCTTTACCGCAGCCCTGGTGGTCCGGTTCAACGACCGGGCCGGGCTGGACTACTATCAGCCCCACCCCAAGCACATGGCGGTGAAGGAGTACATCGGGCAGATCTGCGACAGCGTCCTGGCGATCGATTACGAGTTCTAAATGAGTTGAGGGGGGACATGAGTCCCCCCTCAGCCGTCAGCCGGGCCGTCATCCGGCCATGCGCTCCAGGTCCAGCCGCTTGCCTTCGGTTTTGGCAAGGATGACCCGCAGGGCCTGCCGGGCCCTGTGCAGGCGGGATTTTACTGTGCCCAAGGAGGTGCCGAGGAAGACGGCGATCTGCTGGTACGAGTACTCCTGGAGATCCCGCAGAACCACCACCACCCTGTAGTCGTCAGGCAGGCGGTTGATGGCGCGGTGCACCGCCTCCTGGACTTCGCCCCGCTGCACCTGGTCCAGGGGCGTGTCATAGTCCACCGCCCCCTGCCGGGGCACCAGGCCTTCGTCGGTGGACAGCGGTTCATCCAACGACGCGTGGTTCAGCCGCCCCCGGCGGCGGAGTTCGTCCAGGCACGTGTTGGTCACCACCCGGAACAGCCACGTGGAAAAAGCGGCATCGCCCCGGAACCGGTCGATACGGGTGTAGACCCGCACCAGCGCCTCCTGCGCTGCATCGGAGGCGTCTGCGTGGTTCCCCATCAGACGATATGCCAGGTTATATGTCTTCCGCTCGTAGCGGCGAATTAACTCACACAGTGCGGCACGGTCACCTTCCTGTGCCTGCCTCACCAGCACCTCATCCGGCTCTGTCGACATGACCGGTTTCCTCCCGTCCCCCCAAGGTCTTTTCAGCAAGACTAACGAATGAGGCGCCGATAAGTTACGGCAGTAACCAGGATTTTTCGCCGAAAGTGGCAGCGTGAGACAGAAAGCGCCCCCATTCACCTACTAGTGAATGGGGGCTGCTGCTAAATCTGCCTATTCACGGCCGGTCAGTACGGCGATGAACTTCTGCAGGGTGTTGCTGAAGCTTTTTCCCCGCTTGTAGATCACACCCACAGGCCGCTCCACCCGGAGATCGGCGATGGGCAGGGCCACCAGGCTGCCTGCCTTTACCTCGTTCTGGACGCAGCGCCGGGGCACAATGCTGATGCCGACTTCGGCCTCGACGCAGCGTTTGATGGTCTCCACATTGTCGAACTCCTGGACGATGGTAACTTCCACCCCGTGATCCTGGAGGACCCGTTCAATCGCCTTGCGGGTCGGAATATCCGGGTCAAAGGCGACGAAGCTCTCCTTGTTGAGCGACCTCAGGTGCACAGGCTGGTTGGCTTCGGCCAGCGGGTGGGTGGGATAGACCACCACCACCAGTTCGTCGCTGGGCAGCGGAATAACGCCCAGCTGCCGGCTTTCCTGGGGATAGGCGACGATGCCGATGTCCACCTGGTTCTGCCGCACAGCCTCGTAGATCTTGTTGGTGCGGGAGTACTCCAGCTGGATCTTGGCCTGGGGATAGGCCTGAATGAACCGCTTGATGTACGGCGGCAGGTCGTGCAGGCCCACTGTGTAGACGGTAGCCACCCGGATGGTGCCGCTCACACTGTGGGTCAGCTCGGACATGTCCCGCTCCAGCGCATGATACCGTTCCAGAATCTCCCGGGCACCTTCGTAGAAAACGCGGCCTGCCTCTGTGGGATAGATCCCGTGGGGAGACCGTTCAATTAGTTTCTGATGAAAATGCTCCTCCAGGGCCTTTACCTGCTGGCTGACCGCAGGCTGTGATATGAAGTTTCGGGCGGCTGCTTTCGAAAAACTCCGGGTTTCGATGATATCGCAGAAAACCTGGAGGTACCCTATCAGCATAAGTTCATCCCCCGATTCGAATCACAATTGCTGCGGTAAATGGGAGCATCATCCTCAGCGTACACGCTGTGGATAGATAATCGCAATAGCCCAAATGGCTTGTTGGTAACAGGTATGGAAACCAATCTAGTTTTGTAGATTCTGGACTGCAGACAAGAATCCTGGTGGTTGGAAGGGATTGGAGAGGAATCCGCAGAAGTTCGCATGGATGGCGGCCGGCAGACGAACACTAACCGGCTGCACCAGACGTGAGTGAGGATGGAGGCGCTTGCCATGGATGAACTACTTAAGATGTATGAAGAACTCACATCAGCGCCGGGCATCGCCGGATACGAAGAGCCGGTGCGCCGGGTTATGCGGAAATACCTGGAGCCAATAAGCGATGAGATTATCACCGATAACCTGGGTTCCATCGCAGGGGTGAAGGTGGGCCAGAAGGATGGCCCGCGGATTATGGTGGCCGGCCACCTGGACGAGGTAGGCTGGATGGTGACCATGATCACCGAGAAGGGCTTTCTGAAGATCCAACCGGTGGGCGGCTGGTGGAGCCAGGTGATGCTGGCCCAGCGGGTCCGGGTGATTACCCGCAAGGGCGAACTGATCGGGGTGGTGGGTTCTAAGCCGCCGCACATCCTCTCCAAGGAGGAGCGGGAGAAGGTCGTCCCCATTAAGGAGATGTTCATCGACATCGGCGTCACCAGCCGGGAAGAGGCGGAGGAGGCCGGTGTCCGCCCGGGCGATCCCATCGTGCCCTACTGCGATTTTACCGTCATGGCCAACCCCAAGATCCTGATGAACAAGGCGTGGGACAACCGGGGCGGCTGCGCGGCGGCCATTATGGTGCTGCAGAACCTGCGGGGGAAGCAGCATCCCAACGTGGTGTACGCTGTGGGCAACGTCCAGGAAGAGGTGGGCCTCCGGGGCGCCGTTACCATGGCCAATACCATCCAGCCGGATATCGGCATCGCCATTGACTCCGGCATCGCGGGCGACGTGCCCGGGGTGAAGGAGACAGAGGCCCAGGGCAAGCTGGGCAAGGGGCCGCAGATCCTCCTCTACGACGCCTCCATGGTGCCCAACCAGGCGCTCAGGAACCGGGTAGTGGAGACGGCGGAGGAGCTGGGCATTCCGTACCAGTTTGATGCCATCCCCGGCGGCGGCACCGACGCAGGCCGGATGCATCTCTGGGGTCGGGGCGTTCCTTCGGTGGTGGTAGGCTTCCCTGCCCGGTACGTCCACAGCCATGCTGCGCTGATCCACCGGGACGACCTGGAGAACACCGCTAAGCTGGTGGCCGCGGTGATTCAGAAGCTGGATGCCGAGACGGTGCAGAAAATCAAGGAGAACAATCTCTAGGCACCCGGGGCTGCACCAAGAGCACGTGGCTCTGCGTAAAGGAGAACCGTGGACCGGTATGGGGATACCGGTCCACGGCCTTCCATGTGTGACCAATGTGATGGACGCAGGCGCCCTTGTCCGGGACTGCGGAGTCTGTGCCGGCCCAGCAGGCTTGATGGGCCGGCGTTCGGCTGACCGGGTTACAGGGATGCGCCGCACTGCTTGCAGAAGCGGGCATCCTCGTCGTTGAGCGTCCGGCAGTGAGGGCACCGGACTTTGACAGCGGCTCTCTGCTGCTCCTGGACGGTGCTCAGGTTCGAGGAACCGGCCACCTCTTCCAGGGCATCTTTCACCAGCCCGCCCGCGGCCTTGGCCCAGGGCTGAAGATCTTCCCGGGCCTGCTCTGGATCCAGCACCAGTCCGGAGCCAGCGGCGCCGCGAGCCCCAACGCTGCGCAGCACCTGGCCGGCGATAACGAGGAGTATGCCGCCAACGGCACGGAGTGCGAAGCCAACGCCCGGGTCTTGCCGGAAGGGGTCGAAAGTCGGACGGGACATCTGGAGCGGCAGGATGACAAAGTTGGACAGAAACAAGAGGAAGCCCACGCCGGTAAGGATTAGGCCGAACGTGTAAAGCTGCTTGCGCTCTGGGGAAATCTGGCGATTGGCCACGGGCAGGTCCCCCCTTCATTTCTCACTCGGAATATGGACGCTGCGGCACCCGAAAAAGGTTCGGACAGTAAAACAGGGCGGCCTGGAATGCAGGCTACCCTGTACACTATGCCACTGAGTTGTACCCGGCCTCCACGGCCTGCAGGCCCGGGGCCAGCCACTGGGGCGCCGCACCCTGCAGCGCCATTCCTACCGCCGACTTGACCTGGTTCAGATCAGACCACCCTGCCAGCCGGGCCACGCCGCCCAGCATGGGCAGGTAAGGAGGCACCCCCAGGGAACTGGCGATGCCGTCGGCATCCAGGCTTTTCAAGCCGGATTCCGGCTGGGCCTTCCGGCTGTTGACCAGCACCAGGCCTCGCTCGGGCTTCTTCTTCAAGCCGTCATCCAGGACGGCGAGGATCTCCATGGGGTCCGCCCGGTCGCCGGCGAAGCGAATCGTAATGCAAGGGGGGCCCACAGGCTTCCCTTCTTCTTCCTGTGCGTCAGAGTGAATCGACAGCGGCAGCAGCCCCTGCAGCTGTCCTACATCGGCCAGGAGGCAGGCCATGAACCGGGCCCCCTTATGGTCGGCGGCGGCGACCCGAATTTCGCAGATGGATTGCTGACTGGTTGGGAATGTGGTGAGGGACATGGGACTTTCCTCCTGGTATAGTAAGGCCGGCGTGGCAGCGGCCTGACAAACGGATGATGATTCCTTAGAATAAGGCTGCAGGTGGGTTTGGTGGGAAAAATGCGGTGAAACGTTAAAACGGCGAGATGAATGGAAAGGCCGGCCCAGGCAGCAGCCTGCGGCGGCCGGCGGAGTGCCGAAAAGCCGGCGAAATCAACCATTCGCCGGACGAATCGTGCTCGATACGGAAGGATGAAGTCTATGGCAAAGGGTCTGGTTGGCGTACTGCTAAATGAAGAGCAGATTCACACCCGGGTACGGGAACTGGGGGAGCAGATCTCCAGGGACTACGCAGGAAAAGAGGTGCTCATCGTAGGGATCTTGAAGGGCGCCTTCGTTTTCTGTGCCGATCTTCTCCGGGCGCTCAGCGTGCCGGTGCAGGTGGACTTCATGGCGGTGTCCAGCTACGGGGCCAGCACCGAATCATCTGGTGTGCTGCGGATCCTGAAGGACCTGGATGCCAGTGTCACTGGCCGGCATGTGCTCCTGGTGGAGGACATCGTGGATACGGGGCTGACCCTGCGCTACCTGCGGGAGTACCTGGAGCGGCAGGGCCCGGCCAGCCTTCGGATCTGCACGCTGCTGGACAAGCCGGCCCGGCGGCAGACGCCGGTGACGGTGGAGTACGTGGGCTTTCAGATTCCGGACGAGTTCATCGTGGGCTACGGCATCGACTACGCAGAAAATTACCGCTCCCTGCCCTACATTGGCGTGATCGGCGACGTGCCGGATGAGCAGTGAAGCAAGAGAGCAGACCAGCCCCCGGGCTTCCGTCGGAAGCCCGGGGGCTGTCTCTGTATCGCACGTGCCTTCACTACACCCAAGAGGAACGAACCTGCACAGGCCGCTGCCGGGTCGGTGTGCCCACTGCCTTCCGCAGCGCCGCCAGCGCCTCGGGAGGGGGTTCCACCGGTTCAGACAGGAGCAGCCCGTGGGGGTCCCCATTCAGCGCCTCCCGCACTAGTTCCCGGCAGTCCGGGGCAGCCAGCACCGCTTTCGCCCCCTGCACGGGGCCCTGAAACGCCGAGGGGGTAGCGCCCACCGCCACCTCCAGCCGGAGGCCGCCCAGGCCGCTTACTTCCAGGCTCCGGCAGATGCGCGCAGCGTGGACCCAATCTCGCGAAGCCACCACCACGGCAGACCCTGCCGGCAGCCGTTTCAGAGCGGCGAACCGGCTGCGGGCCTCCGTATTGGCCAGCGGCACCACCAGGGTATCCGGCAGGAGCCGCTGGGTTTCGGCGGCGTGGAAGAGGGTGACCGCTGCAGCCGCCAGCGTCCGGCCCCGAGCCCGCTCCGGCGCCTCCTCCACCAGGGCCGGAATCACCTGTGCGTCCAGGGCGGCCTCCAGCACTGCCTGCAGCCGCCGGAGCTGCGGATGGGAGCCGCCCACCAGGAGCACCGTCCGCCCGGACGGACGGAACGGCTTGGCCAATTGGCCGTGGGCCAGCATGGCCAGGGCCATCTCTTCAGCCGAAAGCCCCCACTCCTGGGCCTGCTGCAGCACACCGGCCAGGAGGCTGCGCAGTGCTGCGCCGTGTTCCTGCCCGGGGAACTCGTCTGCCACAAAGACGCCCCTGCCCGGGTGGCTGTAGAGATATCCTTCGGTCGTCAGTTCATTTACTGCCCGCACGACTGTGTTCAGGTGGATGCCGAGACCGGCGGCCAGGTCCCGCAGGGGAGGCAGCTGGTCGCCGGGGCGAAGCATACCAGTGGTGATCTGGTAGCGAATATGTGCCTTTAGCTGGAGCTTTACAGGAATCCCGCTTTCCGGGTCCAGGCTGAATGCCCGCATCCTCCCACTGTGCCTCCCAGTGTTCTCTATGTGCGGAACAGTTTAGCTATGGCACCAGTGAACTGTCAACCTGCAAGGTGCAAGAATATCCGCATTCATGCGTCACAGGCGGGCATGCTACCCGAGGAGGTGAAGCACATGGCAGAGCAGCGAAAGCCAGGGGCATTCTACGGGGCCAACATCCAGGGCGCCGAGAGAGCTGCCAGGGGCGGCGATGACCGGCCGGCAGGCTCCACGAGGCGCATGGAGCGGACCGCGAACCTGCCCAACGCCCGGCAGATTCCGGTGGAAGGTGCTGTGACCGGGCCGGATGCGCCCCCGGCGAATGTGGACGAGGTTTACGCCCGTGCCGACCTTGACCACCTGACCGAGACGCTGTAGCGGAAATGGGGCTGTCCCGACGAAGACGGGGGCAGCCCCTTTGTACTTACGCACCATGAAATGCCCTCTCCGGTGGTAGTCCACAGCCCTTCATGATAGGCCGCCGGAGACTGAATTACCCGCCTACGTCCAATTGACAAGCGACATCGAAATTATAAAATAGATGCGCATCTGTCAAACGGAGGCGAATAAGCGGGGGATGAAAGGGAGAAAGGGCCTCTTTATCGTTTCCGGTGTGCTTGCACTGTCTGCACTCTTGGCCGAATCGCTGCTGTACGCGGTTCCCGCCCACGCGGCAGGCCAGGTTCGCTTCACTCGTCCTACCTGGTGGAACGCCCACTACGACGGTATCGCAGCGGCCGAGTACGCCAAGAGATGGGTTAAGGAGCCGAACCCGGAATACGCAGACTACAGATATGACGGTGGGGACTGCACGAACTTTGTCTCTCAGGCGCTGCGTGCCGGTGGCATGGAAGATCGAAATGATGATGGGTATTGGCTGAGCGACTCCGCCTGGTTTTACAACGGGCCTAGTCCTGGGCAGCGTTCTGGTTCTTGGACACATGCTGAGTACTTCCGACGGCACTGGGGAGAATCCAACTACTATGGCACGGCCAGGGGTGCGAAACGTGCTTATGAGATGGTTGTCTATACCAAGCAGGAGGCGCTCGACAACTTCAGGGAGATCTACAAGAGTCTGTGGGAAGGGGATGTCGTCCAGTACGTGGGTCGGGAGGACGGAGGCGAGTTAACAACGATCCACACGAACATTGTCGTCTCCTGGAACCCCGCAAACGGTGGGACTGTTACGATGGCACAGCACTCTGATTACGCCGGTACGTGGGACCTTGTGGATCTGCGCACCTACATCGCAAACCGCGCTGGCCTTGAGTACGTCGTCCTCTTGAAGATGAAGTATCGAACTTCGTGACGTCAGGTTTGACCAGGGGAGGGATAGGCTGAAAATGCCACACCTGTCCAAGAAAGCATGGATCGTGGGTGTGTCGGTCCTTGTGCTTGCAGTGGGTGCGACAGTCGCAGGCGCAGTCCTGCTGACCAGGCCCGACAAAGAAGCGCTGCTGGCGGAAAAACAGGCTGAGGCTGAGCAGCTGCGGGCTGAGTATGTCCGACTCGCCGAGGAAGGTGACGAAAGCGCGTACGTTGTGGGCAACGAGGCGAAAGACCTGGCTCCTGTGATCGAGAAACTGCAGGCTGAGGTCGGCGAGGTTACAGATGAGTGGCTGCAGATGAGCCTTGACAGCCAGAAGGCGGCGGTGAATGACAATATTGCGTGGGCACTGCAGCAGGGCTTCTCAGAGGAGTACATCAACTCCCTGAAAGAGCACCTCCAGGAACTGGAGGCGCTGGAACAGGAGTTTGCCCAGCACACCCGCTCCAACCAAGAGATTCAAGCGGAACTGGACGCGCTCTCCAAGAAGTGGACACCCATCCATGAGGAACTCTTGAAGGCTGAAACGCAGGCAGACTAGTTCAGAAGGTTACATAGCCGTTCCAAGGGCTCGAGTGTCACGCACTCGGGCCCTTTGCAGCATCACCGATCACGGGCCGGTGGCGCAAAAGAGCCTCCGTCCCCAAGGGGGGCGGAGGCTCGAGTGCGCAAAAAAGCGACATGCCACCGAGAGCGTCTGCGCCGGAGTGGGGGCACTCTTTTCCGCCCCAAAGGTTGACAACGCGCGCTCTTACCGGTGACATGCACTATTAGGTTATCCATTTTGCCCGAGACTCCTGCTTGCAGGTTGTGGAAAACCTTAGAGACCGAAGAGGCCCAGCAGATCCTCGCGGCTGATGCGCCGGGCCACAGCCTCTTCTTCCGCCTCGGTGGTGGTGAGTGGCTCCATCACCTGGCGAAACAGCTCCCGCTTCTGCTCCATAAGCTCGGCAATCCGCTCCTCTACAGTGCCCCGGGTCAGCAGCGTGGTGACGTAGACCGGCTTCTTCTGACCGATGCGGTGGGTTCGGTCCTCTGCCTGTTGGGCGGAAGCCGGGTTCCACCAGGAATCGAAGTGATAGACGTGGTTGGCCCGGGTCAGCGTAAGGCCCACGCCGCCGGCCTTCAGCGACATGGCCAGGACCCGGGGCAGCTCTTTCTGCTGAAAGCAGTGGACGATAATCTGGCGGCTGAAGTCGCTGAGCGACCCGTCGAAGAGCCAGGCGCCAAAGCGTTCCAGGCGGGGGAGGAGCGCCTTCAGAGTAACGGTGGGATACTGGGAGTAGACCAGCGCCTTCTCATCGGAACCGGTAATCCGCTCCAACTCCTGCTCCAGGTAGTCCATCTTGCAGGACGCGCCGCTGGCTGGGTCCAGGTTGCAGATCTGCTTCAGCCGGTTGAGCAGAGAAAGCGCAAGGGTGGAGGCCTCAGCCGCCCCCGCCTGCCGGAGCGCCTCTCGGGCAGCCCGCTCTGCCCGCTGGTAGGCGAGGCGCTGGAAGTGGCCCAGCTCCAGCCACTCCACCTTGTGCTCCTTTGGGGGCAGGTGGTGCAGCACATCCGCCTTGCAGCGGCGCAGCACGTAGGGTGCGATGAGCCTGGGCAGCATCCCAGGTGGATAAGGACGGTCTGGGGGCAGGAGGCCCGGCTGCAGGTACGCGAAGACCCCCACCAGCTCCTTCACCCGGTTCTCCAGGGGGGTGCCGGAGAGGCCCCAGCGCCAGGTAGCAGGAATGCGGGACACCGCCTGGTGGGTGACGGAGTCTGGATTCTTGATCCGCTGCACCTCATCCAGGATTACCATATCGAACCGGTCCGGGTCGGCCATTCCCTGCTTCAGATCCTCCCGAAAGGTCTCATAGGCGGTGAGGCTGACGGGCAGGTCGCTTCGCTGCCAGGTCCAGGCACGGCTTTTCTTCTTGCCGTCAAGCAGGGCCACCGGCAGGTCCGGCGCCCACAGCCGGAGTTTGGCCATCCAGTCAGCCACCAGGGTTTTGGGACAGATGATCAGGGCATGCTGAACTTCACCCTGGTTGATCAACAGGCGCATGGCGGCGATGGCCTGGATCGACTTGCCGAGCCCCATCTCGTCGCCCAGCAGGGCCACCGGATGTTCCAGCAGGAATTGGACACCCTGTTCCTGATAGCCGTAGAGTTCCGCACCCTCCGGGCAGTAGAGCTTGTCCGGTTCCGGCGGCGGATCAGGAAGCGGTGCGTTCCAGGGCATCAGAAACGAGGGCAGGGCGAGGTCTGCGGGCAGCGTGGGGATTTCCATGCTGCTGAACAGGTCAGGGGCGGGCGGCAGCCCCAGGCTTTCGGTTACAGGCAGCGAACTCATGGGGCAGACCCTCCCACTCCATCTGTCTTCGCGGCTAGTCTGCCCGCTGGCCAAGGCGACATAACAGGAGAAAGCTGGTCCTTTTGCACCTGCAGCCGCGTAAATGAAGACCCATGATGAGAAAAGCCCCGGTGCATGCCGGGGCATGGTAGAAAGCGGGGGAAGTCCGCATGGATGCAGAGGCGATTCGCCGGTTTGACGTTGAGCCGGATTTCACAAAATACACCTATACCGAGTCCAACTGCTCCTGGTGCGGCCACCCGGTGCTGATCATCCAGTCTAAGGAAAGGGCTCCGGGCTACCGGTCAGAGTATGCGGCGTGCCCCACCTGCATGACCAAGCTGGGCCGGCGTACCAGGGCCAAGGAGTTCGAATGGGTGTTTTTGGCGAACTGGAAGCCGGCGAGGTGATCGCCGCTACCGGCTGCCGCTCAGCTTCTCCAGCATGGCGGCCGTCACCACCGCGGGCTCCCGGGGCACCCGGTCCAGGCTGAATCCGGGCACCAGTTCGGCCGGCCGCACCGGCTCCGGCCGCTCCAGGAGGCCGCTCAAGTAGGCCAGGTATCCGACCACCTCTTCCGGCGGCGTGCCCGCCGCCCGCATGGCGGCCACGGCCACGGCTCCGTGCCGCTTGGAGAGGCGCTGGCCGTCTGGTCCGTAAAGCAGCGGCACGTGGGCAAAGCGGGGTACCGGCAGGCCCAGCGCCCGGTAGAGCCAGATCTGCCGAGGGGTGGAGTCAAGCAGGTCCGCCCCCCGCAGCACATCGGTAATGGCCATGGCGGCGTCGTCCACCACCACCGCCAGCTGATAGGCGAAGATCCCGTCGGCCCGCTTTACCACAAAGTCGCCGCCGCTGCCGGGGGGCACTTCCTGCGGCCCGGCCACCCCATCCACGAAGGAGAGCGGTTCGTCCGGCAGGGCGAAGCGCAGGGAAGGGGGCTTCCCGGCAGCAGCCCGCTGTGCTCTCTCTTCGGGCGTCAGATTGCGGCAGGTGCCGGGATAGACCGGCCCCTCCGATGCCAGGCCGTGGGGGGCGCTGGCGATGGCCTGAATCTGCGCCCGGCTGCAGTAGCAGGGGTAGAGCCAGCCCTCCTGCTCCAATCGGGCGAGGGCAGCCTGGTACAGGTCCTCTCTGGCGCTCTGCACATAGGGGCCGTAGGGGCCGCCCACATCGGGCCCTTCATCCCAGTCGAGCCCCAGCCAGCGCAGGTCGGTCAAGATCTCTTCTGCCAGGGCCGGGCGAGAGCGGGGTTTATCGATATCCTCCATCCGGAGCACAAACTGACCGCCGGCCGCACGCACCTGCAGCCAGGCCAGCAGCGCCGTCCGGGCGTTGCCGATGTGCAGGTGGCCGGAGGGGGTGGGGGCAAAGCGGCCGCGGAGCATGATGATCACCGAACCTTCCTCAGCGGGCCTCGCAGGGATTGTCGCCCGGGGGCCGCTGCTCTATGCTTTAGGGGGTTATTACTGAGCCGGGCGCACCAGCGGCCCGACCGAGGGGGCAGCCTGTGAAGATCATCTATAAGGATAAGCGGAACTCCTCCGGTGTCATCAAGGACGGCGAAATCGTCCTTTACATTTCCAGCCGGCTGACGCCTGCGGAGCAGCAGCGGCATATCGCGGTGCTCACCGCAAAGCTGCAGGCCAGGCTGGAGCAGGCCCAGCGGATGGCTGCAGCCGTGCGGGAGAACGGCCTGCCCGAGGGGCTCACGCCCTCGCCGGTGCAGGATGATGCCGCCCTGGCCCGGTGGGCAGAAGCGATTAACAAGCGCTACTATAACTTTCCCATGGGGAAGGTCCGGTTTCGGCGGCAGGAGAGCCGCTGGGGCTCCTGCAGCGGCAGGACCCGGAACATCCAGATCTCGCACCGGCTGCGGGGCGGCCCCCACGAACTGCTGGAGTACGTGCTGGTGCACGAGATCGCACACCTGGGGCAGATGAACCACGGCCCCCAGTTTTGGGCCCTGGTGGCCCGGGCCTGCCCAGATTACCGCCGCCGGCGAGAGCTGCTCCGGCGCTACGAAGCCTACCTCCGGAGCCAGCCGTCCCGCCTTGAGGGCTGAGGGTCAGTTCAGCAGGCGGTGCAGAATGCGGGCCATGGGCTCCGGTTCGATCCCGGCGGGCACCGGCTGGACCCGAATCCGCCGCAGGATCTCGGCGGCGCCCCAGCCTGGCTCCAGGCGCCACTCAGCGGCCGGTTCGTCTTCAGGGCTGATCAAGGAGACGTGGCGCGAGCCGGGGCCGGTAAGCGGTCCCGCAACGTTGATCCGCCAGCCGTCTGGGCTGGATAGGCACCAGAGTACATCGTGTTTGCCGATGCTCTTCAGCCGCACCACTATGGAGCGGCCGTTCCACTCCACGGTGAACCCGGTGTAGTCCCCCTGTATGCTGGTTGTCCGTTCGGCGCCGGCCAGGGCGTGGAAGGTATGCCCGCAGGGACAGCACCAGGCCCGAATCAGCTGTCCGTCTGCGGCGGCCTGCCGGCGAAAGCGAAAGGGCCCACCGGATCGTCCACAAGCCGGGCACTTGAGCACGTCACTCTCCTCCTAATCAAGGGGGTCTGTTCTGTCCATTCGTGAGCAGAAGCGCAACTCCCTTTTTCGAAAAGAGAGAGTCGGTAAAAAGAAGCCCCGGAAACGGCAGGCAGGCCGCTTCCGGGGCCTTTTTCGCTTCAGAACGGATTGCATCCGATGCCCTGGACCGGAGGCAGCTGCTGGGGGTCGTTGCAGGGAGGGGCAAAGTACTCGTAAAGGCTTCGCAGGCAGCCCGCTCGTTCCGTCTCATCCGGGACTTCAGCGTAGGAGTAGGCCGCCTCGCCGGCAGCCACCCGCGCTTTGGCGCACGGGCTGATGCCGGCAGCAGCCGCATCGCCCTCCACGATGTTTCCCACATAGGCCAGAAGGGTGCTGTACAGGTTGCTGGCCTGCCCCACGTAGAAGACTTCCCAACTGCCGTCGGGCTGGCGGCTGTGGAGCTTGAACACCCCGCCCCGGTGGGGAACGTCGACGATGTCGAAGGGGTGTGCAAAGCGGCCGCCCTTCCACTTGAGGCCGAGGATGGTCATCCAGGCCACGTCCCAATCCGCCCCTTTCGGAAAAGTATTTTGATTCCTACAACTCTCTCTGCCCCGATGGTAGCACAGCGGCGAGCGTCCCGTCCACTGCGGAGGCCTACAGCGGGGCATGCTACAGCCGGAAGGAGGCGAGGCGCCGTGGACCGCTCTGAAGCTCTGAACCATCTGAAGCTCCTCTACGACCAGGTTCACCAGACCAGAGAGCGGTTGGAGCAGCTGCCGGAGCGGATGCCGCTGCAGGTGGAGGTCCAGTCCCTCAACTACGATGACGACCTGCTGCGCCTGCAGGGAGAGTACAACCGCACAGTGAGGCAAGCCCAAGAGGAAGGCCTGCTCAGCGAAGCCGACCTGGAGGCGGAAGGGCTGCCCCTGCAGTTCGAACGCCGCAGATGATTGAAGAGAGGAGGAGCCCGGCCGGTGGCCGGGCTCGAGAGATGCTAGCGGGCTGCTGCCTTGGCACGGGGACGGCGGCGTGCGGCGCTGTACTCCGCCGTGGTCATGTAGACCAGGGCGTGGGTGGGGCAGGCCCGCACGCAGGCAGGTACGCCCTCGTCATCCAGGCAGTTCCGGTCGCACTTGATGGGCAGGAAGTCCGAGTTCTGCAGGTAGCCGAAGGGGCATTCCGCCACACAACTCCAGCACCCGATGCAGTTTTCCTCGTCGAGGTAGCTGGTCCTGTCTTCCCGCTGCCGCATCGCGTCCATGGGGCAGGCGGCCACACACGGGGCGTTGGCGCAGTGGTGGCAGTGGACCGGCACCCGGCTGCCGGTGGGGGTCAGGTCGATAAAGATCCGGCCGTACCCCGTCTCGCCGCCCAGGATGGCGCCGTACAGGTTCCCGGCGGCGGTATGGGCCGTGGCGCAGGCCAGCTCACAGGAGTGGCAGCCCATGCACCGGTCGGCAAATACGAAGACCTCTCTGCGCTGCTGCTTCATGCCTGATCACCCCCGGGTACGCTGAGCCCGAGGCCCTTCCTGCGCTCATCGATGGCTGCCAGGATCTTCTCGGCCGCCTTGTCAGGCTCCAGCTCAACGATGAAGTACCCGCCGGTCAGGTCCTTTACCTTGTCCGTCAGTACCTTCGTCACGGTGGGACCGCCCAGCACCGGAAGCATGACGCCGACGTGAACGGGCAGGCCGATGGTGACCGCATAGGTGCCGATGGAGACGGCCTTCTCGGCCACAGCCTCGGCAGCAGAGGCCACTACCGGCAGTTTGTCAACATCGACGCCCAGCCGGTCGGCAAGGGCGGTGGCCAGGCGGACGGCGCGGGAGTTGTCCACGCAGGAGCCGATGTGAATGGTCGGCGGCAGCGGGCCGCCCAGGCCGTTGGCCTCGCCGATGGCGTAGAGGACCGCCTTCAGTCCATCGCCGCAGAGTTCGTCCACGTTGGCCGGATCCATGAAGCCGTGGCGCATCAAGGCACCCGCGCCGCAGCCAGTGGCGATGACGAGGACGTTCTCCTTCAGCAGGCGGCGGCAGATGGTCACGAAGCCCTTATCCTGCTGGATCTTCACGTTGTTGCAGCCGGCGAAGAGAACGACGCCCCGGATGTTGCCCGCCACGATGTTGTCGATGAGCGGCTTCAGCGGATCCTCCGCGTCCAGCTTGCTGAGGGCAGCGATGATGGCTTCCACGGAGAAGCCCGCCACGACCTTCTCCTTGTACTGCGGGATGTCAACGGGCTTGCCCTTCCGCTTGGTGAAGTTCTCGATGGCCATGCGCAGAATCTTGCGGGCATCCTCGCCGGCGGTTTCCTCCTTGAAGGCCACATGGGTGGCGCCGGGGATCTTGGCCATGTCGGTGGTGGTAACCAGCAGGGTCCCCATGCACTCCGCAACAGTTGCTACCGAAGGCATCACGCACTGGTAGTCAACCACCATGGCGTCCAGGGCGCCCGTCAACATCGCCATCTCCTGGCTCACCGAGTGCGTGCAGGGCGGAATGCCGTGGCGCATCAGCACCTCGTTGCCGGTGCAGCAGATGCCCACCACGTTGATGCCGCTGGCGCCGGCCGCCCTGGCCTCATCCTGCATCTCCTGCGCAACGGTGACGATGATGTCAGAGAGGACCGGATTGTGCCCGTGGACGGCCACGTTGACCGCGTCTGCCTTCAGCACGCCCATGTTGGCCTCGGTTACTACCGGAACGGGGGTGCCGAAGAGGATGTCGGAGATGTCGGTGCCCATGTAGGAGCCGGCCAGGTCGCCGATGGCGCAGCGCATGCCGGCCACCAGCAGGCTGACGGGATCCGCGTCGACGCCGTAGCTGGTGCGGTGCATGATGTCGGAAATCTCGTAGTCGATGCCCTTGGGCATTGCGTTCAGTTCATTCAGGTGTTCGACCCGCTTCTTGGTCAGGGTGGTGTTGGCCCAGGC
>Ga0134090_1001404_pt1 | contig 15634 bp, 14 predicted proteins | sample 1_4taG_FD_94453 | JGI IMG/M metagenome (GOLD analysis project Ga0134090, IMG submission 94453) | Switchgrass degrading microbial communities from high solid loading bioreactors in New Hampshire, USA - 1_4_20_6_A1 metaG | ecosystem: Engineered > Bioreactor > Semi-continuous > Anaerobic >...
ATGAATTTGCATTATTGCAAATTATACTTGCTCAACTTCCTGTACAATGTAGATAGATTTATCCCTAACAAATGAGCAATCTTCTTTTTATCTTCTGTGCCACTACCATAAGCTTTAAGATAGGATACCAATATGTCTCTTTCATAGCTATCCATCATATCTTTTAGCTTACAAGTATTGCCCATTCTATTCGATTTATCTATATAATCCTTCATGTTATTTGGTAGATTTTCTAACTTAATTTCTTCTTCCTTTACTATATTCACAAGATATTCCACAACATTTTCAAGCTCTCTCACATTACCAGGCCATTGGTACTCGTAAAAAGCTTCTTTTACATCCTTAGAAAAACGTTTTCTTTTCACTCCTAATTTATAACAATACTTATTCAACAGATATTCACTTAACTTATCTATATCTTCAATTCTCTCCCTTAATGGTGGAATATGAATAGGTATTACATTCAGTCTATAGTACAAGTCCTCTCTAAACTCACCATTTTTTATCATCTCTTTTAAATCTCTATTGGTAGCAGCTATTAGCCTAAAATCCACAGATATGAATTCCTTGCCTCCTAATCTCATAAACTGACCATCCTGTAATACTCTCAAAAGCTTAGGCTGTAAATGTAGAGGTAAATCACCAATTTCATCCAAAAACAGAGTTCCACCATTAGCTAATTCCAGTTTTCCCATTTGCCCTTGTCTATTAGCACCAGTAAAGGCTCCTCCTTCATATCCAAACAATTCGCTTTCCAAAAGATTATCAGGTATAGATGCACAGTTTATAGCCACAAAGGGTAGATGGCTTCTGTTACTGGCATAGTGAATAGCTCTGGCAAATAATTCCTTTCCCGTTCCACTTTCTCCAGTTAACAAAACTGTAGACTTACTTGAAGCAACCTTCCTTGCTATATCTTTTACCTCAACTATATTGGGACTATCTCCTATTATGTGGTCAAAAGAAATATTGCTTGTTCCTTCGATTAACCTATATGCATTAGCTACCATATTAGAAGTTTCATTAATCTCCATGATGCTACTTACCCTTTTGTTTTCAAGGGTTACTGGAATAGTCTTTACAATAAAGCTCTTCCTCTTTCCCTCTACATCTATCTTTGTTTCAACAGGAACATTTGAATTTTCATAAGTCTTAATTTCTGGCATTATACTATAAATGGATTTGTTGATCAGTTTAGAACCCTTAACCTTTAGCAATTTTTCTATTTTTGAATTTGTAAATTTAATTCTGCCTTCGTCATCAATACAAATTATTCCATTTTCAAGGCCATCTACTATCATCTTTATTTCTTGCCCTTGTATGGTTAGTTCCTTTATAGTATTGGTGTATTGTAAATTGCCTGCTAGCAATTCCCCTAGTTTGCTCAAAAATACTATTAAAGACTTATAATCATCGTATATCCTATTTCTCTGTTCTTCATTAAAGGCTATAAGACCTATGATTCCTAAAAGCTCTCCCTCGTGTAAAATCGGATATCCAATGGTAGCCAGTTCATCACAACTGCCCTTTAAACTACAATTAACGCATTTGTTGCTTACGTTAGGCTTATCTACAAAATCTGGTTCCTTTTTTCTAGATATGATTTCAAAGGAACAATTTTTAGGTAGCTTTTTACAGATCAATCTTTTATACTTGCCTGTAGCTGCTACACGGGTTAAACTACTATCAACAATCGTAACATCCACATCTAATACTGCAGAAATTGCTTCTGCAACTCCCTGAACTGACTCTTGTATATTAAATAAGTTCACCATATCACATCCTTATTCTGGGAATCTACTTTTATCAATTATGGTTATTATCATCATATAAGATCTGGTCTAACACTATAACTAATGACAGTATAAAAGGCTGGTCTTCTTCATCGGATATGTCAACATGATAAGTATCTGATAAGCTTATCCACTTCTTAGTAACAAAAGCTACAGGCTTACCGTTTTTTATAATGTTAAAATCATGAGCAAATATATCCCCTTCTAAAGTAAAATCCCCATAAACACTTTCAATATTAAACTTAGGTTTAAAAAAGGTAAATTCTTTCTTTACCCTTCCAACGAGTTTGCCATTTCTATATATATTGAATTCAGGTAAGAAAGTAAGTATTTTTTGTTCAATATATATTAGCTCTTTCCCTTCTAAATCAAAAAGCTTAAGCTTATCTCCAAAAGAAAATATCTTTGATTCCACATAATATTCGGGACTACCTATTTCATTCTCAATATAAAACTTATCAGATAAGGAAAATATTTCTTGTCGTAGTTTATATTTCATATTTTCACCTTTCTTTAAACATTATTTTTCATAATTATAATATAACACAAATGATATATCCACAATTAACATATTCCTTAAAGTAAATAAAATATGGTAATATAGAATTATCACTAAAAAAAGGAGAAGTGATTATGAGTAAGCGAAAATCTTGGGATGAATATTTCATGGAGATAGCAGAAATGGTTGCTACTCGCTCTACCTGTGATAGGGCAGAAGTTGGCTGCTTAATAGTCAATGATGACAACAGAATAGTTTCCACTGGATATAACGGTTCCATTTCAGGGAATCCCCATTGTAACGATATAGGACATGTTATGCGTGATGGCCACTGTATTGCGACAATCCATGCAGAAATTAACGCTCTAATATACTGTGCAAGAGAAGGTATATCCGTAAAAGGTTGTAAAGCATACATTACCCATTTCCCTTGCCTTAACTGCACTAAAGCCCTTATTCAAGCTGGCATTAAGAAAATCTACTACAGAAATGACTACAGAATTGATGACTATGCAGTAGAACTTTTAAAAAGGAATAATGTAGAATTCATAAAAATATAAGGATCCTTTTGGATCCCTTTTACTTTTCAAAAGCCTTTTTTGCTAATCTATCTGCTTCTTCATTATATTCATTTCCTGAATGAGCTGTTACCTTTTTAAATACCACATGTAATCTATCTTTAATGGAGTCATAATAGCTTTTATACATCTTGGTTCCATATTTATTGGCCTTCCATTCACCTACAGCCCACTTTTCTATGCCCATATAATCATAGTAGAGATACAAAGTATCTTTTCCACTTTCTAAGGATTTTTCCATTGCTACCATAGCTCCTCTTATTTCACCAGCCACATTTCTCATATCCTTCATCTCTTCATCTTTTTCTATATTGGAAATTTCAAATTTTCCATCTTTCGTAAAAAGAACTATTCCGTAACTATAACAGCCGCTATCTTCATCAAAACTCCCATCTACGTAAGCAACCATCTCATTTTCCTTTAAACTATAAATATTGACATCTTCAATGGTTTTCTCTACCTCATCTATAAACTTTAAAGCTTCCTCATAAGTAGAAAATTTCTTAAATACTGCACCTGAATATCCTTTTACTTGAGCTTGACACTCATTCCAAGTGTTATATATTCCTTCTTTTCTACCTTTTTTCACTGCATAATAATACTTTGTCATAGTTTACTCCTCTTATATGATATTACATCCTAAAGTATTCTTAGCTTCCTTCAAAGCAAACTCATGAGCTTTTTCATCAAAGGAAGCAACACCAGACTTATATATATTAACAGTATACCCAAGGTTCCTAGCATCAGCCGCAGTATAAAGCACGCAAATATTAGTACATACTCCCACTAGATATATTTCTTCTACCTTTTTCTCTCTTAAATATAAATCCAATTCTGTTCCAAAAAATCCACTATATCTTCTCTTTTTAATAATCTTGTCATTTTCCTGAGTATTGATTGTCTCAATTATTTGGCTTCCATACTCTCCATTTATACAATGGGGTGGGAACATTTCAAACTCCTTATCGTCTTTTTCATGGCTATCACATATGAATACTATGGGATAGTTGTTTCGTCTAAACTCACTTATCTTTTCATTTATAAAATCTACAATTTGTTCTGCCCTTTCCCCAGAATACAATTTCCCATCCTTACAAATAAAGTCATTGAGCATATCGATTACAATTAAAGCTTTCATTATAATCCCTCCTCTTGTATTTTATATTACCATTGTTCCTTTGCTTTTAAAACATGTTTGCAAATTGTGATAAAAATAATAATACTCTGACTTTCCCTAATTTAATGATATAATATAATAGCAAATTTCTCTATTATATTGTAAGGAGGTTTTTCCTATGAACATAAACTTAATTGGAGTACCAGTAAAATACGGCGCTGACAGAGAAGGAGTTCAATGCGGGCCAGAAAAGCTAAGACAAAAAGGAATAATAGATGTAGTAAAAAAATATAAAGAAAACGTATACGATTTAGGAAACCTTTATATACCTAAAGTATCGGAAGATAATAAGTATGCTCACCATAAAAAGATAAAATACTTAAAGGAAATAACTGAAATGAATAATAACCTTGCTCATCTAGTATACAGTTCCTTAAAGGCTGGTAGTTTCCCCTTCATATTTGGAGGAGATCACTCCCTAGGATTAGGTAGCATATCTGGAGCTAGCAAATATTTTAATAACTTAGCAGTTATCTGGGTTGATGCCCATGGAGATATAAATACTGATGACACAACTCCATCTGGAAATTGTCATGGAATGCCTCTAGCTGCTGCTTTAGGCTATGGAGATCCATCCTTGGTAAACGTATATTTTAATGGTCCAAAAGTAAAAACTGAAAACGCCTTTATAATAGGTGCTAGAGACTTGGATCAAGGAGAGATTGAATTAGCTGAAAAAACAAAATTAAATCTATATACTATGGAAAAAATTCGCAAACAAGGATTGGATTCTGTAATCAATGAAATAATAAATAAGATCAATAATTCAAATATCGATGCTATCCATTTAAGCTTTGATATAGATGTGTTGGATAAAAAGCTAGTACCAGGAACGGGTACTCCAGTGGATGGAGGATTTAGTTTAGAAGAAGGCAAGTTGATGTTCAAATCCTTTATTGAAACTAAATTGGTAAAATCCATGGATTTTGTAGAACTAAACCCTGTACTAGATGTAAACGATTCCACTGCTGATTTGTGTATTGAACTTATTGATTGGATTTTTAAGCATATTTAATTATAATAAAAACTACTAATAGGGTATATAACTAAAACATAAGGGGTGATTTATTTGAAAGTACTAACAACATTAAAGTTTACAGAAGAAGAATTTCAAAGCCTTATAGATTTAGGATACGACGTTATATTCAAACCAGAAGATGAGGTAAAATTTTCCGAAGATATTAAAGATATAGATATATTAGTATGCTTTAATCCTTTCAATAGGCTTCAAATCAATATGTTTCCTAATCTAAAGTGGATTCAACTGCTAAGCGCTGGTGTAAACCAAGTGCCAGCAGAAGAAGTATTGAAAAAAAACATCTTGGTAACTAACAACAGAGGAGGATATAGTATCCCTATAGCTGAATGGATAGTGCTAAAAACTTTAGAAATGTTCAAAAACAGCAAAGAATTCTTTGAAAAACAAAAAAAGAAAGTCTGGGAACCTAACTCTCATCTATTAGAACTCTATGGAAAAACTATAGGATTCATAGGAACTGGCTCTATAGCCCAAGAGGCAGCAAAGAGGTTTGAAGGCTTTGGTGTGAATATAATTGGAATAAATACTAGTGGCAAAGAAGCTAATCATTTCCACAAATGCTACAGCATAGATAGAATAAATGAAGTAGTAAAAGACTGCCATATAATCGTAGTAGCCGCACCTTATACAGAAAAAACTCATCATCTAGTAAACAATCAGGTATTTGAAAGCATGAATGAAGGCACTTATATAATCAATATCGCTAGAGGAAGTATAATAGATGAACAAGCTCTTATAGAAAATTTAAGATCTGGAAAAATAAAGAAAGCTGCTTTAGATGTATTTGAAGAAGAGCCACTACCAGTAAACAGTCCTTTATGGGAAATGGATAACGTATATATAACACCACACAACTCATGGGCTTCAGAAATGGTATATAAGAGAAGATACAACATAACCTATGAAAATCTAAAAAGATATAAAAATAATGAACAATTACTAAACGTAGTAGATTTAAGAAGAGGATATTAATCAAATAAAGAAGGGGGAGCCTTAAAAAGCTACCCCTTCTTCTACTTTAATATTTAGTTCTTCTTTCATTCTATATAAAACGTCTAAAGCTTCCTCAGGAAGCCTATCCCTTCCGCCCTTTGCTTTTTTAATGTTCTCTAAGAAACTCAATCTATAATCAATGCTCTGATTTAATATGTCCTTATACTCTTCATCCATTTCTCTATAAAATCCTTCTATTGGAAGGTATTGGATATCTGTAAAAGTTCCCCAGGGCTCAAACTGAGCTTCTCCATTTACTATAAGCTCTAAAGCTTTTAATGTTACTTCCTTTGGAACTTTTTTATCTAAATAGAATCCAGTATTGAATATATAGCAATCCACTTTCCTATCCTCAAACAACTTCTTGAATTTATTATAGTCATCTCCTAAAGGATAAGTTCTAAACGGATTTGCATAAGGTTCAATTACCAAAGCATTCTTATCAACACCTTTTGCTAGCCTTTCTGCAGTAGTTCTCTTAGTAGCCAAAGTAGCTCCCATTACTGCAGCTAATACCGAATTATTTATCTTCAATACAGGAGGTAGAGCAGGATCTTTCATAAGCCATATAATAGCATCTACCGGTTCATCTATCTTATCCACTCTATTATCCGCCCACAACTTGGATTTAATAGCTCTTCCATTGCCATTTCTAATATCCTCTGTTACTATAACGCATTTTCCATCTTGATCCAATGTAGCACCGCAGTTTTGTACAGTTATTAGGTATTTGTTAGCACCGGAATTTAAAGGATAGTCTTGAGTCTTGTCAAAATAAGATGGCTCTAGGGCAACAGAAGATCCATCTTCAGTTGAAATCACATATGCATCATCATGCAATATGGTGATATCATATTTGCCACCATGTTTTTCGTGAGTGATGGTTGATTTCCCTGAACCAGAAAGACCAAATACGCCTATGGTGTATTTTCTATTGTCATCCAAATTGTATCTTTTCAATCCCCCATGGCAGGATGCAAATCCATTTCTATTAGCAATTCCCCAAGCTAATGTTAAAGTTCCCTTCTTATGCTCGCCAAAATACTTCATCCCTAAAATACAAGCACAGTAGTGTTCAGGGTCGAATATGGATAGCCCCAATGGATGATCATCATGTTCCCAATCAGGATCTGAGAATATGTAAATGTCCCCCTCATTTTCAAATGTCTTTGAGTTTTTATACATATTTACGTACTCTTCACTTATATATTGGAAGTTAAGTAGCCAGTTGTACAATATATTCTCATGGCCTTCAGGTATCAACAAATGGGCTTTAACCATGAAATCCTCATGTAAGCCAACATAAGCTTGTGCATGGTACATCTTCTTATATCTAGTTTTATAAGCAGCATCTCTTATGATTTCCGCATAATAGGATGTATCTATTCCCTCTTCTCCAATGATTCTCCTTGCAGCTGCACATCTTCCAGTTACTGCTCCATCGTTAAATAATAAGATCTTAGTATCTTCATCCAATCCAATCTCTTCTGGTTTATATACTGGCATATCAGTTATTATAGTTCCAGGAGAATTAGCAGCTAATCTATATGCTTCTTTTAAGGAATTAACCTTATTTACGTTATTTCCATAAAAGACTGTTTCTATAGTTGTACGAATTTGTGAGAATATAGGGTTTGATTTGTTTATATCATCCCTATTAAAATAAGTAATAGATGCCATTAGATAACCTCCTAAGTTGTTTTTATCATTAAATAATATATTAAATGATTTCGTACAACATATAGTATAACACTTTAATTTAATATGTCAATGTATTTATATGTTTTATTCTCAAATATAATGATATATTTTTAAAAAATTCCAACATATTACAATACATAATATGTTGGAATTAAAATTTCTAAATATGAAATTCTGGAACGATAATTCTACCTCGATCCATTATCTTCATATTATCAGCATAAACATCGGGATTTAAAGATACTAAGTCAAAATGTCCCTTTGCTTCATGAACTCCTCCTAAGGCTATATTTCTGCCAAGTCCAATGTGAAAAGTTCCGTAAGCTGATTCATCTTCTATATAGCAATTTCCTTCACATTTTGAATAGGAATTTAAACCCATTCCAAATTCTGATGCAAAATACATATTAGAATCATTATATGTTTCAAGATATTCCCTTAATCTGATTCCGCTTCTATTCTTTTCTATTTCAGCAATTTTCCCTTTTGAAAATACTATTTTTACTGGTTCTTGTGGCTTTCCTATGTAGCCAAGGGAGCCATCAACTACCATTATCCCCTCTGTCTTAGTCTCTTCTATAGGTACATATATTTCAAAACTTGCTGAAGACAACCCATTTCCATCTTTAGGAACTCCATTGAAAAATCCAGGCTTCCTTCCTCTTTTATAAACTTTCATATCAGTACCTTTATCAGTACTTATTTTTATAATAGAAGAGTTTTTTATATACTTCATTATCAAATTAGCCATCATTTTAGCCTTTTTAGTATCCATAGCAATAAAATCATAGGATAACATTGACCTATTATTATTTACAGAAAGAGGAAGTGATAAAAATCTACTTCCTCTTTTAACCGCTCTTTTAGTTGCTTTAGTTGTTATCAATGAATAGTCAGTAGCTCCAATAATGGCAGTATATCCATCAAATATGGTTTCGTTCTCATCAAAAAATACTCCTATTTGTGGTCCTGCTTTCTCATGAATCATCATATCTACAGCAGCCCTTCTTTTAAGTGCACATTCTTTAAGTAAAGAAGCTTCCATAATATATTGATAACTAGTTACTATAAGCAATCTATCCTTAGGTTTTATCCTCATCCAATTCTCTATTATTATTTTAGCTCCATATTCTGGATTGCAATGCATATTTTCTCCCCGATTCTTACCCTTACTTTAATACTATCATATATATAATTTGGAATAAGATCATTATTAAAGCTGGAACTATTTGATTTTTAATAACTCCCATTCTGTCTTTCATATCAAGCATAGCTACTGGAACAATGTTAAAGTTTGCCGCCATTGGAGTACATAGGGTTCCACAATATCCAGATGTTAATCCAATCATACCAATTACAACTGGATTAGCACCATATGCAAGAACGAATGGTCCAGCAATTCCAACAGTCATTACAGTGATAGCTGCAAAGGCATTACCCATTATCATAGTAAACAACATCATTCCAATAGCATATACTATAATTCCTACATTCACATTACCTTCAGGTACAATATTGCCAACTAGAGAAGCTATTACATCACCAACTCCAGCAGCTGTAAAAATTGCTCCTAAACTAGCTAACAACATTGGTAACATGCTAAGTGGTCCTACTGTTGATAATAATCTTTCGCAATCATCCAAAAATACTTGTGGTTTGTTATCTTTAGAATAAACCATCAATAGTATTATAGCTACCAAAACTCCTGCTCCTATACCAACTAATGCACCCATATTCGTATAAAGAGCAAATATAATAGCAAAGAATCCCATAGATAGTGCAGGAACAAATATCTTCATTCCGATTCTGTTAAATGCTGATTCCATTTCTTCCTTAGTAGGAGGATTCTGTTTTCCAACTTTTACTTTCCTCAAAATAGCTGGAATTGTCATAATAACAACTAGAAGTCCGTCAATAACTGGTGGTATCCATCTTCCAAATGCAAGCACAATACCTAATGAACACCAAAATAGAGCCGTCCCTAATCTCGAAGGATTTTCTTGATCCAACCCATTTTTTATACCAGTATAAATGGAAAGCAATCCCATTACTATAAAAATCACTTCAAGCAACTTTGTTCCCAATGGAATTTCAACATCCATAAAAAACGACATATTATTCCACCCCTTATATATTAGTCTATTTTATTACGATCTTTTTAATTAATAGCATATAGATAATACTTTACGCTTTGCTGTTAGATTTATTTCCATAGTATTTCTTAACAAGCTTTTTATCTTTTATAAAGTAATATATTATACCTACTCCAACAGCAACAATAGCAACTGGAATTTCAATTTTTGCTAGATCAATCAATTCCACTTCATATCCTAAAGAAGCTAGTGTTGATTGAACTAGAAGAGCTCCAGATCCCCCAACGAACAAAACTTGACAGAAAAACCAAGCTATATTTTCCATTCCAGAAGCCATTCCTTTTATATCTTCCAGATAATCCTCATGTACCTTTTTACCCTGTGCTTCGACAGCACCTGTTGCCATAGGCATTATAATTGGTCTTACAAATCCAGCAACTCCACCAAAACTTACATTAAATGCAGCAAAAATGGCTCTCATGATACCATAGGCTCCTATAACCATTCCTGCAGATGCACTCTTAATCTTTCCTATAAGCTTTGCAGCTGCTTCCTTTAGACCATTCCTTTCTAATGTACCTGTTACTAGCATAACCAATATAAATATTGCCATACTTCTGTTGGAAACAAATGAGGTCCCTAATGTCTCCAAAAGACCCGTAATTCCAAGTCCTCCTACAAATGCTGTAACAACTGCTGAAAGCATGATAATCAATATTGAATCCATCTTCATAGCAAATCCAATAATGACAATTAAAATTCCTAATAGTTTTGCATACTCCATAAATCTACCTCCTCCAATATTAAAATTAATATACCAAAGCTGTATTATACAACTACAGGTCTGTGTCTAATACAGCTTATAGATATCTTATCCTCGGAAATCTCAAGCTTTCTTTCAAATAAACATTTGCTATTATTCATTAGCATCTGTATTATAGCTTCGTCATGAATCACATGAGCCCGTGCACATAAATTTAAATATTGTCCTTGAGCTGTTTCATCTGCAACTTCACTAGTATAAGCTACTGTTGTAATCCAAGGAAAGCGAATTGATGGATAGCGATGTTCTGGGTCGAATTCAAAGGGTATCCAATAGTTAATCATGTTCTTATAGTAATTAGCAGGAAAAAGTTTTGGCATCCAACTATGAGCATATTTTTCAAACCTTGACATCCACTCTTTGTTCCATTTAGTCATTTCCTCATTTTCTCCAATTGCATCTGCTACCACATCTTCTATCTTCTTATTGACCAAATAGTTGCTTTTATAAACTTCATCTGTAACTATCCAGAAATATCCATACAATAGAGAACGAGGCAGCCAAAATCCTTTGTAAGAAGGAGAAGTATATCCTGAAAACTGTTGAGACCATTCATGGCTTGGAACTCCATGGTTGTCTACAACTACATCAGGTAGATATCTTGCCCATAGCTTCTTAAATCCTATTGCTTCAGTATGGATAGTATCCTCTTTAAAGTGTTCATAATAAAACTCCTTACCTATAGAATTAAATCGTGCAACATGAAACTTCCAATAAGGATTATCCTTTTGAAGCTGATAGTGTATTTCTGAGCCATCTACATTTTCCATAGGAACAATTACAAGGTTTAGTCTATCAGGAAGATTTTTATATTTCTCTTCCGTAAGTATCTTTTTCAACAGTATAAAAGCTGCATTAGTACTAGATACTTCATTGGCATGATGCCTACAGTTTATAATTTGAGAAGGTAATTTTGTTATCCTTTTAGTTCTGGATACATATCCTTCTTCTTTTGGTAGTATCTCAATAGCGTAAATATCTCTTCCCTGATAAGATGTAGCAACAGGATATACTCCAATTCCTGGCACTCGTCTTAGCTGTTCTATTATCTGTATATATTGGTCATATCCAATTAAATCGTATTCCATTAAATCTATATCCAAAATGTTAAGGTCCTTCTCTTGTTCTTTAAGTTCTTTTATTTCCGCTGAATAACATCCATTATCATTTATTATTTTCAACACTTTAGTTCCACTGATTAGATTACTTGTTTCCAATAATTGATTTTCAAGTAAATTTAAATAGCTTTCTATAAGCTTATCGTCTTGTATATTGGTCTTTAAGTATGTGATTATATCTCCATCTTTATAGCATATCTTCTGTATGTACATTTCTACTTCATCTCTAGTATACTTTGCTCTTATTACCCTCTTATTATCTTTAATGCAAGGGACCTTTTCCATTTCATCATACAATGTTACCTTGAAGCTTGGTTTGCCTTGTCCCTTTTTTATAACTGGCAAAATCAATCCTGGAGCATCCAACATAACATTGCTTTTTTGTATACCGTAGTTTTTAAAATAATCCAACCCAACAAAGTATATATCCTCATGTAGATCATCTAGTGAAGATATCATATCCTCTCTACAGGGCAAAGCATAATCTGGCTCACTAACCACTATATCTAAACGCAGCTGAGAAAAGAATGGCTGCATGTCTTCTCTAATATCTCCACTAATCTTTTCTTCTATAAATTCCCTACACTCAGGTAGTATATCAGATTGATATATATCCCAAATATTCTCTACGTCGGTTTTAATTTGTTCATTAACAATCTCGTTTCCATTAATTAAAACTTTTATAAATCCTGTTGAAGGATGTGCTTTCCCTTTTTGTGGATAATCATCCAAATAAGGCCTTTCTGAATAGGATGCCTTATACCTAGCATTTAAAATTTCATTACCGTCACCAAATGCTCTTACTTCATAAGTTATATCTTCTGTCCCTTCATATGGGATAAACTCTATCATATCCCTATGGATGTTAAGCTTCATGGCAATAATGTCATCTATGGGATACAACTCTTGTAAATACCTAATTGGTACATCATACCACTTATTAGGGTCATCTCCTCCTATATTGTGATAGGAAGGCGTGGCACCATCTTCATCTAACCATTCTGTTTCTCCTTCTGGAAGGAAAGGCTTAAAGGCTATTTCTATTTTATTTACTTGTTTGCCTTCCAGTTGAGGAAGTATTACTTCTTCAATCCAAGAAAACCCTTGTTTATATGCACATATCAGCTGAATTTCACTTAATGTAGCTTGAAGTTTTTCCAACTTTTCTTTTATCTCTTCAACTAAGGACATCCTAGTATCCTTGTCTTCACTTAATGCACCGTATATTTCTACCCTATCTCCTGGTTTTAAAGTGGCATATACTCTCTTTTCCAAAATATCCTTGAAAACATCTACTTCCCAAAGTATATCATAAGTCTTCTCATATATCTTTTTTAGCCCCTTGTGGTTTATAAACTTAACCTTTGAGAATTGAGGGGAAACTTTATCTAACATCCTATCTATTCTTGGAGAAACGTAAGCTGTAATATTTCCTTCCAATTCCTTTTCATATGCTTTTAGATAAGACAGTTGCCCATCTAAATTTCTCATAGAAAAGCTTTCAGTCATCTCTTGGAGTTGATCTATCCATGTCCTTCCTTCGGGCAACAAAGGGAAATTCTCGCATATGTAAGATGAAAACTTCTCAAGCTCTTCTCCCTTACCGCATATGCGAACGATAAACCTTTCCCCATCCTCTATCAGTTCCATGCTGCAATCATGATCAGGTTCAAAAACGATAAGATTCCCATCCCAGCTTTCATCAGCTATAATTGGACCTTCATAAGCAGTAGTCTCCATACCAAATCTAAAAGCAAAATTACAGGCTGCTGTTAAAATAGAAAGATCACAATCCTTGGGAATGGATATTTTGAAATTTAATTTATCTGGAAGTTGATCAAAATTAGTATCTTCAAGAAAAACACCTTTATAAAAGAGACTCTCTAGTCCCTTTTTCTTTCTCCAATCAAATTCCATAATAGGCTTTGCACTTTTAGTTGCAGAAATATAGTCATCAGGCCATTTATCATTTTTCAATTGACAAATATCCTCTAATTCCTTTAAACTATCCGGAATCTTCATTCCCCCTGTTCTAGACACAACTGGAAACTTGGCAGAAGTAGAAAAAAATCCCATTATTAAACTTGCCTCAATGGCTTTCTTCTTTTCCTCCCAACTGATTCCTTCTTCAATATAAATCTTATCCAAAATAGCCACACCTCCATGGGTATCAAAACCGTACTCTGTTCCGTACTTAATTTTATTATATTATATTAATTCTCAAAATATAAATCAAGTTTAAATATTAACAATTTTTAGTATAAAACATCATTAAATAACGATTTTCGTATTAATGTATCTCATAATTCTTTTAATTGGCAAAATTGATTAACTTTAATCAATGTGATATAATGAAGGTTGCACTAAAGATATATACTTTAAGAGGAGCTGTAATGCCATGAAAAATGACCAAAGAAACAGCGTTAAGGAGAGAATCATAGAAGCTGCTTGGAAGCTGTTTTTAGAACAGGGATATGAAAATACTACCATTGATCAAATCATTAAGCTTTCAAAAACGTCAAGAGGAGCATTTTATCACCATTTTCACGGTAAAGAAGAGGTGCTGTTTTATATAGCATACAGATTCGATCAAGATTACGAACAATGGTGGGAAAATTTAGATCCTAATCTTAATTCATTGGAAAAACTAATGAAATTCAACCAATTCGTCATGGAAAGTCTTGAAAACTCCCCTTATAGGCAACTCTTTGCTACATTATATGGATTACAAGTTATGACTAATAACAAGCGCCATATTATAAACCCTGACAGAATATATTATAAAATAATTTCAACCATCATTAAGGAAGGTATAGATCGAGGGGAAATAAAGAGTTCTCTTACCTATCAAGAGTTAACTGAATGGTATGCTATCCTGGAACGAGGTCTAACTTATGATTGGTGTTTAAACCAAGGAAGGTATTCCCTTGTTCAATATGGGCAGCGTATTATTAAATCCTTTATAGATTCAATTAAAGCATAATACTCTATAAAATAAAAAGCAGAAAACTAGCTTAGTTTTCTGCTTTTTCAACTTAAATACCATATTTACTAATGGATTTCTCCACCAATTACTTTTATGTCTTTATCATATTTAATTGCTGCCTCTATAGCAACTTCAAGTCCTTTAACTATTAAATCTAAGCTCATGCTTGGGCTATCCTTCTTGTCAATAACTTGCTCTGGTAAGAAAGGTATGTGTATAAATCCACCTTTCATATTTGGATACTTTTTATTTATATTATATAGGAGTCCATACATTATATGGTTACATACATAGGTACCAGCTGTATTGGATACTTCTGCAGGGATGTTTTTATCATTCATTTCTTTTACCATAGCTTTAATGGGTAAATTTGAAAAATAAGCATTTTCTCCATCTTCAAATATAGGCTCATCAATAGGTTGATAGCCTTCGTTATCTGGTATTCTCCCATCACTTATATTGATTGCAACTCTCTCTACGCTTATCCTATTTCTACCCCCTGCTTGTCCTACACAGATGGTTATATCTGGGTTTTCTCTTTCTAAAACTTCTTCAAGTTTTTTTATTGATTTGCCAAATACTGTAGGTAGCTCAACTTTAATTATATCTGCACCTGCAATAGTATCTGGTAATCGCTTAACTGCTTCAATGGATGGATTTACCTTTTCACCACCAAATGGATCAAATCCTGTTACTAATATTTTCATACTACTCCCCCCTTTTTTTGTTGATTATAGCACCTTAAAATTTTAAAATCAATGCAATTTCATACTGCATTATTAAACTAAACTTTCAGTTTCTTAGCATAAACGTAGTATAATCAACACAGGATTA
>Ga0134090_1001423_pt1 | contig 15511 bp, 19 predicted proteins | sample 1_4taG_FD_94453 | JGI IMG/M metagenome (GOLD analysis project Ga0134090, IMG submission 94453) | Switchgrass degrading microbial communities from high solid loading bioreactors in New Hampshire, USA - 1_4_20_6_A1 metaG | ecosystem: Engineered > Bioreactor > Semi-continuous > Anaerobic >...
AATTTGAAGGATGATATCGCGCTGGAGTTGATGCGTGAAGCATGAATCGAGCTGGTAGTAGTGGAAAAACATAACCGGTAGGTTTTTTACCCTCCAGTTGTTATGAACGGAGAGCGATATAATGGAAGCAAAAACACTATCTCTTCCCCGGCTTAACCAATTGACCCCTACCCTTGAGTCCACTGCCCTGAAACTGATGGAAGAAGCCGGAGAACTGGCCCAGGTCATCGGAAAATTCCGGGGCTTGAGCGGGGAAAAGATCGACCGGGATGAGAAAATGGTGGTACGGGAGATAACCCAGGAACTGTTGGATGTGGCTCAAACTGCAGTAACCATGATGTTTGTTATGGAAGAGCAATTTGGGGTTGATCTGGACGAAGCTTTGCAGGAGCACTGGGCCAAGCTGGAACGCAAGGGATACCTGGCCCGGTGAGATTTAAAATCGACAAAATCATATAATAGTTATGGATTAAGATATGAATCAGAAGGCCAGTGAGCAGGCCACAGCATTAATTTTACATTTGCTCCATGGTCTAGGAAAAAAATGCCCTGCATAAAAAAGGGTTTTGACTGTTTGTGACGAATATAGAAATCGGGTGTGTGTGAACCTATAAATTAAGGAGTGGGGAATGGCCAGAGCCAAGAAGAATTGGGTAAGAGCATTAAGCGATGCTATAAATATGGCAACAACCGTGGCAGCAGCTGTGGCTCTCGGATACTTCGGAGGCAGGTGGCTGGACACCAGGTTTGATACGGATCCCTGGTTAACTGTCGCCGGCTTTTTGCTTGGTGTAGCCACGGGTATTAAGGTAATGTGGGACCGCGCCATGGCAAGCGGGGATACCTACAACGCCAAAGGGGATGATGATTCCTCCGGTGATTAACATGGAGGTCATTCGGACCGTAACCGGTCCGTATGGGAATATTATCTCCAGCCTGAGGGCACAGGTTGGATGCTTGACAATCTAATAGAAGGGGGGGAGATATAGTTATGCTATTCGGTATGTTGGATGGGGTGTTTTTTCACCTGGGTCCAATTCCAGTTGACCATATCATTGTAACCGAATGGGTTATTATTGCTTTGATTGGGCTTGTAGCCTATTTTGCTACCCGGGATATGCAGATGGTTCCCCGGGGACTACAAAACGCTTTCGAAATGATCATCATTTGGACCTACGACTTTTTTACCCAGTTAATGGACAAAGAGCACGTCGCCAAGAAGTGGGCTCCATTGCTCACGGCATTTTTCCTTTTCATACTGCTCAGTAACTACAGTGGTCTCATTCCTGGGGCTGCTGGCATTTCTGGTTACCAACCTCCAACCAGTAACTGGAATATCACCTTGACTCTAGCCATGATCACATTCTTCTCGGTTCATATAGCCGGATTTTCAGAGCATGGCAGTCATTACTTGGGACACTTTGTAAGTCCCAGTTGGGCGATGCTACCGTTAAATCTGGTGGAAGAACTGGCCCATCCGCTTTCCCTCACCGTCCGTCTATTCGGGAACATCTTTGGTGAGGAAATGGTTATTGCGTTTCTGTTGTTCATGGCGCCCTTTGTTGTCCCTGGAGCAATAATGGGGCTGAGCTTGTTGCTGGGTGCTATCCAGGCCATTGTTTTTACCATACTGTCAGCTAGTTATATAGCCACTGCTACTGGAGAGGGTCATTAAAAATTAACATAAATTTTAAGTGGCTCTGCATAATTAGTTTAACTGGTGCATGAAGAAAGGAGGGGAAAAGAATGGGCGTAGCATTAGGTGCTGGTCTGGCCGTATCGATCGCAGGTATCGGCGGTGGAATAGGAATGGGTGTTGCTGGTGGTAAAGCTTTTGAAGCTATTGCTCGGCAGCCTGAAGTAGGAGGGGACGTCAGAACTCTTCTCTTCATCACTTTGGCATTCATTGAAACCCTGACAATTTATGGTCTGCTGATTGCTTTCATGTTAGTTGGCAAGATATAAAACCATCAGGGGACCGGATTTGCGGGCGGTTGAGCTGTGTTTGAGCTCCACCGCCCCAAATACTATCTGCTCAGAGATTGGAGGTAGCACATCCGTGTTAAGGAACAAACGGTTTTATATTGCTGTGCTCCTTTTAACTAGCGTGTTTGTACTTGGATTTGCCTCCTTATGCTTGGCGTCCGGAGGTGCCGGAGGCGGAGCTATACCGCAGCCGGAAGGGCATACTCCCCATATTCCCAACTGGTATGCCATAGGCTGGACCGCAGTGAACTTCTTAATACTGCTGGCGCTGTTGTACAAGTTTGCCTATAATCCCATCAATGCCATGCTGGAACAGCGTACCACCACTATCGAGAGTTCCCTGAAACATGCAGAAGAGGTCAAGATCGAAGTCGAGCAAATGCGTAAGGAAGCACAGAGCAACCTGGCTGAATCCCGCAAGGAAGCTCAGGAAATTGTAGCCCGGGCTACCAAGGCGGCAGAAGAGGCCAAAAATGAAATCATCACCAAAGCCAAGGAAGAAGCGGATAATATCAAAGCTAAAACCGAAGCCGAGCTTAAGGTTGCTACCGAACAGGCCAAGATGGAATTAAAGGATACTGCGGCTTCCCTGGCAATTCTGGCGGCAGAAAAGGTCCTGGGACGTGCTATAACTGACGAGGACCACAAACGGCTGGTAAAGGACTTTGTTAATGAGGCGGGCGATCTATTATGTTAAACAGAAGTGTTGCTCGGCGCTATGCCGAGGCATTCTTCAGCATTGCCCAGGAACAGGATAAAATAGACCAGTATCAGCAGGAGTTGGAGAAACTGGTCCAGGTTATTGAGGAGACTGAAAACCTCAAGGAATATCTGGCCCATCTCCTGGTTCCGGCCAAGGAAAAGAAGGACATCGCTAACAAAATATTTACCGAACATGTTTCTGCGACTACTTTGAACTTCTTCAATCTCTTGATTGACAAACGCCGGGAAGTATACTTGAATGCCATACTCGACGAGTACAAGGAGATGGCCGACGAGTCTCGCAATATTGCCAAAGCCGATCTGGTAGCGGCTCAAGAGGTTTCCGAAGAAGATGTAAAAATGCTTGCTGAGAAATTATCTGTGTCTATGGGGAAAACGGTACAGCTTAAGGTGTCGGTAGATCCGGCTTTACTTGGAGGGGTGAAGATAAGGCTGGGAGACCAGATCATAGACGGTACCGTGGCCAAAAAGCTGGAAATGCTGAAAGAACAACTCAAGCAGGTGAAGATTAGTTAATCGATAGGGGTGAGCACATAAATGAGTATTAGACCGGAAGAGATTAGCGCCATTCTAAAACAGCAAATAGAGCGCTACCAATCCGAGGTCGAAGTCAGCAATGTGGGCTCCGTTATCTATGTCGGTGACGGTATCGCCCGCGTATACGGCTTACAGGGTGCCATGGCCGGAGAATTGTTGGAGTTCCCCGGGGGAACCTACGGGATGGTTCTGAACCTGGAAGAAGATAATGTCGGCGCAGTTTTGCTGGGTGAATATTCCCACATCAAAGAAGGTGATGTGGTTAAGGCTACAGGCCGCATCATGGAAGTTCCGGCAGGAAAAGCCATGCTGGGCCGCGTAGTTAACGCCCTGGGTCAGCCCATTGACGGTAAAGGGCCTATTAATACCAATACCTACCGGCCGGTAGAACGTGTTGCCCCCGGTGTGGTAACGCGCTCACCAGTTAATACTCCCATGCAGACCGGATTGAAAGCTATTGACTCCATGGTGCCGATCGGACGCGGTCAGCGGGAATTGATCATTGGTGACCGTCAGGTAGGAAAAACCGCTATTGCCATTGATACCATTATCAATCAGCGGGATAAGAAAGACTTAATCTGTATTTATGTAGCTATCGGACAGAAGCAGTCTTCTATAGCTGGTATAGTAGCCAAGTTGGAAGAAATGGGAGCCATGGATTACACGATTATCGTGGCGGCTACAGCTTCTGAGCCTGCTCCCATGCTCTATCTGGCTCCCTATGCCGGAGTAGCTATTGCTGAAGAGTTTATGGAGACTGACCATGAAGATGTTCTGATTATATATGACGATTTGTCCAAGCATGCGGTGGCATATCGTGAGATGTCCCTGTTGCTGCGCCGTCCTCCTGGACGCGAGGCTTATCCGGGTGACGTTTTCTATCTGCACTCCCGTCTGCTGGAAAGAGCCTGCAAACTCAATGAAGCACATGGAGGAGGCTCTATTACTGCACTGCCGATTATTGAAACCCAGGCTGGTGACGTTTCGGCTTACATTCCCACCAACGTTATATCTATTACCGATGGACAGATTTACCTGGAAACCGACCTGTTCTACGCCGGACAGCGCCCCGCTGTCAACGCAGGACTTTCAGTCAGCCGCGTTGGAGGCGCCGCTCAGACCAAGGCTATGAAATCCGTTGCCGGTCAGCTGCGTCTGGACCTGGCTCAGTACCGTGAGCTGGCAGCTTTTGCCCAGTTCGGTTCCGATCTGGACAAAGCCACCCTGGCACGTCTGACCAGAGGTGAGCGGGTTACCGAGATACTGAAACAACCGCAGTATCAGCCCATGGCTATGGAAGAGCAGGTTGTTTCCATTTATGCAGGTGTTAATGGATACCTGGATGATCTGCCCAAGGATAAGGTTTTGGAATTTGAATCTGATTTCCTGAAATTTATGCGCAGTGCCTATGCCGACGTTTTGAACAATATCCGGTCTACTGGAAAGCTGGACGAAGCTACAGAAGAAAAGCTCCAGAAGGCTATTGCTGAGTTCAAGTCTACGTTCGCAGTATAGGTGGTGAGATAAATGGCAGGAGCTGGCGTAAGAGAATACAAGCGCAGGATTCGAAGTGTAAAAAACATGCAGCAGATTACCAAGGCCATGAAAATGGTAGCCGCTGCAAAACTGCGCCGCGCTCAGGAGAGGGCCGAGGCATCCCGTCCCTATACCGAAACTCTGCAGGGAACTCTGGCTCGTTTGGCCGCCGTAGCCTATGATGTCCGGCATCCGCTTCTGGATACTCGCGAAGAAGTTCGTAAAGTTGGCTACGTAGTTATAACTGCTGACCGCGGTTTGTGCGGAGCCTTCAATACCAACGTTATCCGTGCTGCCACTACAGCCATGGCTCAGGACCAGCGCAATGTCCAACACGGAGTCATCGCGGTAGGAAACAGGGGGCGCGACTTCTTCAGAAAACGCGGCGGGGTGGACGCTGAGTTCGTTAACCTTGGTGATAACCCTAGCTATGCCGATGCCCGGGAAATTGGCCGCTACATAATGAATGCTTATGAAAATGAAGAACTGGACGAAGTATACCTGGTCTACGGCCGTTTTATAAATGTACTGAGACAGGTTCCCACTGTGGAAAAGATTCTTCCTTTGGAACCGCCTCAGCAGGAAGAAACAGAAGAAAAGTATGTTGATTATATCTACGAACCGAGTGCCGAAGACATTCTGCTTACCTTGCTGCCGCGCTATATCGGCAGTCAGATCTATCATGCTTTGCTGGAAAGCAAAGCCAGCGAACTCGGTGCTCGAATGACCGCCATGAGCAATGCCACAGAAAACGCCGGGGAGATCATTGATAACTTGACCCTGGAGATGAACAAAGTCCGCCAGGCATCTATCACTGATGAGATCCTCGATATCGTCGGCGGCGCTGAAGCTCTGAAAAAAGGAGGAAAGTAAAGGATGGCGAATGTGACTTACGGAGAGGTAACCCAGGTTATCGGCGCAGTCGTCGACATCCGCTTCAAACCTGGCGAGTTGCCAGATCTGATGAACGCTATTACCATAAAGTCCAGTGATCAAGATAGCAATATGCGTGTACCCGACAACATCGATGTTACCCTGGAGGCCATGCAGCACCTGGGTAATGATACGGTGCGCTGTGTTGCTCTGCAGCCCACTGATGGTATTATGCGTGGTATGAAGGCTACTAATACCGGCGCCACTATCAGGGTACCGGTTGGCGAAGGTTGTTTGGGACGTATCTTGAACGTGTTGGGTCAGCCCATAGATGAAGGCGGACCGGTAGAAGCTTCAGATTACTGGGAAATCCACCGCAAACCACCGGCACTGGTAGATCAGCTGCCCGCTACAGAACAGTTGGAAACCGGTATCAAGGTTACCGACTTAATCTGCCCCTATGCCAAGGGTGGTAAGATCGGATTGTTCGGTGGTGCCGGTGTCGGCAAGACCGTTATTATCCAGGAACTTATCCGCAATATAGCTTACGAGCATGGTGGCTATTCAGTGTTTACAGGTGTTGGTGAGCGTACCCGTGAAGGAAACGACCTGTGGGAGGAAATGACCGAATCCGGAGTTATCTCCAAGTGTGCTCTGATCTTCGGTCAGATGAATGAGCCTCCTGGAGCCCGCCTGCGGGTAGGATTGACTGGTCTGACCATAGCTGAATATTTCCGGGATACATCCGGACTGGACGTATTGATATTCATCGATAACATATTCCGTTTTGCCCAGGCAGGTAACGAGGTGTCCGCTCTGCTGGGACGTATGCCTTCTGCGGTTGGTTACCAGCCCACCCTGGCAACTGATATGGGTACTCTGCAGGAGCGTATTACCTCCACCCGTAAAGGTTCTATAACCTCCGCCCAGGCCGTTTATGTTCCGGCGGACGACTTGACTGACCCTGCTCCGGCTACTACCTTCGCTCACTTGGATGCTACCACCGTTTTGGCTCGCTCCATTGCTGAGCTGGGTATCTATCCTGCGGTGGATCCGCTGGATTCCACTTCCCGTATCCTGGATCCGGTAATTCTGGGTGAAAAGCATTACTATACCGCCCGCGGAGTACAGCAGATTCTGCAGAGATATAAGGAACTGCAGGATATCATAGCCATTCTGGGTATGGATGAACTGTCCGATGAGGACAAACTGATCGTGGCCCGGGCCAGAAAGATTCAGCGCTTCCTGTCGCAGCCGTTCCACGTTGCTGAGCAGTTTACCGGACAACCTGGTCTGTACGTCCCGGTCTCCGAGACGGTTGAATCCTTCGCTCAGGTTCTGGAGGGAAGACATGATAACTTGACTGAGGCTGCTTTCCTCATGGTCGGTAACATTGACACCGCCATCGCCAAAGCTAAGAGACTGGAGGCGTAGCGTATGGCAGAAAACACCTTCATGCTAGAGATAGTAACCCCTGAGCACATTCTCTTTAGGGATGAAGTTCAGTTTTTGGTTGCTCCCGCTGTGGAAGGTGAATTGGGTATTTTGAGAAACCACGCGCCGCTAGTCGCAGCTCTTAAAATTGGGGTTCTTCGTTATAAGGATGCCCAGGGACAGGAGAAAAAAATTGCTATGAGTGGTGGTTTCATGGAGGTCGTTGATAACACGGTCCGGGTTCTGGCGGAAACCGCCGAACATGGACACGAGATTAACGTACTCCGTGCCAAGGCAGCTGCAGAACGCGCTCGCCAGAGGCTCATGCAGCGTGACGAAAATATTAATTACTCACGCGCTCAATTAGCCATGCAGCGGGCTCTTGCCCGGCTAAAGGCTGCTGGGGTAGATATCGAAGTATAAAAAAAGAGAAAAAATAATGAACCCAAGCCGGAAGGTTTCTTGTAAACCTTCCGGCTTTGGAGTATTATTAACTAACACTTTTATTTAGAGATGATTTGACGGGGGACTTAGGAGCAATATTACATGGAGAGTATAGCCAAGACTCTTATCATAATAACATTGGTCTACTATCTCATTAAGGGGTTAATATACCTGGTGCTTTGGCAGGCCACTTATAAGATACAGGAGCGTGCTTTGGCAGAAAAGAGAAAAAGACAAAAGGCCAAGAACCTGGAAGATTCCATTTGGTCACCTGATCCGGATGAGGATTAATAAGGAGGGAGGAGCCTTTGAAAACGGGTTTTCTTATTCTGATAGGCATTGTGCTGGTCTGCACCATATTCTTTGGGATTTTAATCTGGCGGCAAACTGTTAAATTTGAAAAAAAAGCTCTGGAAGCTAAAAAAAGAAAAGAAGAATATCTAAAAAAATTAGAAGAGGAACAACTCCGGCTGCAGCAGGAAGCATCACCTGAAGATGAACAGCCGGTTAACAATGAAGCATAGAAATGTAAAGTAAAACCTGACTAAGTCGGGTTTTTTTGTGGAATTTTGCAGTAAAAAGAAAAGCCCGGTCAGGAATAATACCTCCCTATGATGGCAACAATCCTGTTACCAGAGTTGGGGAGGAAGTTAAAATGAAACGAGCCCTTGTTTCATTATTTTTATTTTTTTTATTATGCTTTTTAAGCAACCATACTATTGACTATACCATGGGCAGACAAATTGAAAATCGTTCCCCATATTCCCTAGCTTTTGCATCCATCGGTGCAATTTCTCTCGAATCGCGCCTGGACTGCTGGGCAAAGCTAAGAACAGACTCCACAGAAAAAGAATTAAAACGATATATGCATACCCTGGCCTCCAGCCTTAATTTGGAATACCAGCCAGATTGTGTATCAATTTCCTCCTATGACGGGACCGTGGAAATGGAATATAACCTGGTTCAAAAGGGGGTCCAGTATTACCTGGCGGTACAATCCAGGACTGACAGCAGTGAAACTCATTTCATTGTCAGTGTCCAGACCCGTGATCCGGATCAATCTTTAACCATTGTTAAACAGCAGTTGGACAGAATGGGAATTTTGGAATGGCATGATTACTACCTGTATAAAGGTGAAATAAAGGGAACTTTTGATAAATCCGGAACCATCAATTTGGCCGGGGTAATTATGAAAAACCTGGGTGCTGTTGCTGTTGATACCTTCCAGGAAGGCAGGTCGTTCAGCTGTACCGGGTACAGTCAAAAGATTAAAGGCGTCGAACCAGTTTGGATCGATGGCAAGCGCTATAATGTGCAGGTGGCTTTTTACAGCAGTCCTTCCCAGGAAAAGACCTATGTTTACATAGGGGTTCCGCTTATTGTCGGAAACTACTAGTATTCATTTTATTTGGGAGGTGGTGATATAAAGTTGGATATGCTTGTTCCTGGGAAAGTTAAACTGACAGGAGAGGTCCAAATAAGTTCATCCAAGAATGCTATTTTACCGATACTAGCCGCATCCTTGTTAAGTGATGAAAGCAAAATTATCAAAAATGTTCCCGATATTCGCGATGTAGCTGTCATAACCGAACTCATTCAACATCTGGGAGTTAAAGTTGATTATCAGGACCGCAACCTGTATTTTTCCGGTGAAGTCACCGGGGAGACACCTCCTTATGAATTGGTAAGACTTATAAGAGCCTCATTTTTGGTAATGGGCCCATTGCTGGCCAAAAAAGGGTTTGTCAGAGTGGCCTTGCCCGGGGGATGTGCTATAGGAAACCGGCCTATCGACCTGCATCTCAAGGGCTTTGAAGCTCTGGGAGCACAGGTATCCTTAAGCGGTGGTGACGTAATTGCCAGAGCCAGCCGGTTGTATGGAAATCATATTTACCTGGATTTTCCCAGTGTGGGCGCTACTGAAAATATTATGATGGCCGCCTGTCTGGCGGAAGGCACAACCTATATCGAAAACGCGGCGTTAGAACCAGAAATAGTAGATCTGGCCAATTTTATGAACAGCATGGGTGCCCGGGTAAGCGGTGCCGGCACCAATGTCATTAAAATTGAAGGGGTCAGCAAACTAAGGTCCACGGATTATACTCCTATACCGGACCGTATTGAAGCAGGCACTTTCATGGTGGCTGCAGCAGCTACCGGCGGTGATGTAATTATTAAGAACGTTATACCGGAACATCTTAAAGCTGTGACCGCTAAATTGCTGGAAAGCAATGCAGTGGTGGAAGAAGAAGAGGAATACGTCAGGGTTTACCGCCAGCAGGAGATCAAGCCTGTTTATATTAAGACCCTGCCTTATCCTGGTTTTCCCACCGACATGCAGGCTCAGTTCATGGCCTATTTAAGTCAGTGTAAAGGAAGCAGCGTAATAACTGAATCGGTCTTTGAAAATCGATTTATGCATGTGGCGGAACTGCTGCGCATGGGAGCCAGAATCAAAACCGAAGGACGTACCGCAGTTATACAGGGAACCCGGGAATTAACCGGAGCCAGGGTCAAAGCTACGGACCTGCGGGCGGGAGCAGCCTTGATAATCGCAGCTTTAACTGCCCGGGGACCTACAATAATTATGAACAGTGAGCATATTGACCGGGGTTATGAAAATATAGTGGCCAAGTTTAACCAGTTGGGTGCCAATATCAAGCGGACTTGAGACCATGGTGTTTTTTGAATAAATACCATGGTTTTTACATATGTATGAGTATGAAAAGAATAGTGATTATCAGTTCAGCCATACTGTTTGCCGCTATGGCGGTTTTTTTTGCCGTACGCGGATGTCAGGCACCATCAAACCATGAGTCACCCCCGGTAAAACTTTATCGCAGTCAAACCCAGCAGGTGGAAGAGCTTAGTTTGGAGGAATACGTACTGGGCACTGTAGCCGCGGAGATGCCGGCTTCCTTTGAACTGGAAGCCTTGAAAGCCCAGGCGGTATGTGCCCGCACCTATGCCCTGCGCAAGCTGGTAGACGGTAAAGATTACCCGCTGGGGGCAGAACTGTCCGACGATATCACCACCTGCCAGGCTTATGTAAATGCCGAAGAATTTGCAGAGCGTCATCCCCAACAGAATGAGGAGTTATGGGCCAAAATCCAGCAAGCGGTAAATGAAACCCGGGGAGAAGTGCTGCTCTACGACAACCAGTTAGTGGATGCTTTATATCACTCCACCTGCGGGGGACAAACTGCCAGCGCCCTGGAAGCATACGGCCGGGACGTGGCTTACCTGCAGTCTGTCAAATGCGGCTACTGCCAGCAGTCCAGGCGTTACCGGACCGAGCAGTATTTTACCTGGCAGCAGGTTGCCGCCCTGGCCGGAAAAGGGAAAAGCATCCAGGTACTGGCGGCCTCTCCCAGCGGCAGGATTAAGCAGATTAAGGTCAATCAAAAGGTGATGAGCGGCAGTGAATTCCGCCAGGTCTTTGACCTCCCGTCAACCTGGTGCACTATTAATACCAATGCAAAAGGTGTCAGTATTACCAGCCGGGGTTACGGACATGGAATTGGCTTATGCCAATACGGAGCTCAGGGTATGGCACTGCAGGGCAAAAGCTACCAGCAAATTCTGGCCCACTATTACCAGGATACTCAACTGTACAAATTGGCTTATTAGTTCTGAAACCGCCCCCTGGATGAATATATTTAACTAACTTCATAAGGGAGGCGGAGCATGCAGAACTATATTCGCAAAAGAGCAGTGCGCATAGCTCAGCATATCATTCAAACCACTGACACGGTGCGGCAGACGGCGGATGTGTTTGGCATTTCCAAGAGCACTGTGCACAAGGATGTATCAGAAAGGCTGCCGCGGATTAATAAGCAACTGGCCGAGGAGGTCAAGCAGGTTCTGGAAAAAAACAAAGCAGAGCGCCATCTGCGCGGGGGCGAGGCCACCAGGCAGAAGTATGCCAATCAAACTACTTCCCAGTTATAAAACCATAGCCATAGTAATGAATAAGCGGTAAAATACTGTTATAAATGAAGTTTTTTGTTGGGAGGGCCTCGCTGCGTGTGCTTTTTCGAAGAAGACATTGGAATTGATCTGGGTACGGCTAGCGTACTGGTTTTTAAAAAAGGCAAGGGAATCGTACTTCATGAACCTTCGGTTGTTGCCATCGACCGTAACACTGACCGGGTCATCGCTGTAGGAGAAGAAGCCCGGCAGATGTTGGGACGAACCCCCGGGCATATTGTGGCTATTCGTCCCCTGAAAGAAGGCGTGATTGCTGATTATGATACCACCGAAAAGATGCTCACCTATTTTATCCGTAAAGTACTGGGAAAACGCATGTTTTTCAAACCGCGGGTTATTGTATGCATTCCCACCGGAGCAACCGATGTAGAAGAAAGGGCCGTTCGTCAAGCCACTTTGTCTTCAGGAGCGAGACAAGCCTTTATAATAGAGGAACCCCTGGCCGCAGCCCTGGGTGCGGGCATAAACATCGCCGGCCCCACTGGCAATATGATTGTTGATATCGGCGGAGGGACGTCGGATATTGCCGTACTCTCCCTGGGAGGAATAGTCTGCAATACTTCCCTGCGGGTTGGCGGGGACAAGTTTGACGAAGCCATTATCCGTTATGTAAGACGGGAATATAACCTGATGATCGGAGAGCGTACTGCCGAGGAATTAAAGATCAATGTGGGAACAGCCTGGGTTACTGAACATAACCGGGACAAGTCCATGGAAATCCGGGGCCGCGATCTATTAACCGGGCTGCCCAAGACCATCAGCATAACCGCCCAGGAGAGCTGGTTAGCCATGCAGGAGCCGTTGCTGGCTGTGATTGAAGGAGTTAAAAAGGTGCTGGAGATTACTCCCCCTGAGCTGGCCGCTGATATTGTCAATAACGGTATAGTAATGACCGGTGGAGGGTCCCTGTTGGATGGTCTGGACGTACTCCTGTCCAAGGAAACCAATTTGCCGGTGCATATTGCTGATGATCCTATTTCCTGTGTTGCCAGGGGAACCGGCAAAGCCCTGAACGAGATGCACACCCTGTACGCCAACCGGGCCAAAGGCGGCGCCAGGAGAGTTGTGTAGAGCATTATTGGAATAGCTGTGGGGACTGGGCTGCCAGTCCTCATTTATTTTCCTGCTAAAGTTTCTCCCCGGTTAGACGATATAAATAAAAGGAGACAACTCAGGGAGGTAATCCTTTGATAAAAGGTATGTATACAGCAGCATCCGGGATGATGCTGCAGATGGCCCGTCAGGATGTGGTGGCCAACAACCTGGCCAATGTAAATACCGCAGGTTTTAAGCGCAGTTCTACGGTGGCAGCGGCATTTCCCTCTATGTTGCTGAGCCGTTTGGGGGAATTGGATACCAGTTCTGAGATTCCTCAGCCCCAGAAGCCGGAAGTCATCGGCTATTTAGGAACCGGAGCCAGCCTGGCTGGAATCGTTACCGATCATAGCATTGGCAATATGAAGCCTACCTATAATGCCACTGATATTGCTTTAGGTACCCCTGATACTTACCTGGTGGTGGAAACACCTCAGGGAATATTCTATACCCGGGGAGGCAGCCTCAAGATCACCGGAGAGGGTCTTTTGACCACCAATCAGGGCTACCCGGTCCTGGATGACAACGATGACTACATCTACTTAGAGGGTGAATTTGCCATAGACAAGATGGGTTATGTCACTGACAACGGGGAAGAAATTGCCCGCCTCCAGGTAGTACGCTTTGAAAATCAGGACCTGCTGGAAAAGCTGGGAGACAGCCTTATAACCACGGATCAGGAGCCTGAGCTGGTGGAAAACCCCGAGATTATGTCCGGGTACCTGGAAGAATCCAATGTAGTGGCGGTACAGGAAATGGTTACCTTGATTAACGTGGTTCGCAGCTACGAAGCCCTGCAGAAAATAATCCAATCAGAGGATGAAGCCACCCAAACCCTTCTGGATGAGGTGGGCAGAATATAGTTAATGAAAAACCGGACCCGCGTTAAGGCGCGGGTTTTTATTTTTCTGATGGTTAAGACCCCGGCCAGGAAGGAAAAAATTAAGCAAAGGCTAATTTACCCATATAGAATATTGACGAAAAGATGGAGATTTACATGCACTATCCTTCTGTTTTAGGCTGCCGCATTGATCCTCTATCCATGTCCGCTGCTTTGGACCGTGTAGAGGGCTTTATTGAACAAACCGGCACGGAAAAAAGTTCGCATATTATTACCTTAAATGCCGAAATCGCTTATCAAGCCTACTACGATCCGCCTTTGCGGGAGCTCATAAATCGAGCCGCTATGGTTACCCCGGACGGCATCGGTATTGTGTGGGGTGCCCGCAAGCTGGGCATAGATGTTCCGGAACGGGTTACCGGCATTGATCTGATGGAACGTATCTGCCAGCGGGCCGCTTTGCGGGGTTGGAAAATATACCTGTTGGGAGCAGCACCAGGTATAGCTGAAGAAGCTGCCCGGCAGCTGCAGCAGAAGTATCCCGGCCTGGTGGTGGCTGGTGTTCACCATGGTTATTTCCAACCGGATGAGGAGCAGGAAATAATAGCTGATATCACCAGAACCGCTCCCCAGGTTCTGTTTGTAGGACTGGGAGCGCCCCGCCAGGAATGGTGGATTGACCAGCATAAAGACCAGCTAAAGGTACCGGTCTGTATCGGTGTAGGGGGAAGTCTGGATGTCATATCCGGCCATAAGCAGAGAGCGCCGGGGTGGGTAATAAAACTTAATCTGGAATGGCTCTACCGATTGATAAGTGAACCCTCCCGCTTCAAGCGCCAATTGGTATTGCCCCTCTTTGTGGGACTGATTTTTAAAAGCCGGTTTAAAAAACAGTCCTGAAGCTTAGTAATTATCATGGACAGCAGCAGGGGAGGATTAACATGGACGAAAAAGTCTTTGCACTGGATATCGGTACCCGCAAAATCGTGGGATTGGTTATGGAAAAAGACGGAGACAAGTATAAAGTTATCGGCAGTGAGATGCGCGAGCATCAAACCCGGGCTATGATGGACGGCCAGATTCATGATGTGGAGGCAGTGTCCAATACCATAAAGGATATCAAGCTGGCTCTGGAAGAAAAACTAAACCTGACCCTGGAATCAGCAGCGGTGGCGGCAGCAGGACGTTCGCTGCAAACAGCTTCCGGTATGGCGCAAAAAAAGCGTTCTTCCTACAGCGAGATAACCCGGCAGGAGGTTATAGCCTTGGAACTGGAAGCAGTCCAGGCCGCTCAAAACCAACTGCTGGATAGGGAAAATCCGGACAGTGACACCAGCCAGTATTTTTGTGCAGGATATAGTGTAGTATCCTACCGGCTGGAAAACCAGATCCTGGGCAACCTGGTAGGGCAGATGGGAACCGAAATTGCTGCTGAAGTGGTTGCCACCTTTTTGCCCCGGGTAGTGGTGGACAGCCTGTTTTCTTCCCTTAAACATGCCGGCTTGAATGTACAGAGCCTGACCCTGGAACCTATTGCGGCTATTTCCGTAGCCATTCCTCCCAATATGCGCATGCTTAATCTGGCCCTGGTTGATATTGGGGCCGGTACTTCAGATATCGCCCTGGTCAAAAATGGCAATGTGTACGCATATGCCATGGTTCCCCTGGGAGGAGATGAACTTACCGAAAAGCTGGCCTCCTATTACCTGCTGGATTTTTTGAGCGCGGAAAAATTGAAAAGACAGCTGCAAAATGAAGAAATAATTGAAATTGACGATATCCTGGGCAATCACCTGAGCTTAAAGGCAGCAGAGGCCAGCGAAGTTTTAGACCCAACCACCAGGGATATTGCCCTGGCCATTGCAGAGAACATTCTTTCCCTAAATCAAAAGGCGCCTGACGCGGTGCTGTGTGTGGGCGGGGGAAGCCTGACCGTAAACTTGATGAGCCTGCTGGCTTCTTCTATAGGACTGCCCCCCAACCGGGTAGGTATACGCACTCCCGATTCCTTCAGCAATATTACCGTTGACCCTGATTACTTAAAAGGCCCCC
>Ga0134090_1001424_pt1 | contig 15482 bp, 9 predicted proteins | sample 1_4taG_FD_94453 | JGI IMG/M metagenome (GOLD analysis project Ga0134090, IMG submission 94453) | Switchgrass degrading microbial communities from high solid loading bioreactors in New Hampshire, USA - 1_4_20_6_A1 metaG | ecosystem: Engineered > Bioreactor > Semi-continuous > Anaerobic > Digestate...
GCTGTGAACCATTGGAACTATGTAGTCACGCCCGCACTTAAACGCCGCGACCTTCATGCCGCGGCTGACGAAAGCCTGCAGCAGGGCGCAGGCGACGGTCGTCTTGCCGCACCCGCTGTGCGTGCCGGCGAGAATGAGGCGTGGGACGCTGTATTCCATGGCCGCTCCTTTCCGAACGGGCTGCGGCTTTGCCGCTACATCGGCGGCATCCGCGGCGGGGCCGTTTCCGCTCCATTATGACAAACGGCTGCGGGCAGGCCAAAACTGCCGCAGCCGAATTCCTGCGTCGAAAGCGCCTGTCCCCTTTAGCCGAGGGGACGCAGGCAGGGCGTTTAAGCAGGTCTCCTGACTTGCGCATCACGGGCCGCCGCACAGGCCTTATCGGGTTTGTCCCAATGGCCGGCTTTCGCCGCGTGCGGCGCCTCCGCGCTTACAGTGGCGGTACCGTACCGGATTTGCACCGGTTTCCCTATTCTCCCCGCAACGCCCGCGGCCTTGCGGGGCACTTAAACGCGCGTGTTTGTTTTACCAGTATTCTACCCCTCCCCTCTTGGTCATGTCAATATTGGCGACAGCGTGCCAGTATCCTCCTGCACCCTTTTCACAATCCGGCGCAGGGTCAGCCAACACTGTCATAAAACCGTGACAATTTTTCACCCGTCTCGTTCACGAGCAAAGAATTTAATGTCGAAATTGTTGTAAATATGGTGAAAAAAACGATATAATATTATAAATGATTGTTATATATAGCTGTTAATCCCAGTCCTACCAAGGTTTATATACTCCACAGCGAAGATTCGACAGCGGGTCTAGTTTGAGTATGATGACCGAGGTGAGTCGCTCCTGTCTGAGGACGCGGAGTACCAGGCCCTCAACGTCTTCGGCGACACGGGGCAGGTGCTGCATGAAGCGTGCGGCGTGACCGACTGGGCCGCCGATACGGGTATAGAAAAAATCTACGAGATTAACCGGAATTACCGAAGTGATGCTGCCATCGTTAAGTTCTGTAACGATAAATTCGGAAGCAAGATGGGCTGCATCGGCAATGGGCGGTCCGATAAAGTGAAGGAGCTTACGCGGGCCAGCCAAATCAATACCTTCTTGAAGGAAATGGATGGTGAAACAGTTGTCATAGTAAAAAACAAGTGGGTGTTCAATGAATTCTGCTATCTTATCCGCGAAGAGGCGATAAAGAAGAAATTAGTCTACGTCGACACAAAAGCCGATAAGGTGCCGGAAAACGTCATCCCGTGCTATTCGATTTTTGCGGCTAAAGGCCTTGAATTCAAAACTGTCCTGGTCTATGCGCGGGAGATGACGACAAAGCAAAAAATCGTTGCCTGCACACGGGCGATGGATAAACTCTTTTATTACGAATAGTAGGAGATGGCAATGGAACAACTGCAGATTATGGATGACTTAAAAACTACCGTCTCTTCCCTGAAAGAATGCTTACAAAGAGTGAAGGCGCAGGCCGACTCCGTCAGCGCCCGAATCCTCTCCGGTGAGCTGCTGCCAAGTGATTTGGCCGAGGGGCTGACGCAAGCCCTTAAAGAATATCAGATTTTAGAGAGCAGATTCCGTGAAATGGAACACGCGCTGCCTTTCTGTCTTGGCACAAAGCTCAGCGATATCGAAGCGGCTATTGTTGCCTTTGAGGAGAAATTCGTCCGCATCAAGGGAATCCTTCTTGACTATTTCCGCCTCAACACCGAAGAGGCTGACGCCAAAAGAATTCTTGAGCAAACGAAGCTGGCACTCGTTGAAAAATGCGCTGCCTCACCCGGCGAAGTGGACTTGGCGCTATATGAGCTGGTCGTCTCCTCCGCAAGAAATAAAAAGGCGGATAAAGAGGAGTTCAAACGCATCATGGACGTCTTTGGCCTTGACCTGGCGTATGCGGCGGGCTACGGTCAGCTTTATCTCGACGAAGCCATCGACGTCTCAAAATACATAGCTTCCATCCCCCTGTTTAATGAGGAATGTGAGGATACACAAGACAAGCCGCCAGAAGAAGAGCAGGACAAGCCCGACGTCGTCTTAAGCAAACCGGAGTTCGCAGAAAAAACAGCAAAAACCATCCGCCGCTGGGAAGGTTTCGGCGGATACGTATCGGATCTGACGGTCCATCTCGCCGACGTTCAGGAAAAAACCTCCCTCGCCGAACTCAAGGCTCTTCAGTCGGAAAACCAATACGCTCTAGCGGCGCTGTGGAACGCTGCAAATGAAAAGCTTATCTCAATCAATAACAGTGCAGAAAGCGAATTGAAGGTTTTATCTCCCGACGTCCTCAATCTCCTGCGGGATAGGGGTTTTCTGGCTGAAATCACTTTATCCGGCTCCGCCGGCACCCGTCGCTATCTCACCCTGTCAACAAAGGGCTGGGACTGTTTTGCCAACGCAAACATGCGGAAATACCTGGCAGATTGCATCCCGCCCTTTGCACTCCCCGAAAAACTCTGTATCACTCCGGGCGACTGGACGCCCCTGTTTGCCGCCCGTGCCGCCCTCCTGCACGAACACTTTGGAAAGAACGACCGCCGCTATATCCTGTGGAAATGGAAGAGTTCGGACATGGCTCTTGCCAAGCCGACGAATGAGCCGAACGTAACGGTGATGGCGGGCCTATTTATGGAACAGGAGGAAGACGCGAGCCTCGAGGAAATGGCAAATGTCCTTACGTCGCTTGAGGATAACGGCGCCGCGCTTATTCTCGTCCGCAGGCTTGAAGATATCGCAATCCTTGCCCAAGAGCTCTCTTCCCGCACTGAAACCTCCGCATCTTATGCCGTGGAGGGAAAAGGATACGCGCTGTTCGACGCTGCCGGCGCTTCCGTCGTGCTGCCAGATGAAGAGGCGGAGCCTACACCAGAGGAAACAACTCAAAAGGCCGATATAAGCCTTGAAGGCGTGGCACCGGAAAAACCGCCGAAAATGATGATTTCCGCGGTAAATAAGCTGAAAACGGATACGCCGAGTGCAAAGACTTTCAAAAGAACCCTGAATGATGTCAACAGATTCTACAACTCGGTTTACACCATCCTCCCGCTGCTGACCCATTTCGGCATCCTGACGCGGGAGCAGATCTGCCGCTTCGGTTCCTTGATGGTACATTTCGCTTCCGAAGAGCAGTATCGGGAAAACGCCAAAGGCGCATTAGAATTCCTGTCTGCAAAAGGCCTGCTGGCCCACTATCAGTACGAGAACAAGGGTGAAACAGAGGACGCCTTCGGCCTTGGGGCTTTTTGCTTTGGTTGCTTGAGCAAACAGGATGTCTCCTCCATGCATAAGTGGCAGCCCCGCTTCGGGAACCGGAATCTCGTTTGCGGCGAGACCATCGAACTTGACACGGTCAGGCAGACCGTCGAAGTCAATGAACTGCTGCTCGAGTACTTGACCGCGGCAAAGCGCAGGTTTAGACCATCGGAATTTTTGAATATCAAAAAGTCTGTTAAATGGTCGGGCACCTCTTACACGGCAGCCTGCTTCCTCGACGGCGCCCCTCACGCCTGTTATCTTCTCCCGGATTACCAGCCGCTCGAGACCGTATCCGGCAACGCCGTGATTTTGCGGCACGACCTGTTTCTAAATCTTAAACATAAGCTCCTTGAGCGTTTTGAAAACATCTTCGTGCTGAAAGATGGTACGATCGGGTACTATGATAAAGCAAAAGGCGAAGTTTTAGGCGCCGCAGACAATATCGTCGACGAGATTGACGATGAACTGGACGAACTGTTAGCTCAAGATGAGCTGGATGATCTCGAATCGGAAACCGAAGGCATCATGGAAAACCTTATGCCCGGCACATCACCGGAAGCAGACGCGTCCGCCCCTGACGTATTGCCTTTAATTGCGGAACAGCCTGAAGAAGACACATCGGAGGCTATGAAAGCGCCCGGCACGGTTGCCAAGGAGGAAACTGTTACACCCGCTGCAGCCCCGGCGGCGTCACCAGAACCGTCCGACATGTCCGCATTGGAGGAAACGGGCGAACCTGAAGTGACGGGCGCACCCGCGCCTGCTGAAGAATCCGGCGCAATACCCCTTGCCGCTTCCTCAAACCGTCCCGACTTGGACACTCCCTCCGACGAGGAATTTTGCAAATGGACATACGCCTTGCTCAACGCGCCCGCCCAAACCGAGCAGGCACTCTTCTCCGCCATTTCAAACGCCCTGCTCCTGTCCAAAACGGCCTCGTTCATTGAAGGGTACACAAAGAGCGTCAGGCTCTCCCGCCGCCTTCAGCTTGCGGCCAACACGCCGCTTAGCAACTGCACCTATTCCCTGGACGATTTGGCGGACGCCTTCGCGGACGCCACCGAGCAGGACGAGGCCTTGACTCTCGCGGCATACTGCTTTGCCCTGCTGACACCAGCCAAGGCCTACGACCACTCTCTGTTTGCCCAGAGTAGGACTTATTTTGAACACTTCGAGGAATGTTTCCCCCATTTTCCTCAGTTTAAGGGCTTCTTTAGCAGTCTCCTGTCTGTCCACGATGTCATCCCCACGGGGTTTACGCCCGCCGTCGTCTCCCTCCTTGGAAACGACAGCGAAACCCAAAGCTACATCAAGCGGCTGCGCGGCGAAGCGCGCGGATATCTCAATGTTCCAAACGCCAACAAACAGCTGAAGGCTTTGCCGGTGCTGTACGGGAACTGTTTCGGCCAGGGGAGCGAACTGTACGACTGCATGAGCATCATTGCAGATAACAAAACCGAGGACTTAGACTACGTCGTTGAGGTTCTCAGAGAATACTGCTCCGATAAAAACGGCGGGCTCGTCCTGGATAGCGACAAGATTGACGAGAAGCTGGACGCCGCCTGGGCCGAGGCCAATTCCCACAGGAAGTTTAAGCTGGCGTATGGCGCCCGGGCCCAAGCAGTGAAAAACTTTAAGCTGCGCCTTGAGCTTATGCGTCAGTGGGTGGAGCTCCTCTCCGAACAAAAAAAGCAGGGGGACAATCTGCCCAAACTCCGTGTCCTGCGCAATAAGCTCCTCGACTTCATCGCCCAACTTGAGGCGGAGGAGGGCTGGAAGGCGGAAGCCTGCTCCAATGTGATCCGTTTCATGCTCCACCGCATGAAGACGATGCTGGAGGGGAATCCCAACCCCTGGCTCTTCTCAGACCTTTTGCTCACAGGCGCCATCTCACTGGATTCAAATGGCATGCCCATTTTAAACGAAGACCTCACTAAAGTGCGGTTTAACGAACCTTGGCGATATGTCCTGCGCCACATCAGGGCGGAGAAAAAGACCGTTTCGGAAATAAAGGACGAGATTCTGGGCGTCTCCGGCCAATCCGGCCTGTTTGACAATCTTCACCAGCTTGAAATGCTCGGCAAATGGACAAACAGCCAGGACGAAGATTTTATCATCAGTGAAGCTCAGCTGAAACTGGCTGCCGACAATGCCAGGCTTGTAACGGAAAAATTCCGCGAGCGGCTGGAACTGGCCTATACCTATAACCAGATTAACGAGACGGAAAAGGAAACCTTGGCGGGCATTGTCAATCAATACGAAGAGTATTTCTATGAAATCGGCGATTTCGCCTGCTGGCGCCAATTTATCAGCGGCCTGTACGATCAAATAGAGGAGTACGCCGACAAGCGTCAGCAAGCCCTCCGGGCGGAGCTGGAGCTGCGAAAAAACAAGGCGCCGGGTTCCGTCCTGCTGGCAGAAGCGGAAAGGCTGCTGGAAGAGGAGCGAAACTTCGCCGTCACGGAGGAATACATCAACCGCTTTGACACCCGCTTCAACAGCGGCGAATCGGAGCTTTCCGACCTGCTGGATGCCGTAAAAGAAGAAGATTACCTCAGCTTGTACATTGAAAAGGAGGAGTCCCTGAGCAGCCTGTGCAAGCGCAACAGCGGCCGTGCACTCAAGAGCTTCGGATGGGCCTATCTGGAAAGGAATCTCCCCGAAAAATGGACGAGCAGGCAGAGAAAAGACAGCGAGGATCTTATCTTGTCCTGGCCTGTGCGGAAAAACAATACAACGCCCCAGACGATTGAGAAGCTGTTTGCCTGCCTGGGCTTTAACGTTAAAAGCGTGGAGAAGGTATTTGGCACCAAGGAGGAAATCTTCAAGCTGACGGTAGTGCCCACCCCGAGAAACAGGGCCGACTACCTACACCCCATCGCTGCTTTCGGCACACAGATGAAATCCCCGCTCCATGTAATCGTCCTATACGGCAACTATACGGAAAAGCAGCTTGTGGACACGGTCTCGTCCCTCAACCTCGGGGGCATCTCCATCGTCCTTATCGACAGGCCTATCGACATCGCCAGCAAACGGCTTATCGGCGAAATTTTCCACACCCAGACGTCGCGGCAAAACCCATTCCTGCTCATCGACCAGACGCTTATCCTCTTCCTTGCCATGCATCAGATTACGGAGCGTCTGCCGGCGCTTCTCAAGTGCACCCTGCCCTTCAGCGCCTACCAGCCCTTCGTTCACGACAGCGGCTCTACCCCCGACGAGATGTTCTTTGGTCGGACGAAGGAGCTGCAGCGCATCATCGACCCCAACGGCGCCTGCGTTGTATACGGCGGACGCCAGCTTGGTAAAACGGCGCTGCTCCAAAGGGCTGAAAGCATGTGCCATATCCCTGAAAGCAAGCGTTATGCCGTCTACGTGTCCATCCTTAATCTAGACACAGAGGCCAAGGTGGTGGAGGCCCTCTCCTCCGCCATCACACGGAAAACGAACGGCGCCATCAGCCTCCCCTCATGCGACACCCTAAAAGCTCTCTGCGACCAGCTTAACCAGCACTTTATCAAGGGCAACATCGTAAGCCTGCACCTGTTCATTGACGAAGTGGACGGCTTCCTGTCCGCCATTGCGAAAGACCGGTACATTCAGATACAGCCGCTGGTAGATTTACGGCGTCAGACAACAAATAACTTTAAATTCGTCATTGCCGGCCTTCACAATGTCTGCCGTGCGAAAAACGCCACCTCCGAAAACGGTATCTTCGGCCAGCTGGGTACACCCCTGTGCATCAAGCCCCTTTCCCCCAGCGAAGCGCTGCAGCTTCTTTCACGGCCCCTGCGCTACCTCGGCTTCCAGATTGAGGCGGACAGAAATCCGCAGCTTGAGACCATCCTGACCAAAACAAACTACTACCCCGGCATCCTCCAGTTCTTCGGCTACATGCTGGTTGAAACGCTCAACAACCAGTACGCCAAGTATTACCGGGCCGCAAGCGGCAATCCGCCCTTCACCCTCCATGACGACCAGCTGGGCGCCGTCATAAGCTCCACAGACTTAAACAGAAGCATTAAGGACAAGTTCCGTTGGTCTCTGGAGCTGGATAAACGCTACTTCATGCTGGCAAGATGCATCGCTTTGCTGTATCACTACGAGAACGTTCTGAGCCACGGAAGCTGGCTCGGCTTCTCCGTGGATGAGATCATGGAAATGGCCAAGGCCTACGATATACACTGCCTGAAGAACGAAACCGACCACGACTACGTCGTTCTCCTCGATGAAATGGTGGATATGGGCATTCTCAGCAAGCCGGGCGACAGGCCGCTTTACAGACTCAGAAGGAACTCCTTCGTCGATATCATTGGCGAAAACCTGGACGTTCTTGAAGCGGACATCGTGCGAGGCAACGAGGAGGTGTGACGCTGTGTTCAACATCAGCTGGGACGAGTTCTGGTGGACGAACATCACTGGCCCCAATGTCGTGGTGACAACGGTCGCGATGCACCTCCTGGAATGTGCAAACGTCGTGCTTTCGGTCCCTTCTGATCTGCCCTGGCGGCACTCCATGCGCAGCTCCATCCACTCCGAGTTTAAGTACCGCAGTATGTTTCAGGACATCATCATCGAGCCCATCGACGTCGCGGACGAAAACCCTGACCACCTTGAACCCGGTCGGTTCATCCTCCAAAGATTTGGCGATGAGGCTGCGCAGCGCGGGTTTCGTGACAAATCGAAGATGACCATACAAGACTACATCAGCCAGAAGGAAATCCTCAAAAACCGCATCGTCTGGGTGAAAGGTCTTTCGGGGCAGACAGCGCCTCAATGGATTAACCTCTGCCGCGGTTTTACGCCAAAAAACTACAACGAAGGTCTCTTTGTCCTTGAGGTGCCCGGGGATGTTCGCTTCCGGGAGTCGAGCAGGATGCGGTTGGTCAGCTACAACAAGTGCGTCACCAGCTACGATGTGCGGCTGCTCAACAGTTTTATCCTTGACAGCATCGACAAGCGGTCGAACGTCTGGAAAAACTATATCGCCACAGTGGCCGCCGTCCTCTGCGATACGGATGCAGAGGTCTCCGAATGCCTCCTGCAAAATGTGAGCTTCGCGGAAGAATCCCCAGTGGAGGGTCTGCGGCGCATCGCTGAACAGCCGGAATTTGCCCGCCGCGGGCAGGAGTCCCACTCCGGTCACATCCTGCAGCTCTACAGAAAGGGGAATCTGCCAGAAATCGAGCGGCGGATATGGTCCGCTCAAGTGCAGACCCTCTTCCCCATCATAGAAATGGAGCGCATCGAAATCATAAAGCGCAACTTCGCCGCCATAAAAAAAGCGTTGGAGCAGGAGGTCATCGTGCAATATAACGAGGAAATCACAAATCCCTACGACGTGGAGCTGGGAACCTTGTGCCATCTGATGTCAAAACGAGGCAGCGACGGCCATTACCTGCTGTACATCCCCGACGAGGCTCTGCGGGACCGAATCCGCTTCCTGCACGAATGCCGCAACCTGCTCGCCCACGCGGAATGCTGCTCGCCGTACCAGGTGGCGGAGCTCTTAAAGAATTACTGACTTCCCCGCCATACCGCAAGCCGCCCGCTTTAACCGCGGGCGGCTAGTTTTTCTCGTTTTGGAGCGTCACAGCGGGACGCAGTGAAAGACGGCCTCGAACATGATGTCCATGCAGATTTTGCCGTCAAAAGTGGGGTAAATCTCGAAGTTGTCCGCGAAACGGACGGCGTTGTAAAAATGCCGGATGTCCGTCACCTCCAGCTCGGTTGTGCTGACTCTGATGGCGGCGGAGCCGTCCCCGATCTCGTGGATTTCACATTCAATCTCCGCGTCCGGGGTGACTTCCAGTATGATTTCCGAAATCGCGTCAAAGGCCGCCCTCATCTCATATAGCCGCTTCGGGTTCGGGACAAGGGCGCGCGGCGTGGCAAAAAACGGCCGCAGCACCTCTAAAAACGCGTCAAACTCCGCAAACGCTTCCTCCAGATCCTTCTCGTTCATCGCTTTGACTCCTTTCCGCTTCAATTTCGGGCAAAAAAGGAAAGCCGCAAAAGCGCAAAGGCTTTTGCGGCTTTCAAACGCCCCTCTTATATACAAAATAATCCCGGAAATATTACGCTTTTCAGCCGGGATTTTTCGTAGAATTTTCCGTCAAATTTTTGTGCAGCTTCACGATACCGCGAGATACAGAGCCCTCCGCTTGTTCCGCCCGCCCGAAGCGTGGTAGAATCTGGTGAGGCGGTATTTGCCGGAAACGGAGAAAGGCGGTACGAGCGTTGAAAAAGAATCTTTCAGGCCCGGTTATATTCGGCTTTTTCGCGGGGGCGGCTGTGTACGCCATCGCCTTGTGCGTCTTTCTTGCCGCCGCGTCCGCGCTCTACCGTGCCCTCGGGCTCGACCTGTTCTTCACGCGCGACGGCGCCGTCGCGGCCGTTTTGGCGGCGGTGTGCGTCAATAAAACCGCCCTTGCCGCGTTCGGCTTTTTCGCAAGGCGCGCGCCGAAAGCGAAAATCTCCTTCTGCAAGCTCCTCATCGCCCTCGCGCTCTCCTCAGCCGCCTGCGCCCTCGCCTTCGGCGCGTACTACCTCCTGTTTTACCCCGCCATGAGCATCCTCCTTAGCGCGATGGCCATGCACCGGGAGGACGCCGCCCTGCGCGAAGAAATGGAAACGGACGGCGCGGAGGAAAAGGACGAGCCGTAGGGGGCCGCACGGAGCGGAAGCGGAAGTCGCGGCACGCATAGTGTAACCGCGCCGCGCTAGAACATCGCCACAAACCGCTCAAGAGACGGGTTTTGGCTGCTTTCAAGCCACGCCACGGCAATCTCCTCGTCAAACCCCTCTTCCGGGAGGCGGCCGAGCTCGGGCACAAAGGGGCTTTCCTTGGCCAGATCCCGCCCGCCGACGGCAAAGCTATCCCCCGAGGCAATCGCCTTTGTGACCTCAAGATAAGAATTTGTAAACCGCACCTGCGCCGGCTCAAACCCAAAGCGGCGGCAGATTTCACGGTAATGGCTTTCCCCGTTGTGCACCTCTAAAAGCAGCGTCCGGCCGCCTAGAACGGCGGCGGCGTCCCCGTCCCCCCACGCTTTGGGGAAGAAAAAGTAGTGCTTCATGGCGCCGATGGGCTTCGAGCGGATGTATTTTTCGCCGCGCACGTCGAAATCCAGCGTGACGATGGCGTCCAGCTCCCCGCAGATGAGCTTCTGGCGCAGCTCGACGTAGTTGAACATCTCGCAATAGACGTCCACCTGCGGGTTTTCCGCGCAAAACCGCTCCGCCGCCGCCCGCGTGCGCTCCACAATGTCGGCGGCGTTGAGGCACCCGACGTTCATCTTCGGCGCGCTGATCATGTCCCGCATCGCCATGTTGACGGACACACGAAACCGCTGGTAGACGTGCTCCAGCTTCGTATACAGCTCCAGCCCTTCCGGGGTGAGCTCCACGCCGCGGTTTTTGCGGCGGAAAAGGCGCACGCCGAGCATGTCCTCCGTCTTTTTGATCCACCGGCTCACCGCCGGCTGGCTTAAATACAGCTCCCTCGCCGCCTTTGAGTAGTTGAGGTGCTTGGCGACGGTGAGGAACACTTCAATCTGCTGAATGGTAAAGCCGCGAAAGCGGCTTGTCTCAAAGACCGCCATCGTCGACACCTCCGGCATACCCTGATATCAGAAAGTGTGATACCAGAAGTATACACCATCCGTTGACGAAATGTAATCAGGATTCCATAATGAGCCTGAGAAGACATAAGAAAGCGTGGCGACTGAGATAGAAAAGGCGATCGTGACAAACATACAGGGCTACTCCATCCACGACGGGCCGGGAATTCGCACGGTGGTCTTCCTCAAAGGCTGCCCCCTCCGCTGCGTCTGGTGCGCAAACCCCGAAAACCTCGACGCGCGCGTGCAGATCGGGTTTAACCGCCGATTGTGCAAGGGCTGCGGGCGCTGCGCCGCGGCGTGCCGGTACGGCGCCATTGTCCCCGGCGACGCCTACCGCGTCGACCAGGTCAATTGCACAGCGTGCGGCGAGTGCGTGGCGCGCTGCTTTTACGACGCCCTCGTCCGCTACGGCGCCGAGCGCACGTCCGAAGAGGTTTTTGAGGAAGTGCGCAAGGACAAACTGTTCTACGACGCCTCCGGCGGCGGCGTGACCGTCTCCGGCGGCGAGCCGATGGCACGCCCTGAGTTTGTCTTCGAGCTCTTTTCGCGGTGCAGGGAGGACGGCATCTCAACGTGCGCCGAGACGTGCGGATATGCGCCGCGCGCGGCGCTCGAGCGCGTCCTGCCCGTGACGGATTTGTTCCTCTTTGACCTGAAGGTCATGGACCCTGAACTGCACAGAAAATACACCGGCTGCGACAACGCGCCCATTTTAGACAACGCGCGATTTCTCGCCGAAAAGGGCGCGGACATCCTGTTTCGCCAGCCGCTTGTGCCGGGGTATACCGACTCGGAGGAGAATATCCGCCGGATGGCTGAGTTTATCCTCAGCCTGGGCGGCGGGTACGCCATTGAGCTCATGCCCTTCCACAGAGCCGGCGCGCCGAAATACGCCGCGCTCAATCTGCCCTACGAAGCGGAGCACCTCACCCCCCTGACGGAAGCGCAGATTGCCCGCGCGCGGGATACATATCTTGACTGCGGCGTGCGCTGCATCGTTTCAAAGTAAAGGCGCGAGAAGGAGGAATACCAGGTGGCAAAAGCGATTGACTTTGACCTGCTCAGGAAAATCGACGCGCTTGACCTGTCCGAGCGGAACAAGGCGTGGCGCAGCGCCATGAAGGCCGCCGGCTGGAAGGTGAGCGCGGACCGCGAGCGCTGGACGGTCAAATCGTGGCGCGAGACGGAGGGCGAAGACCTCCAGATCCGCCGCGCGAAGCTCCTCAAGTGCGTGCTCGACAATATCGAAATCAAAATCCACCCCTTTGACGAAATCGTCGGCCGCCCCACTCCGTGGGTCATCGGCTGCCAGACGGCGTTCGACGTCTGCGGCGACTACATCCCCGGCATCTGGGATGACAGCGGCAGCTTTGACGCGACGCTCGACGCCTCGGTGCAGATGTCCCGCGAGGACCTTGAAATCCTGCGCGAGGCCGCCCGCCTCTTCGGCCCCGTTTCCATGCCCGCCATGACGTATAAGGCGTGGGAGGCGCTCGTCGGCAGCTGGGCGAAGGACGCCGAGGACGCCAAACTCAAGGACCCGTCCCTCGACTCGGCCATCACGGGGCAGTCGACGTCCCTGCTCTCGTGGCGGAAAATTTTGCGCGTGGGCCTCAGCGGCTACATCAGGGAGTGCCGGGAGCGCATCGACGCGTACATCGCCGCGGGCGGGACGGACATCGACAAAATCTACTTCTGGCAGTCGGCCGTCATCGTGCTGCAGGCCGTCATCGACCACGCCCGGCGCTACGCGGACCTCGCAGAGGCGATGGCGGCGGAGGAGAAGGACGCAGCGCAAAAGGCGCACCTTCTCAAAATCGCCGAGACGTGCCGGTATGTCCCCGCCAATCCTGCCCGGACAATGCGGGAAGCGCTGCAGTCAATGCAGTTTTGCAACCTCGCGAAGATGCTCGAAAACCCCATCCAGAACAACTGCCATTGGGGCCGCGCCGACCAGTACCTCTACGAGTATTTCAGGAGTGACTTGGAGCGCGGCGTCCCGCTCGAGGAGATTGCCTCGATGCTCGCCGACCTCATCGGCCGCTGGGGCACGCAGACGTTCGTCGCCGCCGGCACGCAGAGGCTCTCGCACCAGATTAACTTCGGCATCAACAACGTCATGCTCGGCGGGCTGGGACCAGACGGGGAGGACCAGTCCAACGAGCTGAGCTACCTGTTTTTGCACCTTGTCTCCCTCCTGCACCTGTCCTCCCCCACCGTCGGACTGCGCTGGAACAAAAAGACGCCGGAGTGGATGATGGAGAAGGCCATCCGCACGAACCTCGCCACGAAAGGCGGCATCCCGCTCTTTGAAAATGACGAGGTCATCATCCCCAGCTTCGTGCGGGACGGCATCCCGTTTGAGGAGGCCGTCGAATGGGTGGGCCTCGGGTGCGTGTACCCGACGATTCCCTCCCGCGCCGAGCACTACGGCGCCGAGGGCGTCGCGGCGTTCAACCTCGCGGGGCTGCTGCATCTGACGCTCCACAACGGCGTTGACATCAACGGCCGTCAGACGGGCCTCAAAACGGGCGACCCGCGCGAATTTAAGAGCTTTGAGGAGCTCTACGAGGCGTTTTTAAGGCAGCATAAGTTCCTGTGCCACCGCATCTTCTGGCTGGGCGGCGTGGCGCGCGACATGGGCCACAAGTACTTAAGGCTGCCGCTGCTGTCCATCCTCGGCATCGAGGCGAGCATGGAGCTCGGGCAGGACCTCATGAAGCCCCACCCCGACTACGCCATGTTCGGCATCTCCGACCGCGCCATCATCGACGTGGCCGACTCCTTCACGGCGATTAAAAAGCTCGTTTTCGACGAGAAGGTCCTCACCATGGGCGAGCTGCTCGACATCCTCGACTCAAACTTCGCCGGCGAGCGCGGCGAGGAAGTGCGCATGATGTGCCTGCGCGCGCCCAAGTACGGCAACGACATCCCTGAAGCCGACGCGATGGTGCGCCGGGTCAGCGAAGACTCCGCCGCCATCATCCGCTCCTACGACAACGCGCCCTTCCGGAACTTCATGATTTCCCGCGAGGGCCTCGCGTGGCACTATTACGGCGGGCTTGGCGTCGGCGCCCTGCCGAACGGGCGCAAGGCGCTCGAACCCTTAAACGACGGCTCCCTCTCCCCCATGCGCGGCATGGACAAAAACGGGCCCACCGCCGTTTTGCGCTCGGCGCTCTCGACCGGCTTTAACCAGGTCGCGTACGTCGCCGTCCTCAACCAGAAGTTCTCCTCCTCGCTTTTGGCGAGCGAAGACAGCGTGAAAAAGCTCGTGGCGTACACGAACGCGTATATGTCAGGCGGCGGCTCGCACATCCAGTACAACATTCTGGACACCGAGACGCTCAAGGACGCCAAGGCACACCCCGAGGCGTACGGCGACCTCATCGTGCGCATCGGCGGTTTTTCGGCCTACTTCGTCCAGCTCTCCCCGGAGATACAGGACGACGTGATTTACCGCAGTGAGTTTAATTTATGATGTGAATGTGTAAACTTACATCGTTGGCACAAAACCTCCGCGCCTGTAAATAGCGTGGGGGTTTTGTTATGTTCTATAAGTTAAATGTCTGTCGGCAATAAGCCCGCCCACAAATCACACGGGTATAACTCCATTAGTACATAATCAAGCTTCTGCATGGTACTTGTAACCAGTTAACATAATCCAGCCTCCGTTTAGAATTGATTCGGTCTTTCTCAAAATCGTCATTCAATACTCCAAAACTCAACGACGGCTTTATGGATACATCATGAATTACTGGGACATTTATATCTTCTACCTTAACACTGATTTCGAAAGCTGGATGGCTAAAAGAGAAGAGAGAAAACACATCATTGCAATGTTTCATCACATTGATTATATACTTAAGACCAGACATCATTCCAATTGTCTCATTATTCAATGTCTTAATCTTTGCTTTAATGTCTTGCTTTTCATATAGTGAAAAAGCCCAAAACAATGCTTCGTTCATTGCGACAAAGGGCTCAATATCGTGACTAAGTACAACTGAGTTATTACCTTTTGATTCACAAAGGGCAATATATTTCTTGTAACCCGCATCAAATCTCTTTCGTGCCTGTATATATGCCAAAATTGCAAGCTGTGTTCAAAAGGAATCAATTTTGAAACCCTAAAAACGCTTACCCGCCCTGTCTTCGCCAATGGGAATTCGAATTACTGCCTCACGCAAAAACAAAATCGGCGCCGTGCGGTTTCGCGTGGCGCCGATTGCACATACTGTATCCAAGATTCTTTGCTTCGAAGCTAATGGACGGCGGCAAGCCCGCCTCGCGCGTATCATCGCGCCCGGATGGGCAATCCCCTGACGCCCGTATCTTTAATAGCCGGGAAACCCCGCCGGCGACAAAAAAGCCGCCTTTACGACAGCTCCGTCGGCTTTTGCGGGCTGTTGGCGATGCGCTCGACGACCTGTTTGCCCGTGATGCAGTCGTCGAATTTCCCGGCGGTGATACCGTTTATCGCCGCCTGCAGGGCTTTTTCATAATACGCCGCCGCGGGCGACGTCGTCTGGTCGATAAAGTGGCTCTGGCTGCCAAGCCGGGCAAGGCGCGCGTACTCGTCTTTCACCTGCCGGATAA
>Ga0134090_1001445_pt1 | contig 15343 bp, 19 predicted proteins | sample 1_4taG_FD_94453 | JGI IMG/M metagenome (GOLD analysis project Ga0134090, IMG submission 94453) | Switchgrass degrading microbial communities from high solid loading bioreactors in New Hampshire, USA - 1_4_20_6_A1 metaG | ecosystem: Engineered > Bioreactor > Semi-continuous > Anaerobic >...
AATGAAACTAAGCACCACGTCGGAGCATAAATATACCTACGATTTTCTTGCAGCTTCAACAGGTTGATTTAAGCGTCGCCATGAAAGCCGGAGAAGCCTCAAAACTATCGCTTGCCAGTGCAGCAATATAGAATTAACCCAAAGCAGCAAAGATTGTAACAGGTAAACAGCTTTATGAGTATTATGTTTATGAAAGACAAAAACATTAAATCAGCAAAGTTACAGTTGAATGCATAAAGCATTTTCCTAGAAAAGGAGGGAAGAAAGGATGGCACGCAGGGGCAACAAAAAGGGGGATTCCAGCATACTGTTCTTCATAATTATTTTCCTTCTTTTATTCTATGACGACAGCTTTTTTACCGGTAGGACGGAAAACTACGGAGACAACTGTGATGAAGGCGACAGCACGATTCTGTTTTTCATACTAGTGTTCCTGCTCCTGTTTTACAAGTGATATCAAGCTATAAAAAAATAATACAAGCTTAAATTGTAACACTTTTTGATTTCTCTCATAGAATAAATATAGAAATAAAAACTGGAGGTAGTTCTATGGGGTTTTTTGGTAACATTTTCAAGGGGGATGGCGACGAAATCCTATTCTTTATAATTCTGTTCTTGCTTTTATTTAACGGGAATCACTACGATAGAGATTTTGAGAAAAAAGGAATTTTTGACGATAACGAGATATTATTCTTCATAATTGTATTCCTGCTTTTGTTCTTCAACAGAAGCTACGCTTACGATCCGGAATAATCCGGGATCCATATTAAACTCCAGGCACCGGCAGCATACTCATGCAAAACTCATTCTTATATAACATCCATAGACTGTAGTACGTAGGAAAGACATGATATATATCTGCCTTGATAACTACGGAAATACAGTCTATATTTTAATCTCATTTCATATTATATAAATAGCATACTTAAAATTATAGGGGTAAGAGGTGTTGCCGATGAGATTTGTGCCGTTGGTTATAAGGAATAGCAAGCTTTATACCGGGCCCATTATAAAAATTGGAAAGGATTGGTTACATGAACGATATTTTTAATAAAAAGCTCTCCGAGATATTTGGCAAGGTAGACGAAAAAATGATACAGGCAAAGCTCAATGCAGCCATTGATATGCTAAAAAAAGGCAACACCGAAGAACTGGCAAGAAAAATAAACAAGGTTGATAAAAATGAGCTGCTTTCAAAAATAAATGAATTTGATGAGTCAAAGCTTAAAGAATTCAATATTGATAAGAATGAGCTGAAAAGCAAAATAAGCAATGCTGATTTGAATAAACTTGCTCAGATCATCGGTGAGCACGGGGACGAAATTGTAGCTAAAATTAAAGAGATTATAAAATAGCCGTCGAATATGCAATTGCATATAACATGGTCTATTTTCTTCTGGAGGAGTAGTTGATGAGTGAAGATATCAACAACAAATTAAAACAGATTACTGATATTCTGGGGCAGGATACTCTTCCTGACAACATCAAGGGATTGCTAAGCCTGCTTGCCTCAGCTTCAAACCAGGCAAAGGACAATACACAGGCAAAAGCAGTCGAAGCGCCACCTCCTATGCCAAAGGAAGACAAGTTGGAAACAGTTGAACCGGACGATAACCTGGACATGGTTCGGAAAATAAGAAGGGCTATAGATAAGCTGAATACCAATACTGACCCGAGAATCAACCTTCTCGCTTCAATACGCCCCTTTATGAACGAGAAGAGGCAAAAAAGGGTCGCCGACTGCATAAAGATACTTCAGATGGCAAGCCTGGTGAAGCTTTTGGAAGAAAATGATACCGGAAAACCGAAATAAAACGCCTGCCGTTATTGCGGCAGGACCGAGTAATCCATAGAATACAGCCTCAGGAGGGATTAGCAATGCCATCACATAGGTACCGTGCACCCATGTTTAACCGAAGGTACTATAACCAGGGCTTTAACAGCTACATGCCTGCTTACCCGAAAAGCAGCCTGGGCAGTAGTGAGAAAGATATAATGAACGATGAAGAAAAAATCAATGATGGGGATGCTTTTCAAAAAGATTTCAGGATACCCATGCCCAATGAAATTGATGCAGAGGTGTCCGCAGAAGCTGATGCAAATGTCCCCAGCGAAGCGCCTTCCAGTCGCAAGTACCCCAAAAAACAGTCTTTTTTTGATGTTTTAAAAGGCCGTATTCATCCTGACGATATCATACTGATAGTGCTCATTTTCCTCCTGATTGATAACGGTCTTAAGGATGAATTTTTGCTCATACTGCTGCTTTACATATTCTTGTTTTAAAACATGGAAAACAACCAACGGAAGCTGGTACACGGCTTCTTTTTTTTGCGGATTTTCCTTCAGCTTGATGACATGTCTCAGATATGAATATTTCACTCCAAATTACAGAAAATATTTTTAGACTGTTTCACATAATTTTTACAAAAGAAGGGGAATCATCTTGCGTAAGAAGCTGCTGTTATATATTACACCAATTATTATAACTGCCATACTGTGTTCATTAATGATATATGGCAACGAAATATACTCTGCTTATGAATACAACAAGGCAAAGCCGGCACTGTCCTATTACGGCTCCCGGGGACAGGAAGTCATAGACATACAGACACGGTTGAAAAAATGGGGATATTATAAGGGCAATGTAGACGGTATATACGGCTATCAAACCTACCAGGCTGTAAGGCAATTTCAGAGCAAAAACGGATTGAAGGTCGACGGCATAGCCGGTCCGCAAACCCTGGCTGCTTTAGGTCTTTCTACCAATCAGGCAAGCAATTACAGCGCCAATAAAGACCTTAACCTTTTGGCTCGCATTATTCACGGTGAAGCCCGGGGAGAACCCTATACCGGCAAGGTAGCTGTGGGAGCGGTAGTTTTGAACAGGACAAGGCACAGCAGTTTTCCAAAAACGGTGGCCGGAGTCATATATCAGCCTGGTGCTTTTGACGCAGTAAAAGACGGGCAGATAAACCTGGAGCCGGATGCAGAATCCTATAAGGCGGCCAGAGATGCGCTTAATGGCTGGGATCCTACATATGGATGCATATATTACTGGAACCCGGCTACAGCAACCAGCAAATGGGTATGGAGCCGGCAGATTGTAGTTACTATCGGAAAACATGTCTTTGCAAAATAAAACAGCCGGAGGCGGTGGTATGCTATTTTTCCCCACCGTCCGGCGATTTCTTGAACAATACAAACATGTATATTATCAATAACGTGGGAAAGATGGTGCTGAAAATCCATTTCCCGATAAATAATACAATATCGTCTCCCATAAGCCTGTCGGCGTACATGAAGGCAGACTGAAAAACTACAAAAATGATATCAAATACCAGCAAACTGCGGACTATAAGCCAAAATTTGCTGTCAGCCCTTTTCTTACCTGCATAAAAGGATTTTTTTTCGTGGTTTAAAGCTGCTATATACCAAAAGGAAATATATATTCTGAAAAACATGGCAGCAAAAAACAGAACACCCAACGTTATCAGATCAATGATCAAAGCGGACACAAAAAGCTCCGGTTTGCTTTCCACAGCCGCTCTTGTTATCACAAACGCAGGGACTGAGGCCACAAGGCATATGATGATAAACACTACGCCAAGGGTCACGCTTACCAAACTGATAAGGAACATCCTCTTAAAGTATTTTCCAATGCCTATCAACAGTTCAGCTTTTACCTTTTTCTTATGATCCAGGGTATTGTTTATGAGATACAGCCATCCCGAAAACAAGAACGAAATAAGCAATGAGGCTACGGCTATAAAAGCCAACAGCGCTAAAATTCCCTGGGGAGTCAATATCAGCTTTAGGACCAACTGCATCAGATAAACGATGCTGGACAAAACATCGTTGCTGTTAAAAGTCCCCAGATTTACAATCACATCCAGCACCGGAAAATATAAATTAAACGTGCAGATTGCAAGAGCAACAAGGCTAAAATACACTATTATAAACGGCCTCTTTAAAAGAGTGCCTATTGTATATCCAAATGAACGCATAAACACCACCATTGTTTAACCGTGTGAATATCCACCGGTTTGATAAATGCAATAAATTATGAGCTTCAAACTTTGCTCATTATATCACAATCTGTTTTTGGTGTAAACAAATATTCATGCCTGCTTGCCGCTCTAAGACACCGTATTCGCTTATTTCAAAGCTCTGCCGCATTCGGGGCAATACTTATAGTCGCTCTTTTGCGATGCTCCGCAATATGGGCAGTATTTTATCCCGGCTCCCGAAAATTCCTGCCGGTTTTTATCTTCTTTCCCTTCATTCCTTATCCACCTGTCGGCAAGATCGCCCTCCTCCGTGGAATCGGTTATATCAAATATCGAAAAGCGGTCCTTGCCCGTCGCATTTTTGTAATTATATGCCGCATGAGCTATTCCATAAACGATAAACAGTATGCCGAACAGTGGGAAAATCATCCCAACTACCCCAAAGGGAGCATCCGCAGTCATGCTAAAGGCTATTATCGTCCAGAAGATTCCAAAGACCACCGATATGATGGACCCGATAAAGGCCATGCCGGAAGGTCCCCGGCCAGGTTTTATACTTTTCATTCCTACACCTCCATAAGCTTTCTTCATATATGACCAGCATTTATTCGTTTTTTAATGCCAGTATTTCGAACTTCCTTTTTCCTATTTGGTGCTTTTCCAGCCTTTGATATTTATCGTTTTTAATTTTTTGCTTTTTGTCGGAGCATATTGCCACCACCGAATCCGGTTTCAAGACGGGTATCAGGTTTCCCAGAAGCATACCCATTACATCATCCTCCGATCCCTGCCAGGAAGCCAGGTTTCCATACGGAACATCAGTCATCACAATATCCGCTTTGAAATTCTGGTCTTTCAAAACATCCTCCGAAAGCACATCAGCCTGAAAAACAAAGGTGGTCGGTTTATCCGGATGTTCCCGCAGCATGTTCATAATATGGTTTGCGCTTTGGATTGCTGCCTCATGGGACGCCTTATGAAACCGGCCATATAGATCTTCCAACTGCTGTATCCTGGTCTTCATTCCCTCTTCCGTAAGCAGGGATAGATTTTGCTTTGCCATGGTCACAGCTTCAATATCAATATCAGAACCAATGATTTTATTAATGGAATCCATGTTTAGAAGCCCCAGCACGGTAAGCATGTATCCGCTCCCGCAGCAGGGGTCGTATATGCAGATGCCCTTTTTATTTTTCAGATAGCTTAAGCAACGCCCAAATATTTCCTGAGATAACCTTACCGGAAAATTAGGCATGCCTGCTTTGTTATATATTACCCTGCCGCAGGCGAAATCTTCAAAGTTATCATTGCTGCAATATTTATACTCCATAACCCAATCCTCTTTGTGTATTGTTAAAATGTACCGTTTAAATAACCCATATTATCATTATGCCGGCAGAAGGGCAATTGCTTTCTCCCTATTGCCGGATTGTAAATTTTTTATTGCTGCTCTTTGCTATTCAGGCATTAAGTTAAACTTTATTCGCCTTTTGCAATAATTCTACCAGCTTGCGGTACGGAAGTAAACAGACGTTTTCATATTTTATTCAATTAATTACATAATAAAAGTATTAATTGCATAATAAAAGGATTGAACCTCTTTTCCGGTGTTCAATCCTCTATCGATGTAAATTGCCGACAAAGTTATATGTCCGCTCTCTTTGCCGTGAGCAATGATTTTAATATTTAATGAACTTTGATCCTGGTACGCCGCAAATGCTGCATTTTTCAGGAACACTCTTCTCAATGTTTCCACATACAGGGCAAAGATAGTAGAATACTTCTTCCGTTTCATCAATCTTTTCCAAAGCTTCTTTATAGAGCTTTGCATGTACTTTTTCTGCTTCCATGGCTAAAGTGAAGGTTCTGATGGCATCTTTGTTTCCTTCCTCTTCAGCAAGCTTCAGGAATTCCGGATACATGCTGTCAAATTCATAGGTCTCGCCATTTACTGCATCCTGCAGATTTTCTGCGGTGGACAGTATTTTACCTGCTACCTCCAGGTGCTTTTGAGCATGCAATGCTTCTGCATCGGAAGCTGCTTTAAAAAGCTTAGCTGCGTTAATTTTTCCTTCCGCCTCAGCCTTCTTGGCATAAGCTGCGTACTTTCTGTTTGCCTGGGATTCACCGGCAAATGCGCTCAATAAATTCTTAAGAGTTTTGTTTTCTGACATGTTTATCTCCTCCATTTTTCAATTTTTTTATAATTTCAGCAACCTGACGGCTGCAATATTTACATCAATTATTAATGCAGTGCGGACAAATGCCTTTAAAATACACATCCTTGTCAAGGATTTTGAAATCCTTCAGATCCTGTGCCTCAAAGGAATCTATGTCTATCTTAAAATCATATATCCTTCCACAGTTCTGGCACTTAAAATGTCCGTGATTTTCAGTAACTATGTCATAACGGGTTTCATTGTCTTCTATGGTTATGACTTTCACCAATCCGGCATCCATCAATGCGTTTAATGTATTGTATACTGTCGTTTTCGACAAGGTGGGAATCTCCCGGTGAAGATCGCTGTAAACCTGATCCACGGTAGGATGTGTCCTGTGCTCGGCTACATACTCCAACACCTTGAGCCTTTGATGGGAAAGGCGGATATTCTTGCTTTTCAATTTCTCGGTTAATTCATTCAAATTTGCTTTCAATTGCTTCACATCCTTTTCAGGTTAACGCAGCAGAAACTTGCAGCGTCTCACTTCTGTAATCATTACTATTTTATAATTATATCTAAGTTGTAATCATTACAATTTATATTATAACCATAAAAATACAGATGTCAAGTAAAATTTCAAATTTTATTTATCAAATTTTTAATGCATGGTTGAATGACGCATTGCTGCTCCATCAAAGGCGTGAATCGGCATAAAAACTTCCCCGGAGCCGCCTGCTATGTAAAAACTTCTGACCTGCCCAACGGCTCATCGGGGAAAAAGCCGGATTTCTTCATAATATCATTCATGTTCCTGTGTTCATTGCCAGCTGGTTTGTCCATTTACCGCAGCGATCGCCCCATCGGGCAATGGTTTTTCCGTTTGAGGTGATTTCGATAACCTCGCATATGTTGGAACATCCTTCACATTCGATGCTCCTTGCCTTATACTCGCTCTCCGCGGCTTTAAATCCATAAAACGCCGTCTTCTGCCCTGTGGATTTTATTTTTTCCTTTGCCAGCAGAGCTGCTCCGTAAGCTCCCATGACGTCATAATATTGCGGTATGGTGAGTTTTTTGCCCAAGGCCTTCTCAAAGGCGGCCACAATACCTACATTAGCAGCCACGCCGCCCTGAAAAACCACAGGCTCTTCTATTGTTTTACCTTTTGCCAGATTATTGAGATAGTTTCTTACCAAAGCTTCACAAAGCCCGCAGATTATATCCTCCACACTGTGCCCTGTCTGCTGTTTGTGGATCATGTCCGATTCGGCGAACACAGCGCAGCGTCCGGCAATTCTTACCGGTGATCGGGAACGGAGGGCATATCCTCCAAACTCTTCTATAGGTATGTTCAGCCTGGATGCCTGCCTGTCCAAAAAAGAACCCGTGCCCGCAGCGCATACGGTGTTCATCGCGAAATCATGCACAATCCCATTTTTTAGGATGATTATCTTGGAATCCTGACCTCCTATCTCCAAAATCGTCTTTACTCCGGGTACCAGCTTCTGAGCTGCTACAGCATGGGATGTTATCTCATTTTTTACTATATCCGCGCCAATTATTACACTGGCCAGTTGCCTTCCACTGCCTGTTGTTCCAACACCCCTGATGTTCACCTTGTCTCCCAAATCCCTTGCCAGTGTCCTCATACCGTTTCCCAGCGCATTTATAGGCTGTCCTCCGGTCCTTAAGTAAAGCTTTTCAACAATATTCTCATCCTCATCTATTACAACCAAATTTGTGCTGACTGATCCCACATCAACTCCCAGATAATGCCCAGTCTTTTCCAATTGATGGTCTCTCCCTTCTTCTTTTCAGCAGGTCTGCAAAAGCTTCGACTCTTGTAAGATATCCTGCTTCACCTGTCATTTCATCTATTATCAGCGTCAATATCGGTATTCCGTAGTCCCGCTCGATTGCCGGAAGTATGCTCTCCGCCACAATCTCAGGCATGCATGTGAGGGGATATATCTGTATTACCCCATCAAAGCCTTGTCTGGCATACAATACCGTGTTCCCTATGGTTTCCTGTGCATGTCCTCCTATCATTTTGCCCAGATAGGGCTTTGCTGCCTCTGCATACCGCATGTCCCTGGGGATATTCAATGCCTTTTTCAGCATATGCTCCACAATCCAGCCGCTCACCGTAACTGCGCGATGCACTTCTATCCCCATGTTTCCTAGCAGTGCTTCAATCTCAAAATTGGTATGGGAATCTATCGTCGTGTATATTTCACCCACTATTCCAACCTTAAGCGGCTTTTTCTCCTCATCCAAAGCAATACTCGAGAGCTGCTTTGCAGTTTCCCTTATGACCTGTTTGATTTCCCGGGAACCGCTAGCCTCCAGAACTTTTTTATGAAAAGCTTTATAAATCTTGTCGGTGGAGCCTTTCTCCATCTCCCTTGGCCTTGTTCTGAAGGTAAGCCTCTCCAGCTCATCTACCTGCAATGCAACCTGGGTGACATTCTTTATGACTTTTGCCAGCTTCAAAGGATTTATGCTTCCGGCCAGCTTTTTAATTCTCCGCAGAAATTCCGGGAGCCCTTTATCCGGCCATTCCAGCGTTATTATTTCCATATCACATCCCAGATCCTTAAGGATTTCCCGGTGCATTTCGCAGTAGTATCCAAAACGGCATGGACCGCATCCACCGGTTATTATTATCGTGTCAGCTCCCTGCTCATAGGCTTGCAGATAGTTGCCAATGTTGATTTTCAGGGGCAGGCATGCCAGCTCCGGAGCATATTTTGTTCCAAGCTCAAGGGTCATCCTGCTGTTGCTGGGAGGTATCACATAATCCAGCCCCAGGTCATCCAGCATCGCTTTTGCAGTAATATATGTGTTACCCATATGCGGAAATGTTATTTTCATCCTTATGCCTCCATCTGATCATATCTAAAAATGCCTCAATCCTGGTATTCATTCCGGCCTCCCCGGAGTGTTCATCAATCGTCAGTACTATGAAGGGAATGTTGCTTTCCCGTCTGACCTTCCTTTCGGCCAGATCACAAATAAAGGAGTCTATCCCGCAGCCAAAGGACATCAGGTAAATCACACCGTCGATATCATCCCTGTCCAGGATATGCATGACGCTTCCTATGGCTTTTCTGCCGAAATTCCAGAACATTCTTTTTGGAAGAGTGCTGCATTTTTCGTTTATGATTTCCTCATCTATCATGTCTATCGTAATGATATTCACACCGTTGTTCCTCAGCTTATCAAGAAGCTCCATATTTATATAGCTGTCATAAAGATTGTATACATGCCCGATAACGGCTATATTTAGCATTCTATTTCCGGCCTGTCTGACCAACGGTCTTTGCTTTTCCCTTCCGCAGAAATCTTCCGGAAGTTTGCCTTCTTTCAACATCTGCCTGAATCTGAGATAATCCTTTTGTGCCTTGTGGAAGGCTCGCTTTATGGCCATCCTGCTTCCTGTAAATCTGCTGCCTATGTCCAAAGCCGCTTCTAAAGCATTCTTGGCAGATTTTCTGAGATTTATTTCCGTGTCAATAATTTCAGGAAGCCCTTTAAATGTATGCCTTACCATGTCGGGCAGCCCTCCGAATTTAGGGCAGATATATTCATTTTTTGATACGCTGGTAAAACGTGGTATAAATAAATAATCCACTCGGTCTTTTAGATTGAGCACATGCCCATGAAAAAGCTTTATTGGAAGGCATGCCTCGTCAACGCAGGATTTGACGCCATCGTCAAGGATACGTTTTGAGGTATAGTCCGATACTACTATTTCTGCTCCCAATTCTTCAAAAAAGGTTCTCCACAACGGTATGTATTGGTAATAAAACAAAGCCCTAGGTATGCCTACTTTTTTTGACATTTAAAAACACCTCGCTTGATATTATTAACTTTCGGTGTTTGAATTATACCCTCGTGTAAATTGCATTCAAGACAGCAGTGGTGTTATCTGTGCTGCAATTACGACATGTTGGTGAAATTTTAGCTTAAACTGCTGCTTATCCAAAAGATAGATTCCTTCGGTAAAAAGAAAAAATGATATAATATACAAAATTCTTTGTAGCTTTTTGCACACGTGCGGGGTATTGATAGTGAAAGGAGGCTTCACGTAATGGAAACTCAGTCACAGTGCACAGTGGCGGATGCTGAAGCAATAGTCAAAAAATATGCCGACATGGTTTATAAGCTGGCATTTTCACAGGTACATAACAAAAATGATGCCGACGACATATTTCAGGAGGTCTTTTTACGCTATTTCAAAAATCCTCAGAAATTTGAAAGCGAGGAGCATCAAAAGGCCTGGCTTATCCGCGTGACCATCAACTGCTCAAAAAAGCACTGGTCATCGGCATGGAACAGGAAAACCACAGCCTTAAATGAAAGTTTTACTTTTTCCATGCCGGAGGAAAACATACTGGATGATGCCTTAAGAAAGCTATCTCCCAAATATCGCGCAGTAATACATCTTTTTTACTATGAAGGCTATGCCGTAGAGCAAATAAGCCATATCCTGAAAGTCAAGCAATCTACGGTGAGAACGCAGCTTACAAGAGCAAGAGCTCAGATTGGCAAAATGCTGAAAGGAGAATTTTGATGTTTGAAGATAGATATAAATCCATGTATGAGCAGATTGTGCCCGATGAATCCCTCATCAGCAAAACCATCGAAAGGATTAACCAACAGGCCGGAAGCAAAAAGTCCAAGGCCGAATTATACGACACAAAATTAAATGGAAATGAACCATATAGAACCTGGCTGCCTAAAGCAAAGCAATCCAAAGGGATACGGTTGTTTTTCAAGTATGCAACAGCAGCTGCAGTTATACTGGTATTCACCTTTGCAGTTATGCCTGCCATAGCAGCCAATGTACCGGTTATATATGAGCTTATGTATATGGTGTCGCCGTCAACAGCTCAATTTTTCATGCCTGTGCAAAAATCCTGCGAAGATAACGGGATACGGATGGAAGTAGTCTCTACCTATATACATGAGGATACGGCAGAGGTTTATATCACACTTCAGGATCTGACAGGCAACCGAGTTGACGAAACCACCGATTTATATGACAGCTACTCTATACACCTCCCCTTCGACAGCAGTGCTACTTGTGATCTGGTAGGCTATGATGAGAAAACCAGAACCGCCACTTTTCTAATCAGGATAACCCAATGGGGAAACCGTCGTATTGAAGGAAGCAAGCTGACCTTTTCGGTTGGCTGCTTTATAAGCGGCAAGCGTGCCTATGAGGATGTGCCTATAAAGATTGACTTATCCTCTGTAGGGAAATCTCCAAAAACAAAAGAGACAAAAATATACGGCGTAAGCGGACCAAATGTTGACAAATATTTGCCGATTGATAAATCCATAGTGGACAGAACGGCAACCGTCATTGTCCCGTCAGACACTATATATTCTCCCGCTGACGGCTTTGATATTACAGGTATTGGTTATGTCGACGGCATGCTCCATATTCAATTTGCGACTGCTGACCGTAGTAAAAACGATAGCCATGGATATTTCTATCTGAAAGATAAAGACGGAAATAAAATATTGTATGATTACTCCGTCGGATTTGTTGAATACGGGGAGCCGGGAAACGAAGATACCAAGATAGTCTATGATGAATACATCTTCGACATACCGCAGGATGAGATATCCAACTATGCTCTATATGGCTCTTTCTACACCAGCGGTCTTTATACCGAAGGCAACTGGCAGGTGACCTTTCCATTGCAGTCAAAAGATGTAGAACAATAACCGGTGGATATGCAAATTGCTGATCATTAAAAACTGGTTTGAATTCAGCTAATTGAGACGGATAATTGCTTTTCCGAAAGGATTCAAAGCACATACGGCATTTCATAAACTACAGAAACGGAATTCTGAACAGAGCAATAATTAAAAAGGTGCGGAACTCATATCCATTCCGCACCCTTTAAATCCTTTAAACTATTAAAGATTTAACTTGTTGTCTCTTCTTTAATTAATTCATCCCTATTAGGCTTTTCCGTCGCAGCCCAATACATTGACTATCTTCTTCTTAACAAGCTCTTTTATTGCCAATCTTGCAGGTCCGAGATACTGTCTTGGGTCAAAGTGGGACGGATTCTCAGCAAAATACTTCCTGATAGTACCGGTCATTGCAAGCCTTAAGTCTGAGTCAATGTTTATCTTACATACTGCCATTGAAGCAGCTTTTCTCAGCATATCCTCAGGAACTCCTTTTGCACCGGGCATATCTCCGCCGTATTTGTTTATCATTTCAACAAATTCAGGAATAACCGATGATGCTCCGTGGAGAACTATCGGGAAACCAGGAAGTCTCTTCTGAACTTCTTCCAGGATATCAAATCTCAGCTTAGCCTCACCCTTGAATTTGTATGCGCCATGGCTGGTTCCTATAGCAATTGCCAGGGAGTCAACTCCTGTCTTTGCAACGAACTCCTCAACCTGATCCGGATCTGTGAATGCTGCATCTTTTTCAGACACATTTACAGCATCCTCGATACCTGCCAGTCTTCCAAGCTCACCCTCAACAACAACACCCTTTTCATGGGCATAGTCTACAACCTGCTTGGTTAATTTGATATTCTCTTCAAAAGGAAGATGGGAACCATCGATCATAACCGATGTAAAGCCACCGTCTATACATGATTTGCACAGTTCAAAACTATCGCCGTGGTCGAGATGAACAGCTATCGGAAGGCCGGTTTCAATCTCAGCAGCCTCTATAAGTTTCATCAAGTATGTATGATTGGCATACTTTCTTGCTCCTGCAGATACCTGAAGAATCAGTGGGGCATTAACTTCTTTGGCAGCTTCTGTGATACCTTGGATTATTTCCATGTTGTTAACGTTGAATGCACCAATGGCATAGCCGCCTTCATAAGCCTTTTTGAACATTTCTTTTGTTGTAACTATTGGCATAATATCCACTCCTTTATAAATTTGTAGTTATAACCTCTATGGCACCATTCTTTCAGCATATGTATTTAACAACGTGATAGAATGTGAAAAACAGCACCTTGTGAAGATTTTATCATTATAATTTTATCAGATTTAATTCTAAAATCAAGGTTTAAATTACCAGCACAATGCCATTATACTTCAAAAGTGCTACCATATTTATATTTCCAGTCTCGGAATTTTTTATACGAAGCAGTGAAATACAGAATTGCTTTTTAGAATTCATTATGTTATATTTTATTGTGATTGTGTTGATAAAACACTTACATATTGCACAGTATATAATAAAGTCTTCTAAAAGGTCTGATGAAGGCTTTATTGATGTAAGGAGATATTATTTCCTACTATATAATAAATTTTCTTAAGGAGGATTTAGAAATGGCTGAATTAAAAGGCGCTTGTATTTTCGGTCAATCCGGAGGACCGACTTCCGTGATAAACGCCAGCGCTGCAGGTGTTATACAGGAAGCATTAAAGCAAGACTGCATCACTCATGTATACGGAGCCGCTCACGGAATAAGAGGTATTCTGGAAGAGAACTTTTATGATATGAGCAAGGAAGATCCCTATGAATTGGATTTGTTGAAAACAACTCCATCCTCTGCTCTGGGTTCTGTTCGTTATAAGCTTAAGAATGCCGACGAAGATGAAACTGATTACAAGAGGCTTCTTGAAGTATTCAAGAAATACAACATCCGCTATTTCTTCTATAACGGCGGAAATGACTCAATGGATACCTGCAACAAGGTTAGCAAGTACATGCAGAAGGTTGGCTATGAATGCAGGGTAATGGGAGTTCCCAAGACCATAGATAACGACCTGTGGGGAACTGACCACTGCCCCGGCTATGGTAGCGCAGCCAAGTATGTAGCAACTTCTACAATGGAAGTATATCACGATGCCAGAGTTTATGATAAAGGCATGATAATAGTTCTTGAAATAATGGGAAGAAACGCAGGATGGCTCACTGCCGCATCAGCAATAGCTGCATACAAGGGTGCAGGTCCTGACCTCATCTACCTGCCTGAAGTACCTTTTGATATGGACAAGTTTATCGAGGATGCTTCAGCCCTTTATAAGAAAAATGGCAATGTAATAGTTGCAGTTTCAGAGGGCATCAAGGATAAGAATGGCAAATACATATCCGAATACGGTTCGGATCTGGCAAAAACAAAAGATGCTTTCGGTCATGCTCAGCTTGGCGGCCTGGCTTCAACACTGGCCAACATTCTGAAGGAAAAGACCGGTGCAAAGGTTCGTGCCATCGAATTCAGCCTTCTTCAGAGATGTGCTGCCCACCTCGGCTCACTGACCGACGTTAATGAAGCTTACCTGGCAGGTCAGATGGCAGTCAGGTATGCAGTAGAAGGCAAGACAGACTACATGGTAGCTTTTGAAAGAGCTGAAGGTCCTGAATACAAATGCAACATTAAGCTTGTAAACCTCACCGATGTTGCAAATACAGAGAAGAAAGTGCCTCTGGAATGGATCAAAAAAGATGGAACCGGGCTTACAGAAGATTTTATCAAATACGCCCTGCCTCTGATCCAAGGCGAATCCAGACCTCCTATGGAGGATGGAGTGCCAAGGTTTGCTAAGCTTAAGAAAGTATTGGCAACTAAATAATACAAGGCAATCACATAAATAAAAGAGGAGTGGAATCACTCCTCTTTTATTATTCATCATCTTCTTCGGTATCGGTATCCATCTCATCCTCGGCATCATCTTCATCTTCATATTCCGATGCCGTTTCGGATTCTTCCTCTTCTTCATCCCTGTTGACTTTTTCAGTTTCCACTTTTTTACCGCATTTCGGGCAGTATGCGTAATCCTCGTCTATTTCTGCAGAACAGCCGCTGCATCTTTTCAGGTTTTTAATTTCCAGTATTTTCAGCTTCATGTCCTCAATATCCATCTCTGCCCGGGCTATCTCCTCGCACATTTCAGCCAGCTCTGAATCCACGGCTTCTCCCTGTTTGTAGCTTTCATAAACTTCCCTGCCCATTTCAAACATAAGGGATTTAATTTTCTGTTCTTCCGAATTTATTGCCATGTTGATTTTTGAAATCTCAATGAGGTCACTGGATGCTTTTAATGCCGACAATGTGGCATCTCTGACTTTTTTTCGCATATTATCGATAATTTCCATACAAACACTCCTTCCTATAATTTGCCTGTCCGACTCACATATATTATACGTCAAATTTCAACATAAGTTTCAAAAAA
>Ga0134090_1001459_pt1 | contig 15210 bp, 15 predicted proteins | sample 1_4taG_FD_94453 | JGI IMG/M metagenome (GOLD analysis project Ga0134090, IMG submission 94453) | Switchgrass degrading microbial communities from high solid loading bioreactors in New Hampshire, USA - 1_4_20_6_A1 metaG | ecosystem: Engineered > Bioreactor > Semi-continuous > Anaerobic >...
CGCTTCATATTAGATGCCTCCTGTATTTTTGATTGTGGTTACTGACGTGCAACTCACATATCAAATTCTACAGTTTGGCATCTATTTTTTCAAAGTTCATTTTTATTCCTTACAGGAATGCTCTTAAAATTGAAGTCAATTTCTTTGGTCAGTGTCGATGCCACATTCAAAAATGCCTGTATCCCGGCCAACACCGTTAAGCTTCTTTGCATAAATAGTAACAAATATTTTCGATAGCTCATAAAATATACTGTTATTTAAATCGCCGGAGGCATATCCATGGCTGTTGATAACGAGTTGTATGAGAAGTTAAGAATTATGTTTGATGAAGGGCTTGATGAAGTCCTGATTTTTGCCATCATTTTTATTCTGATCCTGCTTTCAGAAAGCAACGGGGACAGTTTGGGAATCATACCGGTCGTTATAATAGGCATATTCCTGCTGATGTTCATCACAACATGCCGTACCAGTGAAGCGTCATAGAGATTACACAAACAGCATATCATGCAAAAGGTCCATTAATTTCGCATACCAATAAATTAAAAAAATTGGAGGTAATACAGTTATGGCAAACGGGTTCAACAAAAAGCTGGCCGAACTTCTCGGCAAAATGGATGACAAAGTGCTTCAGGCTAAAATCAATGCCGCAATCGACATGCTGAAAAACGGCAACCAAGAGGAGCTTTCAAAAAAGCTTAAGAAAGTCGATAAAAACGAAATACTGGCCAAGCTAAATGAAATAGACGATAACAAGCTCAAAGAAATGAAGCTTAATAAAGCTGAACTTAAGCAAAAGCTGGACAGTATCGATCTCGATTCCGTACAAAAAATGCTCGGTGAAAATGGTCCTGAGATAATCAGCAAAATTAAAGACATTATTAAGTAATTAGTGAATATATTTATAGTGCCTGGGATTGGAGGAAGGATCTATGAGTGACGATCTTGGCAAAAAGGTACAGCAAATAGCACAGCTGCTGGGACAAGACAATGTGCCTGATAATGTGAAGGAACTTATTTCGCTGATCGCGGCATCTCTCGACAACAAAGGCAATCAGAGGAACGGTTCTTCAAAAGCAGCTTCTGAAGAAGCAAGGGACAGTTCTTCACCAGGGGACGGTTCTTCATCAGAAAACATTTCTCAGGCAACCAACAGTCCTGAGCGGGACGACGTAAACCATAACACAGCCGGGCAAATCAAAGAAGAAAGCGGATCTGATTCCAATAAAGAACTGCTGGATAATGCAAAAAAAGCACTCAGCCGTTTTAATGCTGCAAACGATCCCCGTATAAATCTTCTGAATGCAATCAAGCCTTTTATGAATACCCGAAGGCAAAAGAAAATCGGCAACTGTATTCAGTTGCTGCAAATAGCAAGCCTGAGCAGACTGCTTAACGAGCAGGAAAATAGGTGAGGTGAACCAGATGCCTTACAAAAGGCCGATTCAAAGTTCCAAAAAATACATGCCGCAGTTCAAAAGCTCAAATCCATCATATTCAGTTAATGGGGCCGGGTCATATTCTCATAATGACTCGGACTTCTTCGGCATACCCCTGCCAAATGAAAAAGAGGTTCAGGCATACGAAGACCCGGAGAAACGGAAAAGCTTTTCATTTTCCAAAGTCATCAGATACATACAGAAACATATAACCATCGAAGAACTGATTTTAATCGGTCTGATTCTTTTAATGCTCGATGAGTCTTTTGAAGATGATCTCCTTCTCATAATACTTATCTATATACTCCTTTTCTGAATAAATCCGCACGCAATACAAAAAATATATTCACCAAATATTGCAAAAGAAGAGGGGAGTAATATTGCTGAAAAATTCTGCATTGCTTATTCTTGCTACTATTCTTATTGTTTTCCTTATGTGTAACCATACACTGGTTTCCGACATACTTGACAACAGTATAGCAGCGTTGTCCGGATATGGTTCAAGCGGACAGGAAGTCAGGAATATACAGACCCGTCTGGCGAACTGGGGCTATTATAAAGGTGAAATCGACGGAGTTTACGGTTATATGACATACAGCGCAGTAAGAGACTTTCAAGCCAAAAACGGGTTGACCGTGGACGGTATAGCTGGTCCGGAAACACTTGCCGCTCTGGGGCTGCCCACAGGTCAGACTGCACAAACTTCCGGCGGTGGGACAAGCGGTGACTCAAGGGACGTTAACTTACTTGCAAGGCTGATCCACGGTGAGGCCCGCGGTGAACCGTACCTTGGAAAAGTCGCCGTCGGTGCTGTAGTTCTGAACCGCGTCAGAGATTCAAGATTTCCTAATACAATAGCCGGTGTTATATACCAGCCTGGCGCATTTGATGCTGTTTATGACGGTCAGATCAATCTGGAGCCGGATGCAAGTTCCATTAATGCCGCAAGAGATGCTCTGAATGGCTGGGATCCGACATACGGATGCGTATATTATTATAATCCGTCAACAGCCACCAGCTCATGGATATGGTCGCGCCAGATTGTAATCAAAATAGGAAAACACAACTTCGCAATATAATCAGGGGACAGTTCTTCAATATGCTAATTTAAGAAACGTCCCTGGCCATTCCTTCATTTTATATAGAGCCGGGGACAGTCCTCTGTTTTATTATGAGTGGGGACAGTCCTCCCAATTCTCATCAGTACTGCCATTATCAATAACAAGTGCAGAACTGTCCCTGAAAAACTGGACAAGATATACTGCCAGCACTGTGAAAAAGGCTGTGGTAAACGTCCAGCCCAAAATATACCGCAGCACATGGCTCCCGACTATATAAATCAGGAAAATGCAAACTGCGAAAATTACATCAAAGGCTAAAAGGCTCAGCGCAATATTCCAGAAATTGCTGTCAGCTATCGCCTTGCCATCTCTGAATGGTCTTTCTGATTCAGTCAGCGAAGTTATAAACCACATGTAAATATAAGCCGAAAAAAATGAAAGTATTGCGAAGAAAACCCCAATCGTTACAATATCGATAAAAATCGCCGCCAGTATCAGGTCATTTCGTGTAGAAACTAATTTGGTAATTACAATAGCCGGTACCGATGACACCAGCATGAAAACAAGCATCACAACTGATAAAAATACAGTTCTTATCGCTATCAGGAAAAACTTTAAGAAGTAATTTCTAATGCCCTTCCTGTACAGTCCTCTTTTCCCGGCGCCTTTCTCCAACCCGTCATTGACGGTAAGAAGATAGCCCGGCAACACAAGGCCAATTACAACGGAGGCGAATACTGCCAGTACTGCTGTCGCAATCAAAATTGCAAGAACATTCTGAGGGTCAATAAGCATCTGCATTAATGCCAGAACACTGTCAAAAAAGTCTCCGCCTGTCATATTGATTACTCCGATTATCAAAGCCATAACCGGTATAAACCTGTTAAATAAAGCACCAGCAAGCATAATCAGTCCAATTGTTATAACAATGGACGGATGTTTCGCAACAGCTCTGGCAGTAGTTTTGATCATGCCGTACTATACCTTCCTTCAAATGATATTTTCTCTTACTACTGAAGAAGCCGAGCAGCAATGGAGTTCTTTACACAACAGGATACTCCTCTATGCAACCATTTCCCCAGCACGTTGTATTATTTTATGTTAACCTAATTATCAGCAGATCCGGTTTCTGCAAGTACACCGATCTGTCAGTAAAAATAACTCGCTGATATCCGGCAACCATCACTTGCCAACCCGCAGCAACCGTCGCTCACCGATCCGTCGGCAACTATCTCTCGTCGATCGCCGCACAATTCTCTCACCAATCTGCCGGCAGACATCGTACAAACCCGGTTTATACATCCTTCCGTTCTGCCCCGAATGCAGTCTATATACCTTTCATGCTCAGGCTTATTCTCTTCCTTGCGGAATCAACTGATAACACCTTTACAGTAACAATATCTCCAACCGAAACAACATCCATTGGATTTTTTATGAACTTATCAGACAGTTCCGATATATGGACTAATCCGTCCTGATGAACCCCTATATCGACAAAAGCTCCAAAATCCGCAACGTTCCTTACAGTACCGGTTAAAACCATTCCCGGTTTCAGATCCTCAATATCCAGAACATCTGATTGCAGAACCGGTTTAGGCAATTCATCCCTAGGGTCACGTCCAGGTTTCATCAGCTCATTTATAATATCCTTCAGCGTCGGCACCCCAACACCAACAGCTGATGCGACCGAATCCAGTCCCCTTTTCTCCACTTCTTCCGGAAGACCGCTCAACCGTCTGTTTTTTACATCATCCAGTGAATAGCCTGTTATACTCAGCAATTTTTTAGCGGCCTCATAGGATTCAGGATGAACTGACGTATTATCCAATATGTTTGTTCCATCAACTATTCTCAGGAAACCTGCACACTGTTCAAATGCTTTATCTCCCAGCTTTTTCACCTTTTTCAGTTCCTGCCTGCTTCTGAAGCGTCCGATGCTTTCCCGATAATTAACGATGTTTTTCGCCACAGCAGAATTGATGCCTGAAACATAAGAAAGCAAAGACGGTGAAGCAGTATTCAGATCCACGCCAACACTGTTGACGCAATCCTCCACTACACCGCCGAGAGTTTCACTGAGACGCTTTTGATTCATATCATGCTGGTATTGTCCGACGCCAATCGCCTTTGGATCAATTTTAACCAACTCAGCCAGCGGATCCTGCAGACGTCTTGCTATCGAAACAGCACTCCTCAATGATACGTCAAATTCGGGGAACTCTTCAGCCCCGAGTTTCGAAGCTGAATACACCGAAGCGCCGGCCTCACTGACAACCATATAATAAACCTTTCTGTTGATTTTTTTCAACAAGTTTGCAACAAATATTTCCGACTCTCTTGAAGCCGTACCATTGCCGATGGAAATTATGTCCACACTGTATTTATCAATAAGATCCATGAGTATTTTTTCTGACTCTTCTATTTTGCTCTGGGGAGGTGTGGGATAAACCACCGTCGTTGCCAGAACCTTTCCTGTATCATCTACAACTGCTATCTTGCAGCCAGTCCGATATGCAGGATCCAGGCCCATGACGACCCTGCCTTTGACAGGCGGCTGCAGCAGCAAATGCCGGAGGTTTTCAGCAAAAACCTTCATCGCCTGCTCGCCTGCCGCTTCCGTAAGCTCATTTCTTACCTCATTTTCTATCGAAGGAGCTATCAGCCGCTTATAGGAATCTTCAACGGCTTTTTCCACATATGGTGAAGTAATTGATCTCTTTTTACTTACGGTCCTGGATTTTATATACTCTATAATCAAATCTTCAGGCACTTCAATACGAGCCTGCAGAAATTCTTCCTTCTCACCACGGTTTATCGCAAGAATCCTGTGCTTTGCCACTTTAGATACCGGTTCTTTAAAATCATAGTACATCCTGTAAACGGAGTCTTCCTCTTTAAGAGCTTTCACAATTATCATTCCATGTCTGAAAAACATCTCTCTGACAGCCTTTCTGATGCCGGCATCGTCAGAAATGTTTTCGGCAATTATGTCCATAGCCCCGGCCAGAGCTTCGTCTCCGTTATTGACACCTTTTTCGGAATCTGCAAACTGCTCTGCTATACTGTAAATATCACCTGTAACGATCTGCTGATCATAAAGAATCTTCGCCAGCCCTTCAAGACCTTTTTCCCTGGCTATTGAAGCCCGGGTCCTTCGTTTGGGCTTGTAAGGCCTGTATATGTCTTCGATTTCCTGCATGGTTTTACATAAATCAATTGCAGAAGCGAGTTCTGCAGTCAGTTTTCCCTGCTCGTCAATAAGCCTTCTGACCTCTTCTTTCCTGTTTTCCAGATTTCTCAGGTATATCAGCCTGTCATACAGTTCTCTGAGCACCTGGTCATTCAGTTCACCTGTCTGTTCTTTTCTGTATCTGGCGATAAAAGGTATTGTGCAGCCTTCATCTATCAGTTTTATCGTGTTTTGTACCTGAAACGGTTTTAGATTGAATTCCCTAATCAACTGAGCCGTAATATCTGCCATAAACAACTTGCTCCTCTTAAAGAAATAATACGAACCTTATAAACGAATACTGTCAAAATTAATGATTCCCGACATCAGGGCAAATTATGTCAACAGGCCGAAAACGCCTTTACTAATAGCGTTAATTGTCAGCAACATTCAAACACCGGTGAATCAGCCATTTTATTCGCCTTGCTGCAGTATTGCAACATTTGCGTGCATTTATCAAGTAGAATTTTACAATATTTGTCCCAATTCGTACAGTGATTTGAAAATAAAGTCGGGCTTTATCGGCGAAATTTCGACATCATCTGCCGTGGTCTCACCTGTCAGCACCAATATCCCGGTAATCCCATTATTCACCCCTACAGCAATATCAGTATAAAGCCTGTCCCCGACAAACGCAATCTCTTCACTGTTCATGCCCGAAATCAGTTTGATCATATCCACGGTTTCCTTATATGGTTTGCCCAGATAACGGGGTTTAACTCCTGTGGACGCCTCAACCATCGCGCACATGGAGCCGCAGTCCGGGATGAATCCATCCTCTGTAGGGCAGTTAATGTCCGGATGTGTTGCTATAAACAGCGCTCCACTTCTTATAAAAGTGCATGCCCGCTCAACTTTTTCATATGTCAGCGTAGTATCAAAGCTTAATACGACAATATCGGGGTTATTATCAGTCAGCCTGATACCGCTTTGGGCAAAACTCTCTTCCAGCAGGTCTGTCCCTACGAGATAGACTCCGGCATCAGGATAGTTTTCTTTAAGAAATCTGATCGTAACATCACCGGAAGTAACTATGGAGCTTACATCAACAAAGCAGTTCATCGCTGCCAGCTTCTTTTGGTAGTATGCTGGAGTCCTTGACGAATTGTTGGTGAAAAACAGATAACGGCAACCTTTTTCCCTGACTTTTTCCAGGAACTCCAGTGATCCTTCTATCAGTTTATTGCCCAAATAAAATGTTCCATCCATGTCAAGCACAAATAGCTTCTTCTTCCTCAGGATATTAAACCGGTCAATCATAAAGCCTCCTGGCAATAATATCTGTGTACTCGGACAACTTGCCCCTCTGGTCGCAATAACGCAGCACTGTGTATTTATTCCTCATATTCATCGCATTGAGCATACTTTCGACAAATAAATCACGGCTGATACCGAGCTCTCTGGGATTAGTGCACGAACCAGCTTTTCTGAGCAGACTGACAACACGGTCAACAGAGGGGAATTCTATTCCCTGCGGGAGTATATCTGATGCAAGTTCATACAACATAGCCGTAACAACCGTACCAACACCTACTGCATTGCCGTGCAGGGGATGTTCTGTCCCGGCTTCCACCGCTTTGATTTCCCAATAATGAGCCAACTGGTGCTCCGTTCCGGACGCAGGCCTGGACACACCGGCAAGTCCTATGGAAATTCCTGTAAGTATGAGCGCTTCTATTAGATATCTTATTGACTGTTCATCCCTTGCCACCAGCCCGTCGGCGCTCTCTATGCACCTGTTCACGCCTTTTTGGACGAGTTTTGCAATTGTATCACAATAATACTCTCCGGTGACGGTCCTGGTCAGATTCCAGTCAGCAAGTGCGGTCAACTTGCCCAGAACATCGCCGTATCCTGCCTGAATCATGCTGAGGGGAGCATTCCGGAGGACCGACGTATCTGCATATATAGCACTGGGATAATGACTGTAATAGGTTATCTTTTTTCTTCCGACAATCAGCGATGAGCCAACCGATGCGTAACCATCCATGGAAGGTGCCGTTGCTGCTATCGCATAGGACTTCCCTGTTCTGAAACTTACTATCCTGGCAATGTCATTGATTACACCTGAACCGACAGCCAGTATGAATGATGTATCCGGCTCCAGTTCAAGAAGCAACCTGCCTATGGAACGTTCATCCGGCAACAGTGCATGATCTCCTGAATCAAAAATAAAAGATTTAAATCGGAAACCTTCGCACGTCAGCCAGTCATTTATTTTATTGCCCAGAACACCATATGTATTCCTGTCAGAAACAACAAAAAGGTTAGTGCCTCTGTATGGTTCCAGCCCTTCAATAATCTTATCCAGAATACCTGGCCCAACAATCAGCCTGCTTATTTCGACTGAATGCTTTCTGCCGCAGGAGCATTCAAATGATACCCCCGGCATGTCTTCGATTCCAGTATTCAAAATATCAGTCATTTCTGTGTTCACAACCTTTTCTTTTAACGTTTGCTGAAAACTCCACACAAACCCTGCTCAAATTTGATCCATATAAACTCTACCACACATGAGAACCCCAATCAACAACATCGGGGACAGTCCTACACAAGCCTGCAGGGACAGTTCTTCGGTGTCACAGCGGCAGCTCCTCATGAATGCCACATTCTGCAGGAACGTTTTGGGGAATTTGGGGACAGTCCTTCAAGAACTGATACAGGAACGGTTCTGCAGAACGGGCAGTTCTTTAAAAGGGTCGAAATAGATCTTCTAAATTCTGAGGGACAGTTCTTCAGAAAGAATAACGATAAAAAAACGAAGAACGTTATTCACTGCGTCAGTTTTCCACACGGAAATTGGCTGCAAGCAAATAACGTTCTGTTAAACAAAATATAATTGGGATTTCAAAAACTGCTATCTATACACTAATCTATGCTCCTCTTATCAGGTAAAACTCAGTTGACCGCGTTTATGAAGAACTGTCCCCATTCATTTACATTTATTGCCTTTGGTATTGACTGCTTTTTCAAAACGGCCTTCGCCAGCATTCTCTCCAAGCTGGTCATTTCCCGCCGAAGGCTTGCACTTCTTATCCACATCACTGGTTTTGCATTTCTTATCTGACATCATACCCCTCCTTCCATTTTTATGTGGCTTTCAGCCGTTGCACTCAAAGCTAATAGGCAGCATTGGAGTGCTTCAATTATAATATCTGCAATTCCATTCGCATTATGCTGTACGCGTTCGAACCGGTATCGGCTTTGTACATTTTTACTGCATATAAAATTCGCCGTTGTTCAGCCTTATTATCCCTTCAGCCGCTGCCAACTCTTCTGACAGCTTCAGCAGAGCTGTATCCTTCGCTTTTGCTTCCAGCATCACATCGAAATCCCTGCCCGTTTCTTTAGCTATGCTTAAAAAATCCACAAAGCTGTCATAGTCTATATAATCTGCATGACTTCTGTAATCTTTTTCACTTTTGGGGCTGGAAAAATGTATCTTGGGGTTAAGTTCCTCACCATCCCAGGTTTTGAATATATCCGGCAAAACATGCTTTAATTCGCCAGGCTCAAGAAGACAATTGTGATGATGCACATCCAGCACCATTGGCAGCTTGATTCTGTTGCATATTTCCAAAACATCATAAGTATTAAATGATTTATCATCGTTTTCGATAATCAGCCTTTTTCTTATTCTGTCCGGCAATCTCCCGCAATTTTCACAAAACCTGTCTGCCGCTTCTTTTTTATTCCCATACACACCGCCAACATGCAGTACAAGTTTGTATTTATAATCGCCAAGCCCCATAGCCTCAAACAGTTTCACATGGTAATCGAGGTCTTTTACCGCATCATCAACGACCTTTTCCAAGGGCGAGTTTATCAGTGTGAAATGATCCGGATGAGCACTGACGCGGAAATTATTTTCAATAATGAACTGACCGATCTGCTGCAGCTCACTCTTAAAATCAGTAATATAATCCCATTCACACAAATCAGGGTGCGTGGCCAGCGGTACAAGCCTCGATGTCAGCCGGTAAACATGTATGTTCAGGGCCTTGTTGTATTTCAGTATTCTGAGGGTATTCAGCAGGTTTTTGCCTGTGATTCTTCTTAACCTGTTTATCCTGGAATCTCCCTCAGGCATGCCGGAAAAAGCCTTATATGTTAATGTTCCTGACGGGGAGCAATCCTCCAGATTTAATGTCATTGCCACATAGCCTAATCTGAATCTCATTTTTCTCACCACACATATTCTTTTTTAATTTCTCAAGAAAAAATAATCATATACGAGGGATTAAAAACTAATTTTCTCCCTGGAGGATTTCATGAAATTATATGGAATAATAAATGAAGCATGAGGGACAGTCCTTCAAATCAGTCGGGAGGCTTCACGGAAGCTTTCTTCGATTGTGCGGCAAATAAACCCTGAAAGGAAAATAATAATGCAATCACATACAGTACCGCCAGAGATTAAAAACATAAAAGTTGAGAAATATATTATGTCATTGTACCCGAATTTACTCTACGGCACGCTGCAAAAAGCGTTCAGGAAACGTGACATCAAGGTCAACGGGGCCAGGGTCGGAAGGGATTATGTACTAAAGGCCAATGATCTGCTGGAAATTTATATCGCTGACGACCTGCTGCTGGGGACTGCAAAAATCAGGAATTCTTCGCGTCCTGGCTTTACAATAGTATACGAAGATGAAAACCTGCTGTTGGTGAACAAAGAACAGGGCGTACCTGTCCATCCGGATAAGGATCAGGCTGAGAACACACTGATAGATCAGGTGCGTGATTATCTGAAGGCGGGCGATCCCGACACAGCACGTACCGGGCAATTCCAGCCAAAACTGTGCCACAGGCTTGACCGCAATACAGGAGGAATCGTAATAATATCAAAAAACAGCGCAAGTCACGAAATTTTATTGAAAAAACTCGAGACAGGTGAAATCCGAAAGTTCTATAAATGTCTTGTGAAAGGCTGTCCCTCCAAAAAAGAATCTGTTTTAAAAGCATATTTGCGCAAGGATGCCGGCAAAAGCAGAGTATTTGTAAGTGATCAAAAAACACCTGGCTCTGTTAATATCATAACCAAATACAGAGTACTTGAGTATGATGAAACCATGGATGTCAGCCTGCTAGAAATTGAACTCGTAACAGGCCGGACACATCAGATAAGGGCGCATATGGCTTATATAGGCCACCCGGTTATTGGTGACGGAAAATATGGCACAAATTCCGTCAATCGCAGATATGGCCTTAAAATGCAGGCCTTATGGGCATATAAACTAAAGTTTGACTTTAAAGGAAAGTCAATGCTTGACTATTTGAATCATCGGGAATTTACCGTTGAACCAGGGTTTGACATTTCAAAACTCCGATAAGCACAAACAGCTATAAAGCATCAAAAGCGGCCTGTTCATAACTGAACCAGGCCGCTTTGGTGTACTTTTTAACAGTATGTCCAAATAATGCGCTGTATGTTTTAAAAGTGTGACCTCCGAATCCACAGGATGTCCGCCTGTTCCACGGCTTCAACTAACCAAACGGGCAGCCCGCCTAAGCCATAGAACCGGTTTTCCCCTCGCCAATGGCTGATTTGACTCTTTTCCATGTCATTTACCTATCAAAAACACCTGTTTTCAGCGAAGCATTCCCTGTCACTTTCCAATAAACTGCTGTACCAGTATTTTGCCATATGTCGTGCTGTTTTCAACACCAATACCGGTGACCGTAAATCCTGGATTCAATATGTTCTTCTTGTGTGTATCCGAAGACATCCAGGCTTTGAATGCTCCTTCTACCGTTTTGTTGCCGGCAATATTTTCCCCGGCGGATTTAAACGTGTTGTTGAACTGCCTCATCATATCAAATGGTGACCCGTAAGTAGGCGACTGATGAGAGAAGTAATTGTTTTCCACCATATCCTTTGCCTTGGTCCGGGCAACTTTCATCAGATTCGCATCAACTTTCAGAGGTTCGAGTCCTTTTTCTTCCCGGGCTTTATTGACGAGTTCCAGCAATTTTTGCTCATCCTCCGTCAGTGTAACCTTCTGCGCCGACTGGGTCGAATTATCTCCCACCACTGCCTTATTGCCGGCAGAAACAGGTATTGAAGCTCTATTGTCAATATCGATATATTTTCCGTAAACTGTCCCCACCGATCCTGTGTCCGGATTATAAACAGCATACCATTCACCAAGCCTGCCAAGCACAGTCAGTTTTTGCCCCTTTGCCAGCAGTCCTATCGACGGGTAGTCAGTAGATGGCCCCTCTCTCAGGTTCAGCGCCCTTACGTTTACTTCTGCCGTACTGCCGACAATGTTATCAAGAGCTAACTGAATACCTTTACTTGACGCCGCCGCATAGCACGTGGTAGAAATCAGCAATAAAGCAATTGCAGCAAAAATGATAATCTTTCTTTTCATACTATTACCTCCAATTACCTCATAATGCAAAAATTTTTGAATTATACTGATAATAGTATTGACAAATATTTTTAAAATATTTGCATATATGTGGCAATTGGGCAATAAATTTTCAGGCACGGTTATCCAGTTGTCTGGGTTACGGCATACACATTATCGTTCAATACAGCATATTCCCGCTGTTTTCGTTTAACCCGGAGGCAAAATTGTCATCTTGTTTCTGTCTTTGAAATTAACAGATATCCCAGGCCTTACCCTGTCAATATGCCTTGCCCCAGTAAACAAGAGTATTGGCCGGTTTACCGCAATAAACACATTTGTCGGACACCGGTTGTCCGTCAAAAGGTATGCAGCGCGATGTGGCGCCTGTCTTTTCCTTTATCGCATCTTCGCAGGCTCTGTCCCCACACCACATTGCTTTGATAAAGCCCGGTGTAGTGCTGATTATTTTTTCAAATTCAGCCATATCGGCAGCAGTGTATGTTTTCTCATCTCTCGATGCTGTCGCTTTCTTCAAAAGATTGCTGTGGATCGAGTCGAGCAGCTCCTGCACCTTTTCGTTCAGTTCACTGATCGGCACAAACACCTTTTCCCTTGTGTCTCTTCTCACAAGCACGACCTGTCCTTTTTCAATATCTTTCGGTCCTATTTCAAGCCTGATCGGAACACCCTTCATCTCATATTCGCTGAACTTCCATCCCGGTGTTTTGTCGCTGTCGTCCATTTTGACCCTGAACGATCCGGAAAGCATGGAGCAGATTTCAGATGCTTTTTCAAGCACACCCTCTTTATGCTGGGAAATTGGTATAACAACAACCTGCACCGGTGCTACCTTCGGTGGGAGTACCAGGCCGCTGTTATCGCCGTGTACCATGATAATGGCACCTATAAGCCTTGTTGTTACACCCCATGATGTTTGATGGACATACTGAAGCTGATTGTTCTTGTCGGTATATTGTATTTCAAACGCCCTGGCAAAGCCATCGCCGAAATTATGAGAAGTGCCCGACTGCAAGGCAATACCGTTGTGCATCAGTGCTTCTATCGTATATGTTGCTTTAGCTCCTGCAAACTTCTCTTTTTCAGTTTTCTGGCCTTTAACAACGGGTATGGCCAGTACGTTTTCACAAAACTCAGCATATACATTCAGCATTTTTATTGTTTCCTGCTGAGCCTCTTCCTCCGTTGCATGAGCGGTATGCCCTTCCTGCCACAGGAACTCCAGCGTTCTCAGGAAAGGCCGCGTTGTCTTCTCCCACCTGACAACAGAACACCATTGATTATAAAGTTTGGGCAAATCCCTGTAAGAATGGATTATGTTTTTATAATGATCACAGAAAAGCGTTTCCGATGTTGGTCTGACGCACAGCCGCTCAGTCAGCTCTTCACTGCCGCCATGAGTTACCCACGCTACCTCAGGTGCAAAGCCTTCGACATGATCCTTTTCCTTCTGAAGCAGGCTTTCAGGAATAAACATTGGCATATAAACGTTTTCATGGCCTGTCTGCTTGAATCTCCGGTCAAGTTCTTTCTGGATAAGCTCCCAGATTGCATACCCATAAGGTCTGATGATCATGCATCCTCTTACACTGGAGTAATCAACAAGGTCGGCCTTTTTAATTACATCTGTGTACCATTGCGTAAAATCAACGTCCATAGAGGTTATTTCCTCTACGAATTTCTTATCCTGTGCCATAACAACAACTCCTCCGTTTTTTATTAACAACAAAAAACGCCCCTAATAATTACAGGGACGAATCTATCTCCGCGGTACCACCCTTTTTGGATTAACCCGACTCACTGACCATGCCGCACCATCCGGGCAGACATGACCATTTAGCCTTTATCGCAGCTAATGCGGCTGCCTCATCAGCAGCATCTCAGGGGTGGGAAGAAAGGTTTGCCTTTCGCATTCCCGTCATCGACATTTGCTTATTTTAGGTGTAGTATAATATAATTGATGCAAAACTGTCAATACCGGGCAATATCCTTTGACAAAGCATATTTTCGGCAATATAATTCAATTTGGTATGGTTACCGCAGAGTTGTATGCGGAACTGTAGTTTTCTCAATAAACATAAACTTGCAGCATACAGCCGATGCATTATCTGAGCCATACAATTAAAGCCGTGTCAGGCGGAATGTGAGTGATTTCATGAAGGTAGGCATAGGTCAGGACAGTCACAGGTTCGACTTTGAAGATAAAGAAAAAAAATTGGTCCTGGGAGGCATTGTTTTTGATGGCGAGCCTCCATTGAAAGGCAACAGCGACGCAGATGTTATTTTGCATTCCATTACCAATGCAATATCCGGCGTCACCTGTGTTAACATTCTCGGTGAAGTCAGCGACGAAATGTGCCTGAAAAAAGGGATCACAGACAGCAGTGTCTACCTGAAGGAAGCTCTTAAGTATCTGAATGAGTATAGAATTGTGCACCTTTCTGTATCAATTGAATGCAAGAGGCCCAGGATATCGCCAAGGATAAATGAAATACGGCAAAGTTTGTCGGTTCTGCTAGATATTCCTGAAAACTGCATCGGTATAACTGCAACCAGCGGCGAAGAACTGACAGCATTTGGTCAGGGACTCGGTATACAGGTCATAAGCATCATAACGGTTATTTGATACCTTATATTTTATCCTGATAAAAACTAATAACAGTTGGGAGGGTGCAGACTCACCCTTTGCACAACTGTCCCCATTTAAGGAATGTTCTCTTTGACGGGTTGTCCCCTTTTGAAGAACTGTCCCTTCGAGTAATGTCCACCATGAAAGCTGTCATGTTTTAAAGTACCTCTTTTAGAGGACTGTCTCCTTGGAAAAAGGTCCACGCAGAAGAACTGTCCTATGTAAAAAGGACTGTCCCCATTCCAAGAAACATCACTTTTAAAGGACTGTCCCTTAAAAGTCATTCTTGTAGAACTGTACTTTATTGAAGATTGTCCCCTTCGAAAATCATTCGAAGAACTGTCCCCAAAGCAGTATAATAATCATCCTCCGGCCTAGCCGGAGGTTTTTCTTTTACGGGCATAGCCCTTAACTACTAGCCACGCCTAAAAGGCGTTGGTACGGTCTGCCACATGCGAAGAGCCTGCTACTGGCTTCC
>Ga0134090_1001462_pt1 | contig 15180 bp, 8 predicted proteins | sample 1_4taG_FD_94453 | JGI IMG/M metagenome (GOLD analysis project Ga0134090, IMG submission 94453) | Switchgrass degrading microbial communities from high solid loading bioreactors in New Hampshire, USA - 1_4_20_6_A1 metaG | ecosystem: Engineered > Bioreactor > Semi-continuous > Anaerobic > Digestate...
TACAATGGCCCGATGAAGATCCGCTTCTTAAGGTTCTACGCCAACGGAACAAGCGTAAGCGACGAGAACGTATGGAAGCAGATCAAGGTTATGGGCGACTGGAAGGCTAATACGAGCTACACATTTGCTTCAAATACTCTTTGGGACTCAGAAGGCGTAAGAGAAAGCTATCTCACATTCCAGGGCGTAGGCGAAGCATATAAGATAAGGTTTGACGATCCGACACTCACTACAGACCCGCTTAGTCCGATGACTCCTCCTGCGCAAAGAATAAGGTACAGGCTATACTATATCAAACCTGACGGCGAGCATGACATACGCGGCGAGGTAGAAGTATATGATATGTTCGATGAACATAAGTATAACGGGCTGCGTAGCGATATGACTCCTGTAGAAGGCGAGCAGTATGATTACATCTACGACTATCTAACTAATACCATATGGCTGACAGAAAACTCACGTATTAAGCCTGGGCAGGAAGTGCGAGCAATTTATAGACACGTTCAGGAAGACCTGTCCAACCTTCCGCTCGCAATACCGTATAGAGATCCTGTAACAGGCAAAGAAGCAACAAGAGGTTCTGTAGCAGAAACCGACGTAACAGGAGCATGGATTGAGTGGACGTTCAGAAACGAGTATCGCTGCGACTTCTATGTAGGCTGGATAGCAGACATAGGTCTTGGTAATATAGCAATCTACCTCGATGGTAAGCTAATATACTCAATCTCCCAGAACACAGCAAAGATTGAGAGATTCTCACAGCTATATACAAATCTCATGCCGGGAGAGCATACGATTAAGTTTGTACAGCAACAGGGCCGCGTAAACTTTGACATAATCAAACTCCAGGACTATCAGTTATATTACAGGAACTCCAACCTCATCGCTTCACCGTCCATTAACCCTGTTGAACTGTTCGACTGGTATACGACCAAACTCTCGCCCGGAGCAGCGAGAAAATACCTTGGCCGTGGAGCGCAGATAACATCCGGTGCGTACGATACAGTTCAGACAGACAAAATCACAAAGATACCGAACCATCAGATTCCGATTAAATACAGGGTACGCTTCAAGACCACTCTTGAAGGCCGCGGCGAGGCTGTAGAAGGCGAAGGAAGCTACGGAGGCGAAGCATCGAAAAATGAATTCGACTTCGAAAAAGGTTCCGTAATGATCACAAGTGTCACTATGGAGTATGGTGTCAACCCGACCTACTGGAGAATGGCTCCTGCTGCAGACAAATACCCTGGTTTCACAATCGAGTCATGGGATCCGAACGAGCCGCTGCATACAGGTATTCAGGAACACCATATCGCCAATGGTGCGATAACAGCAGACAAGATTAAGAAATTCCAAATTACTGACCTACACATAGCTAACGACGCAGCTATCCAAGAATCCAAGCTCGCTCTTAACCACCCAACCCACCCGCACGCAAATAAAGAATTCCTTGACTCAATGGAGGGCTGGGGTTCAAGCGGAACATCAAATCTGGTAGCAAGGGCAGACCATACACACGATTCGATGGATGGCGACCTTGTGATAAAAGGACGAATCAAGGAACTCGGTAAGCCATATATAGCACATTCAAGGCCTCTATATGGTCTTGCAGGAGACCCGCAGTTCCAGACCAACAGCTATGCATGGGAGACGCTCGTAAGCCACTATAATCTGTTCGGATTTGCAATGCCGCCAACAGAAGAGGACATGAAGAGAAAATACAGGCTCTACTGCGTATATGGAGACAATATCACAGCAAACGACAGTGTCAACGCGAAGATAAGGATAGTCACAGATGAAGCTACTCCGCAGGTTGTCTACGAATGGACACTGCCTTACACAGCCGGCTCATCATCAGGACGCTGCGACGCATACAGCGGCTTCTTCGAGGTCAATAACACAGGAAAGAACCACATAATCCAGGTACGAATCCAGAACAGCGACAACACATACACAGGCAGCGGCAAGGAAGTAGGAATAGAGTGGCTCGAGCTTATAGCCTACGACATATACGAGGAGGCTTAACAGATGGCTGTATTTAGAGATATAGACTATGATCTGAGGGTGAATGGGGCACTTACAGTGTCCCACCTCTCTACATTTAATTTAGGGGTTAAGACTCCGTTAATAAACGACTCTGAAGACGACAACTTAACAATCACCGGCAATGCGACCATAACAGGAGATCTTGCCGTTGAGGGTAAGATTATAGGGCTAGATCTGTCTAATTATTATACAAAGGCAGACCTTCAGACATCCGGCATGGCTAAGGTGCACGTCGGAAACATTGACGGAATAAGTAACTATGCAAGGCTTGACGGGCAGAATGTATTTACGGCTAATACCAACAGTATAAGAATTAGGCCGTCAACTGATATGTCGCAACAACATACTAACGAAGCTGTTACGTTTACAGGTAATACCGTCACCTTGGCGTATAAGCCAGTCGATGCTCTGTCAGAAACGGTAAAATCTGATGTTAATGGCACGGTAATATACAAGCGTGATGTAGATTACTCCATACATTACCCTACCGGAAGAATATCAAGGACAGCAGATAGTACCATACCAGAAGGTGCTACAGTTTATGTTGACTACACATCTACCGTCAATGTATTTTCAATAGTCAACCCGACAGAAACTGAAACATACTATAGTATCGACAACCGCGGCAACGTAACTGCGAAGTCAATCACTGTGAATCTCACGTCGTCGTTTGAGTCTGGCGGAGGAAGCGCAGAAGGAGACTTTATAGTCAATGGTAATCTATTGGTATATGGAAATACTGTCCTTGGCGACAACAATGGTGACGACAATGTCGCAATTATGGCAGACCTAACCTTATATGACCAAGACAATGTATCAGTATTCTCTGTCGATAGATCTGGCAATATAAAGTTTGCCGGCACACTATCTATCGGCAATGAGCGTAAGGACAGCAAGTGGGACACAGCATATGAGCACAGTATATCACAACATGCTCCCATAGATGCGCCGAGCAATGCACAGTTTACGGCGCATACCAATAATACAACAGTGCATATAACTTCCCAGGAACGTGCTGCATGGAATGCTGCAAAAGAACACGCCGACTCAGACCACGCACCGGTTGATGCCCCTTCAAGAGCCGAATTCCAGGACCATATAGACGATACATCATTACATATCACAGCGGCTGACAGAACAAGATGGAACAACAAACAGGACGCATTAGGCTATACTCCGCTTAAGAATACAAGCGACACACTAACAGGGACTTTAACAATTGTAAGCAACGACGGTACCGCGCTCAACATAAAAGCGGGCGACACCTCGGATCATGTATACCTGTCTTTCTTTGCTGATTCAGATAGCCCCAATACACGTTCTGGATATATAGGTTACGCGACAGCAGGCACAACTAATCTTACTATTGCCAATAGCATGACCGGCGGCAATATCATACTGTCGCCCGGGGCATCTGGCGAAGTAAGGATAGACAATAACACTGTATGGCACTCTGGGAACTTTACGCCTTCAAACTATATATCTGTCAATGGTGGTGCAATTAATGGTAACCTTACGGTGACAGGAACTCTATCAGTAGGTACGCTATCTACTACCAATACAAACGTCGTTGCTAACCTCAACGCAGACAGATTAGATAACTTCCATGCGTCAGACATAATGAACGTAGCAATGAATTCGATTGGTTATGGCGTAATCACAGGATGTGCCGTTTCAGGTCTTGGAACGCAGGAAGGTATAAGCGTTTCCGCAGGACGACTTTATATCAAGGACTACGGCGTATACACCTACCCAGGCCAGGCTGCCATTACATCTGGATTTACAAGAAGTAATTACCATATAGTATTTATAGCTGGCAGAACAGAAGGAAACTATGTATTAGGAAACGTCGGGATTATATCAGCAGCAACAAAGGCAGCAGCTGACCAAGCATTCAGTTCTCTTACAAACCCGATTAAGCTTGCCGAAATCCCGCCATATAATAAATCAACAATAGCGAACAGCGACATTTACTCAACAAGAAAGTTCGTGTCCATCCTGTCTGAAGGCGAGAGCATATCAATACTAAGGTCCGATAGGGATAATGTGCTTGTAAGCTCAGGACAATACCAGACTGTAGACAGAGTCCTAATAGATAGGTCTGGTATAAACACAAGAGTAACTATACAGGATCCGAGAGTGCAAAACCAGGCCGGTACATCGGTAACAAGGTCGCTTGAACTTAAAACAGATACAATAACGTTTAGAGAAGAATCCTCATCCGCAACTATTACCGCACAAAAGATAACGAACTGGGATGATGCTAACACCAAGAAACATGTCCACATATATGATGCTCCATTTACCGGCCCGACAACAGGAGCCGGAGACAGAGAATACATTGTAATAAACAACTATATTCCTCTGCCAGAGAAAACCAGAGTATATAAGAACGGACTAAGACTCAAGAGAAACTCATCAGCGTCCGCATGGGATAACGACTACTGGCAGGAAGGAAACTTAATAATATTCTCTGATCATGTAATCTACGGGAATACAGGTCCAGAAGAGTATAAAAACGATGTTATCGTTGTTGACTTCGACCTGTAAGGAGTGATAACATGCCACGGACCAGGATAAAAACAATAGACATACTCGATAAGAACGTTACAAGCCCAAAGCTCGAGGATAATATCACGATCTCGGGTAACCTTACTATTACAGGTAATCTTACCGTTAATGGCACTACTACAACCATTAATACACACGAATTGATAGTAGAGGACAATATAATAACACTAAACTCGGGATACACAGGCAGTCCCGAGTCGTCGCCTGATGCAGGTATAGAGGTTAACAGGGGTACTACCACAAGATCGTATATACTGTGGAGAGAAAATTACGATATGTGGCAGTTTAGCCACCCAATTTACATAGACTTAACGTCTGATTCTACTGCCATAACAATACGACAGGCGAATAACGACGTTAATATATGGAGGATAGAAGATTCCACAAGTAACAATAGGTACGGTTTTAACCTAATTTACAAAGGTACTGAGACAGGCGATAACAATGCATTAGAGCTCTGGGCAGATAATCAATCTGGTACTCCGCAAAGAGTATACCGTATACAACAAAGCGGTGCCGCTACATTCTATAAACCAATCACATTTGACGACAATATCATACTGACAGACGGGAAAACGGTAGACGGTGTCGATATTTCTGCTCACCATAGCAATAATATAACAAACGTAAAGCACGTAACAGATGATATACTGGCGGCTTTAGCTGGCACATCAGGCACTGCTCCAAGTGCGAATAATAAATTTGTCGACAATGCCGATACAAGGCTTACCAATGCCAGAACACCAATCATGCACGGCGATGAAAGACATAATGCCCTGTCATACTTTAAGACATTCTCAGACGGCTCTAATGTAAGATCGGCAATAGCTTCAAACCAGAGCGTAAAATTCGAAGGCAGCGGAGCTACGACCGTTACCGTAGGAGATGCAACAGGTTATGCTGCAAGTATCAGAATTTTTTCCGCAAACTACTATCTTACCGGCACATCGTTTGCAGATGAAAAGATCACTTATACACGCAACGGACTTTCTGACCTGGTTACTGACCTATCAGGAACATGGCTTAAGCTGTCAAGTACATCAGAACAGGTCGTTGACAGTGATATCAAGATAACAGGCAATCTCATTGTACAAGGTACAACGACAACTATAAATACAACCGAGATAAGCGTATCTGACAATATAATTACACTAAACAGCGATGTAACCGGTACGCCGACAGAGAATGCCGGTATAGAAATAGAGCGCGGGACATCGCCGAACGTAGCTATCATATGGAACGAAAACACAGACAGATGGACACTAACAGAAGACGGCATAAACTACTACCGTATAGTAACGCAGACATTCACAGGAGACCTAACTTTAAATGGTAACCTCAGAATAGGTGGAAGCGACGCAGGCCCTAACTATATCTGGTTCAGAGGTACGACCGGAGATGCAGGTGGCACAAGTACTTACATCGGAGAAAGAATATATGGTGGAACCGAAGCATCCGAGCTTGTCCTGTTCAAAGGAAATGACTATTCAGACGCCGCAGGGCCTGACAGAATAAGACTCATAGGTGCAAACATAGTATTTGACACATATGCGGCAAACGTAACAGGAACATTCGAGCAGGTAGCAACAAACCCGAATCTTACAACAAAGATGATTATAAAGACCGACGGCAAAGTCGGTATAGGTACGACCAATCCCGCACAGACACTTGATGTCAACGGATACATCAATGCATCAAGATACTATATGGGTAATTCACGCAGAGACGACAAATGGGACGCAGCATACGAGCATAGTCAGTCGCCGCACCTACAACTTGGAGAAACAGAGACTACCGCATACCGTGGCGACAGAGGCAAGATTGCATATGACCACTCTCAGTCTCCACATGCCCCTGTAGATGCACCAAGTAACGCAGAATTCACCGCTCATACATCGAACACGACAGTACACATAACAGCAGCAGAGAGGGCCGTATGGAACGCAAAGCAAAACGCTCTTGGCTATACTCCGCTTAAGAACACAAGTGATACACTAACAGGGACTCTGAGCATTGTAAGCGAATACGGCACAGCAATTGATCTAAAAGCAGGTGGCACATCAGACCATGTATATATGCGATTCTTCGCAGACTCAGATAATATATCCACGCCGTCTGGATATATAGGATATGGTACTGCCGGAACTACAACACTTACCATAAAGAACAGCAACGGTGATATAGTTCTAAGTCCAGGGACTTCTGCCGATGTTAAGGTTGGCGATTACACAGTATGGCACTCGGGCAACTTAAATCCGTCCGATTATCTTGCTTTATCTGGCGGCAACATGATTGGCTCTATCATTTGGTTAGATGACCAAGACTACAAAGGGATTTACTGGGGCTCAAAACACGAAGATGCATCAACCCATTCAGGCAATTGGGGCTATATAAGGCAAAGCACACAGCAAGGCCAGCTCGAGATAGGTTCAAGCGGGGTAATCAACTTCTATGACTCTGACACAAGAACCCTTATAGCGACGCTCGATTGCAACAATAAGACATTTAATATCAACGGAATACTTAAAGAAAATGGCGTCGCACTATCAGAGCTATATTCACAGACAGGTAGGCAAAAGTATGCAAGAATTGTATTTCCGAAGTATACATCAAGAGCGGTATTTGAGCACGATCTCGGCACAACTAATTATATAGTTATGATAACATCAAATAGCCCCGAAGCACATTACTACTACAGTGACCTAACAGAAAATTCTGTAACTATAAACCTTGACGACGAAGCATACGAAGAATTGGTACTTGATGTAGCAGTTATAGCTGCACCATTTACCGAAATAACTGCTATAGAATAATAAGGAGGAATCGTAAGTGAGGTCAGACTGGGGGCGTATAAAGCAATATCGTTGGAATGACAACTTAATATATGCCTGGAAGGGCGTTATTGCGCCCCCGGTTAATGCGAGATGGGACTGGGTAGGGGAGCATACCTGGGGAACAATTAAGAACTATAAATGGGACGCTATTCCTATCCCAACTATTCTTATTGATGCAAGTAACAGGGGTAAATTGTCCAATAACCCTGAAAGAAATAAGTGTACCATTACAGTAACATGCGACAGGAATATCACTGAGTGGGAAGCGAGACTAACAAAGGTTGGAGAACTAATAGGATGGGGCGTCGGCACACTTGTTGCTTCCGGCAATACTGTTACCGTGGGCGCCGATATAACATTCGATATTGATATAACGCAGCTAGAACAAAACAGCGTATATGCATTGAATGTATATATACAAATCGACGAAGAAGAATACAGAGCTGAGACACAAGTAGAGTATGATACAAAACCGCCTGTGATTACACCTAAAATTGCTGCAGCGGTATATGTCGGAAGCTCTCTGCCGATATCATTTATAGCAAACGAAGACCTTGCAGAAGACTATGAAATATATGTTATAGACTCAAGTGGCAAAAGATATGACATAGAGCTTATACACAAAGGAACCTATCTCGTAGGGCATATATCTCCAGATGTCGCAGGTATGCGTCCCGGTGAAGCCACACTGTATTATGCTATAAAGGATATCGCATACAACGAGGCAATAGGAAGTAAGTCGTTCCTTATCAAGATGCCGTTACAGGCAAGGCTCACAAAAGCGCATAGAAAGAGAAGGCTAAGATTACAAGACGTCCTTGTTCCAATTACAGACGACACAATAGGCCTGTGGCATTTCGACAGAACACTATGGTCAACGGATTCAATTAAACCGTCATGGAACATAGCCAGGATATCGGAAGGCAAGTTCGGTAACGGCGTAATTATACAGGAAAATACACGCAACCTAACTGAAAATATAGCACTGTATTCTTCTGCTCATTACGGAGAGCGTACAACTGACAGCGTAGTTACCGAAGAGACGCCGATAGGTATTACCCAATGCAGAAAGATAGAATGTATATCATTAGGCGACACTGCATTTGCTATATATTCGTCGCCAATAGAAATAACGTCAGGACAGCAATACACACTAAGCTTCTACGCAAAAGGAGCAATGGAGTACCTACAAAGCATTGAAGAAGTGTACGCCACATCAATAACATGGTACGACTCGGACGATGTAAGGATAAGCAGAACTACGCTTTCTCAGCCTGTATACTTATCCCGCGACACATGGAAGCGGGTAGTACTCACGGGAACAGCCCCGGAGGGAGCCGTAACGTGCAGGATATATATAGGCAATAATCAGGTAGATTTCAAGAATGTGGGAGACTATATATTGATAGCCGGAGTGCAGCTCGAAGAAAGAAATTATCCCACCCCATACGTAGCAACATCTGTAAGTAACGAAAAATTATCATATAAAATACCGCCGCCGAGCACTGTATGTTGCTACTTCAAGCTGGGCTCCCTTGAGGTACGTCCTGAGCTCGGCGACGACAGGGTATTGGTATGGTATGCTAAGGTAGACGAATATGGTAACCACTATAATAATGTCTCCTCATGGAAGGTTTTTATACCCGGAGGAACAAAAAACATAAGGTTTGAATGTATAAATGCACAACAGTCGCTCACGCCGAAGACCATAGATATTACGAATAACGAAGTAGATATATATGACGACAAGTGGCACTTTATGTGCGTACGCTTTAACGGCAATAATATGCAGTTCATGATTGACGATGTGGTAAAGGACATATCAAACGATCCATGGATTACACCACCAGTATTTGAAACTCAAAAACTCGGCTTAGGGTGTGACCCTGAAGGGTTCTTACGCTCGGCAAACATATACATCGACGAGCTGCGCTGCGACGCAATATATGTTGATGACAACGAAGTAGAAGCATGGAAGGCGTCAAACAGGCCGTTCTACGATCCGTACGATTATAGCGTCATAGAAGGAACGTCAATAGCCCGACATATATAGGGCTTGAAATAATTGCAAAGATATGGTATAATTTCAGGAGGAGTACTGATGAGCAAGGCCCATAACAGATCCCTTCTGTCTATCAGAGAACAGATAACTTTAGCCGATGAGAATACATGCGGCATATGGCACTTCGACAACCATCTGTACTCTACGAGAGGAACAAAGCCGACAGGTAAGTCCGTTGTCACTATAAGACAAGACGGGCTATTCGGCTGTGGAGTAGCTATAGAGGAAAGCACAACAAATCTAATAGAACCTAACACAAGCTTTGTGGCCGGGGACGTAAGCGTATCAGAATACAACCCTGGTAATAACAAGCTATACATTGTTCGCAAAACAGGAACAAATGCACTTCCATCATGGGCATGTATAAGAAAGGAAGTAGCTATTGAGCCGGGCGAACAATATACGCTTAGTTTTAAGGCAAAGATGATGTCTCCCGGCAACATCGAACAAAGGATAGGATATCACTGGGGTGGTAAGAGCCTGCCAGGAGTTGATTTTATATCACTTAATAACGGTTGGTATCTATGCATAAAAACAGGTCTTACTTCAGAATATGATATAACTACGTGCGGCGTAGGATTTATTGGGGACAATAGTCCGTTCGGCGTCATTATAACCGATATACAACTTGAGAAAAAGAACTTTGCAACATCGTACGTACATGACACAAGAGATGAACCCAGCCTTGCATACCCGGCACATATAATTAATCAAGAAAGCGGAACAATATCATTCTGGCTAAGACCACATACGCTCGCACAACCAAGCACAAACGACCCTATACTCATTCGCATATCAGACGAATCGCATCAATTATGTATTAATGCAAGCTCAATATATATCAACGACCTCATAATCAATAATGAATTTGAAACATATGTGTGGTATTACATTGTATACACTTGGGACAATAGCTCTGCTGTAAAGCAAAGGCTATATCTGTACAACAATTCAATCTTATATACAGCCGAATCATCAAAGCCAACTTCTCGAGTGGATTCACTCGGGAATATATGGATAGGATGTGGCGGAGCTGGGATACGTCCTGCAAACTCCACATTTGATGAGTTACGGATAGACAAAATAGCACGGACGCATAAAGAAATAGAAAGATGGTATATAGCAAGAGCACCATTTCATGATCCAATTGATACAACATCTATATCTATTTAGGAGCTGATGCGGTAATGAGTAGATCGCATATAGGTAGCAGGCTGCCGCTAAGTAAATATGTTATTCCAATAGACGAAAACACCGTTCAGCTTAATCATTTCGATATATCAGCAGAAGACATATCAGGCATACGTCCTACCGGTGCCTACACAGATGATTCTTGTATGTTGTACTTTGACATGAACAACGTAAACGAGAACATCATATACGATAGCAGCAGACACAACAATTATGGCGTCATACACGGCGCAACACGGGCCTACGGCAGAAACGGACTCGGATTATCGTTCGATGGCATAAATGATTACATACTTGTAAATAAGTCCCCTACACTAAACGCAACCACAGAACTTACCCTTGAAGCATGGATAAAACCAGGTACGCAACAAAACGGCACCGGCTCATCAAGTTCAATTATTATCTTAGGACACTACGCGTATTATTTGGTAATAGACAGCAATCTCGCCATAGGCACATACTGGTACGGCAGAAATCCAGAAGGATATCACTTTACGACAGATAATATAGTTTCCCCTAATAGCTGGAATCATATTGCTGCAGTATGGGATTCTTCCTATGTAAGGATATATGTAAACGGCACGTTACAATACGAACAAGAAAGTACCGGCGTTGGTTATCCTATCCATCAGTGTCTATGGATTGGGGCGGAACCAAGTCGTGGCCGCTGGTTTAATGGCAGTATAAGTAAAGCTGTAGTCTATAACAGAGCGCTTTCACAACAGGAAATAAGTGAGCACTACAATGAGAGTATATACACCTTATTAAAGTGGGAAGGAAAATACGGCGGTGCAATAGCGGTAGAAGAAAGCACAACAAATCTATGCATTGGTCTTGGAGGAAACTATTACGATGTAGAAAAAATCCACCATGAAGATAGAAACTATTGCTCTGTTGTAGAAATAGACGGCAAGAAGTGGCTTAAGTTCAATAAACTAAGCGGTACTTATCTTAGGCTAGCGGCAATTCCGCTTAAACCAAGCACTACATACACTTGGAGCTTTACAGTCTATACTGATACTGGTAAAGAAATAGCTATATATCACTGGGATTCAAGCGGCGACTATGGGACAATATTCGAAACAGTAGATGCATGTCCGAAAAGGATAGTTAATACATTTACAACAAGAGACATAACTGAGTACGACATATTGCATATTGCAGCATTAAACGAGGGACAAGATTATTATTTTGCTGACTTCCAACTCGAAGAAAAACCCTATGCTACGTCGTATACAACAGGAGCACGCGACGATGGCAAACTCATATACCCGAATCCTGTCATAGGACTAGATAAGTGGACAATAAGCTATTGGACAAGGGCATACGACATTCAAAATGCCAACTGGTATATGAGAACGCTTATAAAAGATGGAGATATTCTAAGAATATACATCAATGATACTCTTGAATCAGAAACAGCTGGTATGTCAGACTGTCTCAAATACGACATGTATCTATCAGTTCATGAGGTATTAAACAATGGCAGCCCAGTGCTGCTTGATGAACTAAGAATAGATAGCATTGCCAGAAGTGAAGACGAAATAATAGCCTGGTACGTGTCTGGGGCACCATTTTACCCAAAGGGTATACAGCGTGTTTCTTCTTCTGGTAGGCGATACCGTCAACTACCCCACCCTATAGAGGGTGGAGCTTGTGATTAACAAGTAGAGATGGGTGTCTTCTTACTATTATTAGATAAATAGGGGCTGGTCAACTTGATTCGTTCATGGGATGTTATATCAGATAAGGATGTACTTAACGCGGCGTTTCTTTCTAAAACAGACATAGAGACACAAAATGTGGCAGGCCCAGTTAATTTCACTGGGTCTATATCCATTTTATCTGGATTGTCTGTAGGGGGAGATGCATCTTTTAGTGGCGACGTACAAATATCCAAAGAATTACCAGTATTTACAATCAAAAACACTTCCGGCATGGACGTTGCAATAGTGCTCGATAGATCATCTAATGCCAACTGGAGAATACTAAGCACTGCTGGGAACCTAAAGATACAAAGTGACTATACCACTATAAAAGATGTTTATTATGACATACTTACGCTATACTACAATACTGGTAATGCATCCCTAAAGGGTGCTTTAACGGCCGCAGCACTATCAATCACAGGGGATGCGACAATAGCAGGAAGTACTACAATAAATGGTGACACGACAATAAGCGGTGCCATTACAGCAAACAAGATAACTGTGTTGGGATCAGCAGCCAGTTATCCACTAAGAACAAGAGGTATACAAGGTATAACAGAAGATGGAAATGCAACAGATGCCTTATATTTAAACTATGGCACAAATCACCCAGTATATATTAACAATGAGACAAATATAGTATGGCACTCAGGAAATGATGGCAGTAACAGCGGCTTAGATGCAGATTTAGTAGACGGCAAGCATTATTCCGATATAACAAGCTATGTCGACAACGCAATCGGGACATATATAAACCAGAGTGTTAAAACAACAGCAAGCCCAACTTTCGCCGGGTTAACAATAAATGGTCCAATTACAATTCAAGGTAAGTTCCGCATAGAATACAATAGTACGACAAAGTCCTTAGATTTTAGCTTCATAGGATAAGGAGAGGTGTATAATGAGTCTGGTTGCTTGGTACCCGCTTACAGGAAATTTAAAGTAGGCGACGTTGTATGTGCTGGTAAAAATGGAACTGCGTCCAAAATGCGTTTGTGGGAGAAGATATTATTTCCTGATAGAATTCTTGGCATAGTACCAGAAATACCAGACAATGTAAAAGTAAATGGTCGAATTTGGATAAAAATATATTGACCTAGACAGTCATGTGTGATATAATATAGAAGATGAGGAAGGAGCAGCGGACAAGATAGCAATAAATATGGACAGCAAGGAATCTGTGTTCACATACGAAAACTATAAAGTCAGCAGCATATCTCTCTCCAGTCAACTACCCACCACCTGTAGAGGTGGGGGCTTCTTGCTATGGTTCGTTAACGAAAGAGACTCAGAGCTACAAGTAATACTAAAGCCGTAAAGGAGCGCGTCTTAAATGTCCAAGTACGGCAAAGCTAAATATGGGACTAACAAGTACGGCAGGTATGAAATAGAAGTACCTGCCGGCGTTCCCCTTTCTCAGATAACAAGATATAGGCTACGCACAATAGATTCGAAGAAACAATACAGCAGGCCCATCGTGAATACGAATGTCGAGTTCCCCACGAATGGGCCTGTTAGGGTGCGTATAAGAACTAATAACGGAAGCTGGGTAGCACACCAGACAATAAGTCTTCCCGGAGAAAAGACAAGAATAAGAATTAAAGCAGTATCAAGTAATGATGAAGAAAGTCGCTGGGTTGAATCAGTAGTAGGCACCATCAGAAACGCATGAGGTGGTACAGTTGAATAAATACTTAAAGGGCTATCTTGCAAGTATTCCAAGAAGCGAATACGAAAGCATGATAAGATTCTTGAAAGATAATATAACGGACAAGTTAAGCTTATCAGAGGAGCAGTTCCAGCTTATTCTTAATCAGATCACAGAGGAACGTCAACCTGCCACAGAGGGCCGTCAAGCACAATATGACGAAAAGCCATCAGATACATATAACGATTTCTTTGGTAATGTATATATAGACTTAAACTATCTATTTAAAATAATAGATCTCCTTTATAATGCTGTCGACGGGTTTGCAAGTCTCTCAAGCTCGTACCTGTCAGACATAAAGGCAGAAATTGATAAGCTTGAGATAATGGTAAAAGAAATAGAGGCAAAAGAATCATATGGCTCTAATTCTGTCGTCGTAACAGAAACCTTCAAAGACACGGAAATGTTCGAAAAGTATAATGACTCGACAAGCTACCTGTTTTGCGACAGAAACGGGGAAATTCTTCCTGTTGTTGATATTGTGCATTATGACACAAGTGACTATATAATGCTTAAGGCAACAAAAGATATTGACCTTCTCCATGCTTCTGACGGAAGGCCGCTGGGCAAAATAGATATAGTAGATTACAGAGGCGTGCCAACAGCAACGTATTCTATTGCTGAAAACGCGATAGATAATTCGCCGGCGTCTTTTTGGGACTGCTCAGTAATATCAGATGAACCAATAGACATACCAATGGATTCGTTTGAAGCAGGTGGCGCATACATAAAGTTTAAGGTAATGTTGCCAGCTGTCTATGAAATTACGGAAATTGCACTTACTCCGTATTGCATACATCCTATAGAGGTTTGCAGCATAAAGATTGGGGATACTCCGGTACTGACAATACCTGAAATATCAGCGGATACTATATCTGTACGGTCCGCAAAGGTGGCCTCCGACGAGATAACATTTGTACTGCGTCAAAAGAATTACACATTTACGACGGAGATTACAAATGAAAAGATAGACGAAGCGGTAGAATTGTGGAACAGAGTATTAAATAAGACAAAACAGGTCTATGTAGACATAGATTCCAATATCTCAACAGAGAATGA
>Ga0134090_1001503_pt1 | contig 14845 bp, 15 predicted proteins | sample 1_4taG_FD_94453 | JGI IMG/M metagenome (GOLD analysis project Ga0134090, IMG submission 94453) | Switchgrass degrading microbial communities from high solid loading bioreactors in New Hampshire, USA - 1_4_20_6_A1 metaG | ecosystem: Engineered > Bioreactor > Semi-continuous > Anaerobic >...
CGGCTTCCTTCAGATTCCACCTCACGATGGACACCCTTGCCTTAAGCTAATGGTTGGTCGCTGCATGCCCCCATAACGGACTTTCACCGTCTAGTTAATCGCCATGCGTGGCGCACAAGAAAAAGGACATAAGGCTTAACTGCTTTTGTCTCAGCAGTTACAGCCATATGTCCTTCTTTGGCTTATAATCCCTCTATTAGTTAGACAGGCTGGTAATGGGAGCCGGGATTCTGCCTCCCCTGCGAATAAAGGCGCGGGAGGAGAAAGGATTAACTTTGATTACAGGCGCACTGCCCAAAAGCCCACCAAATTCCACCCGGTCTCCTATTTTCTTACCGATAGCCGGAATGACCCGCACAGCGGTTGTTTTCTTATTGATCATGCCGATAGCCGCCTCATCGGCAATAATTCCCGCAATGGTTTCGGCTTCCACATCCCCGGGAATGGCGATCATATCCAAGCCTACTGAGCAGACACAGGTCATGGCTTCAAGCTTTTCGATGCTGAGAGCCCCCACTTCTACTGCCCGAATCATGCCGGCGTCCTCGGAAACAGGAATAAAAGCACCGCTCAAGCCCCCTACATGGGAGGAAGCCATGGCACCGCCTTTTTTCACCGCATCATTGAGTAAGGCCAAAGCTGCCGTCGTCCCGTGGGCCCCACAGCGTTCCAGACCCATGCTCTCCAAAATCTCGGCCACACTATCCCCAATAGCCGGGGTGGGAGCTAAGGAAAGATCCACAATTCCAAAAGGAACCTTTAAAGCTTTGGAAGCTTCCCGGCCGATCAATTCACCCATGCGAGTAATTTTAAAGGCTGTGCGCTTTATGAGATTAGCCAACTCACCTAAATCGGCATCAGGGTTCTTCTTAACCACATGGGCCACAACTCCGGGACCGCTTACCCCCACGTTAATAACTGTTTCCGGTTCTCCTACTCCATGGAAAGCTCCCGCCATGAAGGGGTTGTCTTCCGGAGCATTGCAGAAAACCACTAATTTAGCCGCAGCCAAGCCATCTTTGTCCGCTGTTCTGCGGGCACTTTCCAGAATAACTTCTCCCATCTTCAATACGGCATCCATGTTGATTCCCGATTTGGTAGAGCCGATATTGACTGAAGAACAGACAAATTCCGTCTCCGCCAGAGCCTGAGGAATAGCGTCAATCAAAGACAAATCGCCTTTAGTAAAGCCTTTGTGGACCAGGGCGGAAAAACCTCCTAAGAAATTTACTCCTACAGCCTGAGCAGCCCGATCCAAGGCCTTAGCCAAGCGCACCATGTCTTCAGAACTGAAATTAGACCCCAAAAGAGCCAAAGGAGTCACTGCTACACGTTTATTGACAATGGGAATGCCGTAACGAGCAGCTAAGGTTTCCCCTACACTCACCAAATTTTCTGCCTGCCGGGTAATTTTGTCATAGATCTTTTGTTCCACCTTTGCCACATCATCACCGGCACAATCCAAGAGGCTGATTCCCATAGTGATGGTGCGAATATCCAGGTGGTCGTTTTCCACCATCTCTATGGTCTGAAGTATTTCATGAGGAGCCAGATGCATTTTCATGGTTTTCGCTCCTCCTTATATGCGATGCATGAAATGAAAAACATCTTCATGCTGGACATTTACTTTTAAACCGCGCTGAGCGCCTTCTTTTTGCAATTGCTCCGTGAGTTCAACCAAGGATGCTGTGGACTGGGAGACATCCACAATCATAATCATGGTAAAGAACCCTTGGATAATGGTTTGGCTAAGATCGAGAACATTGATAGACTTTTCCGCCAGTCTTCCTGTCAACCAAGCAATAATCCCGATTTGGTCCTTGCCTAAAATTGTAATAATCACTCGATTTGAGTTTTCAGTGGTTTCTAAACTCATTTTTCCTACTCCTTATCCTAAATTTTCTCCATAAACCCATGAAAAAAGAGTCAAATCCAATTTGACTCTGGTGAACAAAGAGAATTTAAGCTTGGCTCAAAGTCTGTCTTAAGCCTCAAGTTTCGAATCATAAGCCTTAAGCCAATACTTAAAATAATCTACTCTGTCCTTTTGCCTGAGAGATTGAACAGCATGACACTGTCTTGCCCCTTCGGCGTCCTTGCGGAACTCTCCAGAGTTCTGTCCTTTTTCAGTACCTTTGGTCAAATAACCAAAGCTTCCTAAAAAATTCATCCAGCCATTATTGACTTTTTTAGTATTATAACCCCAGGTTTTAAGAATGTAAACCCTTGCTCCTATTGAGCTCAAAAAATTATCCCTGAGAATTTTCCCTAAAAGAGGCACTCCCGAATCAGGAATGCCTCTTTACTTCATCTTCCCTTTTTTTTCGAAAATCCGCAAAGCGTTTTTTGCTTTCACTTTCCTCTGCAAAAAAATCCAACAGTATTTTCAGCCTACCCACTGTTTCCGGGCTTAAGGAATGCTCTACCAATTCAGCTTCTAATAGGGCATCCGTGCTGCCGATTAACTGTAAAAACTCTTCCACAATCTGATGTCTTTCCAGTAAATACTCCCCAAGTTCCTCCCCTTTAGGCGTTAAACAGATGCTATCGTAGTTGTCGTATTCCAAATAATCCAGTTCTCTTAAACGCGACACCATTTTCGAGGCCGAAGAAGGTTTTACATTAAGTATCTCCGATATTTTGCCCACCCTGGTATAACCATTGGTCTGACAAAGTCGGTAAGCCATTTCCAGATAATCCTCCAGGGCCGGAGTAAGCTCTCTTTCCTGCTGATTTAAAAGCTGATAACCTCTGACAGTACGAAAGGCCGAACCCGTTGATTTTTTCATGCATCTATACTCCTCTTTTTACCAACTTTATTTTATCTATATTCGTAACACATGAGATTTACGCCTCGTATATTAGCTACGGGAAAAGATATTTCCCTCCCCTAGCATCCCCCTTAAGGGCAAGTACTTAGGAATAAGGAGCGATAAAAATGCATAAAAAGCTCATCTGGACGCTTTCTCTGTTAAGCATTGGTTTGTTGCTGTTTACCGGCTGCAGTCTTTCTCAACATACCTCAGGCTTTAACTCATCAGGTGATCCGGAACATAGCTCGCAAGGAAAAAAATTGAATATCGTAGCCACCACCACCATGCTCACTGATTTAGCTCGGGTTATCAGTGGGGATGTTGCTCATGTCCAGGGCCTCATGGGGCCGGGGATTGACCCTCACCTTTATCAAGCCAGTGCCGGCGATGTCTCCCTCATGGCCAAGGCTGATGTCATTATCTATAACGGCTTTCATTTAGAAGGGAAGATGGGAGAGATTTTTGAATCCCTTGCCCGGCAGAATAAAGCCATTATTGCTTTAGAAAAAGGGCTGGATCCCAGCAAACTTCTTTTGACTGAAAACAGCGCAAAAGTTTATGACCCACATATTTGGTTTGATGTAGGGCTTTGGCAGGATGCAGCCATTTATGTAGCGGAAGAACTATCCCGTATAGACCCTGAAAATAAAGATACTTACCAATTCAATCTTCAGAAGTACTTAAAGGAATTAGATGAACTTGAAGCTTATATCCTAAGAAGAATTCAGGAAGTTCCCCCAGCCCAACGAATCCTGATAACCGCCCATGATGCTTTCAGCTATTTTGGTAAAGCCTATGGTTTTCGGGTAGAAGGCCTCCAGGGCATCAGTACGGATACGGAAGCCGGTACTTCTGATGTGAGTGCCCTAGCCGATTTCATTCTCCGCCATCAAGTCAAAGCCATTTTTGTGGAATCCTCTGTCTCTCCGAAAACTATTGAAGCCCTACAGGCAGCCGTCCGTGCCAAGGGCTTTGAAGTGGCCATCGGTGGTGAGTTGTATTCCGACTCTTTAGGCGGGGAAAATTCCGGGGCTGAAACCTATATCCTCACCTTTAGGACCAATATCGACACCATCATCAATGCCTTGAAAAATTAAGGAGGTGGATTAAATGAATCCTCTCAAATCGGCGGAATATGCCGTAGAAATCAATGACCTTACCGTTGCTTATGATGACAAACCTGTCCTCTGGGACCTGGATCTCAAGATCCCCAAAGGAAAACTTCTGGCCATTATAGGTCCTAACGGCGCCGGTAAAACCACCCTCATCAAAGCCATGCTTAACCTTATCCCGCGAGTTTCCGGCTCTATCCGTTTCCCAGGTTCCACAACCCCTAAACCTAACATTGGCTATGTCCCCCAAAGCGGCAGTGTGGACTGGGATTTTCCCGCTACCGTGCTTGATGTAGTGCTTATGGGGCGCTATGGCTTACTTGGATGGTTAAAGCGCCCCTCCAAAGAAGATTATCGAATTGCCAAAGAAACCATTAAAAAAGTAGGCATGGAAAACTTCATGCATCGCCAGATCAGTCAGCTATCCGGTGGTCAACAGCAAAGAACTTTTTTAGCCAGGGCTTTGGTTCAAGAAGCGGATATCTATTTCATGGATGAACCCTTTAAAGGAGTAGATGCCCAAACAGAGCGCTCCATTGTGAATCTGCTTAAGGAAATGAAACGCCAGGGCAAAACCGTGGTAGTGGTCCATCATGATTTGCAGACTGTGGCGGAATACTTTGATTGGGTAGCCCTTGTCAATAAGCGGGTTATAGCGGTTGGGCCTGTCTATGAAGTGTTCAATGAAAATAATCTTAGGGCAGTGTACAAAAGCAAAAGCACATTGCTCAAAACGAAGGTGTGAAACATGGATATATGGATGTTAATCAATGATTATACCTTTCAAACAGTAGCCCTGGGCTCCGCCTTGCTGGGAATTATCAGCGGCGTAATCGGCAGCTTTGCCGTTCTAAGAAAACAAAGCCTGCTGGGAGATGGTATTTCCCATGCGGCTTTACCCGGGGTTGTGCTGGCCTTCCTTCTAACCAGCAGCAAAAGCACAGAAATTCTTTTGTTAGGGGCTTTAGGCTCAGGTCTTATTGCAACTTGGTTTATCCTGCAGATCGTTAGAAACTCCCGGATAAAATTCGACAGCGCTCTGGCTTTAATCCTCTCCGTATTCTTCGGTCTGGGTATGGTTCTCCTAAGTTATGTCCAAAAGATTCCCAACGCCAATCAGGCCGGTCTTAACCGCTTTATCTTTGGTCAAGCGGCCACCCTTCTCCAACGAGATCTCATCCTCATGCTAATTTGTGGCACGCTTTTATTAGGGATGGTTCTCCTCTTTTGGAAGGAGTTAAAGCTGTTTACCTTTGACAGTGATTTCGCCCAAAGCATTGGCTTTTCTCCCTATAAACTCAACCTATTGCTCTCTTTTCTCATTGTCATAGCCATCATAATAAGTCTCCAAACGGTTGGCGTCATCCTTATGAGCGCCATGCTCATAGCACCGGCCGTGGCAGCCCGCCAGTGGACAAACAAGCTTTCTGTTATGGTCATCCTGGCTGCCTTCTTCGGTGCCACTGCAGGTATTGCTGGCACTACCCTCAGCTCCCTGATCCCCAAACTTCCTACAGGCCCCTGTATTGTCCTCATCGTAAGCTTGCTGGTTACCTTTAGCCTTCTTTTCGCCCCAGGACGCGGGATACTTTATAAAGCCCTGAAGCGCAAGCATACCAGGTACTTACTGACTATCGAAGGAGGGAAATCCCATGCCACCTGAATTAGAGATTCAACTGATTGCCATCATTATCGCCATTGCTTGCTCCTTGCCGGGAACCTTCCTGGTCTTAAGCAAAATGTCCATGATGTCGGACTCCATTACCCATACCATACTTTTGGGAATTGTTCTCGCCTTCTTCCTCACCCAGGACCTTTCTTCGCCGCTTTTGCTCCTGGGTGCGGCACTAATGGGTGTGTTCACAGTATGGTTTACGGAAAGTCTCAAGCAGACACATCTGGTTTCCGAGGATTCAGCAATAGGCATTGTTTTTCCCCTTCTTTTTAGCATAGCCATTATTTTAATCAGCCGCTACGCCGGCTCTATCCACCTGGATACGGATGCGGTCCTCTTAGGGGAATTGGCCTTTACCCCTTTTGACCGCCTGGTGATCAATGGTATAGATCTGGGTGCCAAAGCCCTTTATACCAGCGGGATTATTCTTCTCATCAATCTTCTTCTCATAACTATCTTCTTTAAAGAGCTTAAACTTCTCACTTTCGATCCTGTTTTGGCAGGAGTTCTGGGCTTTTCTCCCCTTCTTCTCCATTACGGTCTAATGACCTTAGTCTCTTTAACGGCTGTGGGAGCCTTTGAAGCCGTTGGTTCTATACTCGTGGTTGCTTTTATGATCGGCCCCCCTGTTACGGCTTACTTACTTACGGATGACCTGAAGAAAATGCTTATCCTCAGCGGAGCCTTTGGCGCCTGCAATGGGATTATTGGTTATCAAATTGCCGTTCTTCTGGATGTAGCCATTGCCGGTACCATAGCGGTGGTTACGGGTTTAACCTTCCTTTTGGTCTTTTTCCTGGCTCCCCAGCGTGGGCTTCTCAGCATCTTAAAAAGAAAAAAAGGGCAAAAAATTCAATTTGCCCAAAACACCTTACTATTTCATTTGTACAATCATGAAACCGAAGAACCCCAAGTGAAAGAACAAGGCCTTCTCCTTAACCAACTCCACTTGCGCTGGAGTGAAGGTTTCACCAAGTCCCTCATCTATTCTCTCAAGAAAAAAGGGTACCTTGAAATCCAGGATTCCTATATCAAACTCACGGAACAAGGGAGAAAAGAGAGTCTAAACTTCTACGAAGAATTACAAATCTAAGAAGAATTACAAATTGAATCAGAAACTAAAGGTAACAAACTCATTTGTAAGCTGTTCGCTTATTTGGGTGACCCGAGTCAAAGCCTGAGATATAGCCTTTGCTTCATTCTGATTGATTTGGGAGCTGTCCAGAATCTTGGTAATAATCTCATCCATTTCCTTAATTTCACCGGCTAAAAAATGGAATAAAGGTACTGTCCGCTGGTTGGTCTGCTTAATATTGGCGACTAACTGCTGAATGAATTGAATGGACTGTTTACTTCTTTCCGCCAATTTGCGCACTTCATCGGCCACCACAGCAAAACCCCTGCCCGCCTCTCCTGCCCGGGCGGCTTCAATAGCCGCATTTAAAGCTAAGAGATTGGTTTGATCTGATATTTGCTTAATGGTATTGACCAGCTCATCGATTTTTTGCGTATTGCTGGTCAAATCATTCGTGACTTCAATGGTTTCATCAATTCGTTTTACTTGTTTTTGAAAACGATTATGGGCTTCAAAAATACTTGAGTTTGTTTCCTCCAAAAAAGTCACAATTCCTTCCATGGAGCTCATGACTTCCTGGATATTGGCATTCAGATCAAAGCTTATTCCTTGGGTACTGGAGAGAATCTGATTAAAATTGAACTCTATTATCTTCTCGGTCAGAGCCAATATATCTTCCGGTTTGATTGTTCGTTTAAAACCAATGACTTTTACCTTGTTAGGGTCAAAATATTGTCCATAATGAGTCCAAAGCACACATCCTTTACCTACAAACCCTTCCATACCCACGATGTATTCCGCTGTTTCCAGCACCTCTTTAACCTTGAGCTTATCCCATTCTGTAAAAGGTACCACCTGATACTCCAAATGATCAACTTCATGGTCCAGCAAATATTTCTCGATTAGCTTCCCTTGGGAAGAATTATTGTTAAAGATCACTACTTTTGAACCCGCCGGAATCCGGGACAAGCGAATATAAAAAAGATCCTCCGGTACTAATTCTAAAGGAAAGATCTTTTCTCTGGCCACATACTTGGAAGCTTCCTCCACTCGAGTCGGCAGTACAATATAAAGATCATCCTTCAAGACTGGGGGCAATTCTTTTATATTGTACTTATTGGCCATTTGTACTTTATGCCCGAAATATAAGGAAGTCACGCGATATAATTCATCTGCTACTGCCTGAGAACTCCCGATAGTGGATACCCTCATCATTTTGCTGTTCATAAGATTAAACCCCCAGATATTTTTGTGAAATAAAAGACAATCAAAGAGAAAGGGTTAACATAATTTTAATTTGACATTTTGCGACTAATTCCCTTTAATTTGTCAATATGTTTTTCTTATTGCCGGGATAATCCTTAAAAATGGTATCCTGGGGGGCTTAACATCTATCCTTAGGGAGTATTCGGGTGAAAATAATCAAGGATAAATTCCCGAAAAGCAATGGCGCTGGGACTTAGCGGCCGATTGCGGTAAGTTACCAAATAAAAGGATCGCTCAACCTCAAAATCTTTAATTCTTATGGTTTTAATTGCTCCCGCGCTTATTTCTTCTTCCACACACAAAGATGAAACCACAGCCACACCTATTCCCTCACTGACAGCCCGCTTAATGGCTTCGATACTGTTCATCTCGGCTACGACTTTCAGCATGTCCGGATCGATACCGTTTTTCCGAAGGGCCAGCTCAAATTCCTCTCTTGTTCCTGAGCCTCTTTCCCGCAGAATAAATTTTTTCTCCAACAGGCTCTCAATTGTTATTTCTGAATCTTGCCCCTTATCTTTTCCGGCTGTAATGAGCACAAGACGATCCTGGGTAAGGAGTTCATAATCCAGTCTCTGATCTTCAATCCGGGCCCCCACAATACCTACTTGATATCTGTTTTCTTGAATATCTCTAATTATTTCCCGGGAAGATCCTTCATGAACGCAAAATACTATTTTAGGATTCTTCCCTTGAAACTGTCTTATGACCTTAGGTAATAGATACTGACTGGGAATAGTGGAAGCCGCAATTTCCATTCTCCCTTCAACCTGCCTGGCATGCTGATTAAGACAAGAAATTGCGGAATCTCTTGTTTCCAAAAGATTAACAGCATATTGATAGAAAATATCTCCGGCTTCCGTAGGAATAACATCCCGGCTGGAACGGTCAAAAAGCTTCATGCCCAATTCAGTTTCCAGTTCATTGATATGGGTACTGATAGTAGGCTGGGTTACAAACAGAGCTTTGCCTGCGCGGGAAAAGTTGCGCAAGCGATATACAGCCACAAAAGCTTCAATTTGTCGAAAATCCATACCATTCTCCTAATCTCAATTCATATAGGCACTCTCAACGCCAAAGGCATATTAGGGCTGATATTCGACACTTACCCCGGAAATCCTCCAGTAGTTACCAGACCGAATTTTAAAGCCCGTCTATAGTTAAAATTTATAAAAAAATTTTAGCGAAGATTTAAGCCGATTGCTCTGATGGTTTTCCGGCTTCCAGGAGCTCCTTACTCCGCAAAAGAAAGAGACTTTCCAGGCACATGATCACACCGGTTAGGATAAGCAAGTTTTCGATGGCGATGATATCAGCTATAGGCCCAAAAATCAGCATTCCTAAAGGCATCATGGTACTAGAAATCATGGAGAGAACGCTAAACGTTCGTCCAAGATAATCGGCTTCCACTTTCTCCTGAAGCATTACCGTTGCGGGCGTATTAAAGATGGGCATTGCCAACCCTACAATAACCATGAAGACTAAGTAGAGCCAAAATATGGGGACCACGCCCAGAGCAATTGTACAGGCTCCGAACAGAAGCGTTCCCAAGGTCATGGAGTGAATTTTGTTTTTAAAGCCTCCCCAAAGAGCCATGAGGATTCCTCCCGCCATCATGCCTATAGAGAAGGTCATTTCAATGGCCGTCAAACGCCAAACATCTTCCCCAAAGGTACGGGTGACTTGCAGCGGGGTTAAAAAAGCTGCCGGGGCTGCCATGACCATAAAAATGGCACAAAAGAGAAAGAACTTTTTCAGAAAAGCCTGCTTTCTGATATACTTTATCCCCTCACCCAAATCGGTAAAATAGCTGACTTTTTGCACTTCCTGAGCTTTGGCATGGGCCGGAACATGCAAGAAGAACATTAGGACTGAGACACCAATGATTGCTGTAAACACATCAATAAAGAAGATCAATTCAATGGTTGTAAACGTAAGCAAAGCTCCGCTTAGCATAGGAGAAACCAGCATTACAGCCGATTGAATACTGCTGTTAAGGCCATTCACTTTGATTAATTTATCCTCCGGTACCAACTGGGGGATAAAGGCTCCCACTGCCGGGCCCTGGACTGCTGTCCCCAATGCACGAATAGCCGACATAAAAAAGAGGAGCCACATCATTTGGTAACCGGCAAGAAATAATATGGCCAGAATTAAGGTGCAAAGAGCGATCATAGAATCAGCCAGCATGATTAAAGTTTTCCGATTATAGCGGTCCGCCCAAACTCCCGCAAAAGGAGAAAGAAAAAATATGGGCAATACGCCACAGATAATGGAAATGGTCATCATGATTCCTGACTGGGTCTTTAAGGTGATATACCAGGTAATGGCGTATTGAACCAGGGAAGAACCAAATAGGGATATTGTTTGACTGGTCAGAAAAAGCACGATGTTCTTTTTCCAACTCCGCTCGCTCTTCAGAAAAATCACTCCAATCCGGCCAATCTATCCAATTGACCTTGCCTTCTGTCTATTATACCGGATTATTGGCCCAAGGACAAAAATAGTTTGTGACGTTTTCACCCTCCAGCACGTCTAAGTTAATGAGGAGGTGAACCTGTGGAATCAAAATTAGGCTCTCCAGCCTCCGCTTTGGAGACCTGGTACAAAGAAACTATAACCAAGCTTTATCGCTTTATCTATGCCCAACTGCATAACAAGGAAGAAACGGAAGATATTACTCAGGAAACCTATCTCCGCTGTCTTAAACAAGCTTCTCAAGAACTTCCCTCTTATGCCTATCTCAAACAAGTTGCCAGAAATCTGATCATTGATCGCTATCGCCATAAGGTAAGAGATTTAAACCGGCTTGAGACTGTGCCGGATCCCCCTTCCCCTCCCCCTGAAGAGGATTGGCTTAATCGAACCATTATCCATGAACTGCTTAAGGAACTGCCACCGGATTATCGTCAGGTTTTGGATCTGCGCATTATTCAAGGTTATTCCCGCAAAGAAACTGCATCTTTTATGGGACGCAGTGAAGATGCTGTCCGGGGCTTGCAGTATAGAGCTTTGCAAGCCTTACGCTCTAATTATCATATTTACCAACAGAAAGGAGGAGGCTTGTAATGAACACCAAGTATGGCCAAAGTCGTCCCTCACCTGAAGAATTACTGGACCAATATATTGACTTTTTAAATGAAAAAGATTTTGCCGCTGATGATCTTCGAAAAAAAGAGCTTAAAGAGCACCAATCTGAGAGTGAACTATTTTCCTTTGCCCAAGCCCTAAAGTCTAATGCTGCTGATCCCAGCCCGGAATTTGTTGCCAGTCTCTGGCAGAAGATCAAACCTATTGGAGCCGGCTCATCCTCTCCCACTTATTGGCAAGAAAATAGGGAAAAAGAATCCTCCCGAAAATTCCCCAAGAAATTGATCTCCTGGACAGGCCTCGTGGCCAGCCTCCTTGCTTTTCTCCTCCTTATCTCCCCTTGGTCCGGCTCTCAGCAAAATATAGTCCTGGCAATGGGAGAGTCGGTGAAAAAACTGGATAATTATCATGGTGTTCTGGAAAAGTACAGCCTCAATGAAGCCGGTGAGCGCCAGCTGTTGATGCGTACAGAAATCTGGACTGAGGGTGACAAATATGCCACTAAAACTCAGGAAGGGATTCTTACCGTAAACAACGGCAAACAGCACTGGCAGCTCAACCCTTTAACCAAGGAAGTCACCCTTCTCCCCGTTTATTTGGACCCCCATGATTTTGACCTTCAAAAAGAAGCAGCGAAAGCTTTACGTTATCCTCACAAAATTCTTGGTGAAGAAACTATCGCCGGATATCCTGCCACCCAAATTGAAATCCAACCTCCCGGCGGCCTCGCCTACTCCCTCTGGATTGACCGGGAAACGAATCTACCCATCCAGCTAAAAACAGCACAGCACAAATCCATACAAACCATCTACACCTATCTAAGCCTTGAGACCAACATTTCTTTATCTGCCGACCTTTTCCAATACAATCCCCCCCAGGACTACAAGATCATTGATCAGAATCCGGATAAGCCGGTAAATTCCTTAACGGAAGCCCTCAATATCAGTGGCCTTACTCCCCTGGAGCTTGCCGAATCTCCCCGCCGGATTTTTGCTTCCGAAAATCGCATTGCTTTCGACTATGGAGATACGGTTGTCATCCAAACAAAAGCTACCAAGCCCTTAATCCCGGACCCCATCGCTACCCTCGGCCAAGCAAAAGGCAGCCCTCTGGAAATCCTGCCCAATAGCTTGCGCTGGCAGCAAGAAGATCTGGAAATACTCGTTCAGGGAGACAGAGCGAAAGAATTAGCAACGCTTATTGCACCGGATTTGGATTTCCAACCACAAGTGGCCAATCCTCCTGAAGGCACTATGATTCCTGTGGAAGTAGACCTGGAAGTGGTAAGAAACAACCAACTTCAAGTAGATGGAGGAAGCAGTCCATGGCAACTGGATCCGCTCCAAGTGGCTTATACTTTTGCCGCCTTAAAAATCTCCCCTGAAGGAATAACTGGGGAAACTCCTTTGGACTACAGCGACCTTCAGCTCATACAGAATGACGGTAAAAAAGCCCTTGTGGAAATATCGACAGGTCCCGTAAAAACCGTATATCTGGAACGTCTTCTACGACATGATCAAACCGGAGTATGGACCGTCACCGGTTATATCCCCCGCTAGAGTTAAAATTCTCACTATTACTATTAATGAAATCAGCAATTAGCGGGGATACTCCTTATGAGGAGATTTTAATAAGGACATTTTAAATAACAAGAGTATTCTGAATATGAATATTTTTAATGAAGTATTAATATATCATTGGTCTAAATTAAATTATAATAAGAAGAAAGAAGAAGAAGGAAGAATTCCATGCGAAAAGGATTAATCTTAGGAATAACTCTCTTAACATTAGTCATAGGCTATTTCATTTGGGAGTGGAAAAACGATCAAGCTCCCCAAGGTTCCCTGCCTATTCAGCAGGAGGATAAAGACAATTCCGTACTCCTGCCCGGCGGTTCATCAGAAGAAGATTCTATTGAAGATCCTCTTAAAAAACAAATTGAAGCTATGACCTTGGAAGAGAAAGTCGGGCAGTTGGTGATGGTTGGTTTAGACGGTTATGAGTTCAATCCCAATGCTCAAAAATTTATTCAAGAGTACAAAGTGGGTGGCTTTATTCTCTTAAAGAAAAATGTGCAGGACACCCAGCAAGCCCTGAGGCTCGTCAATTCACTAAAAGAAGCTAATGGGGATCAAATCCCGCTCTTTTTGGCCATTGATGAAGAGGGAGGCAGAATCTCCCGTATGCCTGCTGACCTTAGCAAGATGCCTTCCAGTCAAAAGATAGGGACCTTGAATAACAAGGAATTAGCCCGGCGCGTAGGAGAGATCCTGGGGCAAGAAGTCAAAGAATTTGGACTGAATGTTAATTTCGCACCCGTTCTGGATATTTACAGCAACCCCAAAAACACGGTCATCGGTGACCGCGCTTTTGGCAGCACTCCTGAACTTGTCAGCTCCTGAGGAATCCAAGTGATGAAAGGAATACAGGAGCAAGATGTTATCCCGGTGGTTAAGCATTTCCCGGGACACGGTGATACCGCAGTGGATTCCCATATTGGCTTACCCAGAGTTGACTATGATCTGGAACGACTGAGAAGTTTTGAGCTGGTTCCTTTTAAAGAGGCTGTTAGCCAGCAAGTGGATGGAATTATGCTGGCTCATATCCTAATACCAAAAATTGACCCGGATTATCCCGCTTCTTTTTCCCGAGCAGTAATCACTGAACTCCTGCGCACAGAGCTGAACTATCAGGGTGTAGTCATTACCGATGATTTGACCATGGGAGCTATCTTGGAAAACTATAATATCGGAGAAGTTGCCGTGAAATCCATCCAAGCCGGCAGTGATATTGTCTTAGTCTGCCATGATTTTGCCAAAGAAGAGCTCGTTATACAGGAGCTCCTAAAAGCGGCCAGAACGGGAGAAATATCGACTGAGCGTTTAAATGAAAGTGTCTACCGTGTTCTCAAGCTCAAAGAGAAATATGCTCTATCGAACAGCTTAAAAGAAACTGTGGATGTTCAAAGCCTCAATGATGAAATCCAAAAGCTTTATGGTGATTATCCCGCCTTAAAATAAGATCAAAAGGAGCTCACTTCAAAAGGAGCTCCTTTTTTTCTGATTACGCTAACGGTTTTAATAATTTGTCCTTGTCATCTACAGGCTGAAATGCCTTATCGTTTAACTACCGTGAAGCCTTGGCTAACAAGTTTTTCCTCCCACTCCATTAATAATAGCTCCAGGTCATCGCTATAATCGGTTTTGGTCTCATCCTTATCATAAGGCAGTTCTTCCAAAACCTCAAAAATAAAACTGTCTTCCCCTTGCTCCTTCCACTTTTGCAACAGATCCCGGCAGGGGAAGAAACCCGATTCAAGCTTAAACCTGATCCCATTAATAGTGCCCCGCAGATTCTGGGTCCCCTCAAGATAATACCAGTTTTCTTTCTGGGAACGAATTCCGAGGATGCCCATAGCCGGCTTCATCTGCTTATATTGTTCTTTGAGTTCTCTTTTCCTGTCCACTTTAGTACCCCATCTCTTTTAGAATTGCCGCCAGGATCCGTAAACGCTCACTTATGAGTTCATCATCCTGGCTTAAGGCCTGGCTAAACAGTTTTATATCTTCCTCCAGCTTTTCATTCTCCGTACAAACGGCCACAGTCATGGCATCTCCCTGTAAGCCGATACGGTCAATTACGGGTTTTTCCGGATCATAGAGTTTTTCATAGCGGTAAGCTTCCCGAAAGTGAAGTTTAGCCCGGCATACCAGAATTGCCAAATCCAAAACCCGATGAAGGGGTAATTCTTCAGACTGTCTGGACCATTTTTCCCCGGTATAACGCCAAACCTTCGCTGAAATCTCCACCTTGC
>Ga0134090_1001545_pt1 | contig 14559 bp, 14 predicted proteins | sample 1_4taG_FD_94453 | JGI IMG/M metagenome (GOLD analysis project Ga0134090, IMG submission 94453) | Switchgrass degrading microbial communities from high solid loading bioreactors in New Hampshire, USA - 1_4_20_6_A1 metaG | ecosystem: Engineered > Bioreactor > Semi-continuous > Anaerobic >...
TGACGCGGGATGGAGCAGTTGGTAGCTCGTCGGGCTCATAACCCGAAGGTTGCAGGTTCGAGTCCTGCTCCCGCAACCAAAGATTTGAAGCGCCCCGAAGGGGCTGAAATAAGGAGTGCCCAAGGGTCTGAAATAATAAATAATCCCTATGGGATTATTTCAAAAATCACCCGCAGGGCCAACCATAGATCTGAAGTATCCCCCCGCAGGGGGGATTGAGATAAGGAGTGCCTGAGGGTCTGAGATAAAGAATAATCCCCCAGGGATTATCACTTAAATCACCCGAAAGGCCAACCAATGATTGTTCTAAGTCTGAAGTGTTATTCAGACTTTTTTTGTGCCGATTTATTCTTCTAAATTCAACTGATATAATCTTTATTGTGTTTTTACTCGTAAAGAGAAGGGATGTTCCGATGGATAAATACTTTTTGCGCAATGTAGCTATAATCGCTCATGTTGATCATGGCAAAACTACTCTGGTGGACCAGTTACTAAGACAGTCTGGCTATTTCAGAGAAAATCAGAAGGTTCCCGAACGAATCATGGATCGCAATGATTTGGAGCGGGAACGCGGCATTACGATTTTATCGAAAAACACCAGTATTCGCTGGAATGAATATAAGATAAACGTGGTTGATACCCCTGGCCATGCCGACTTTGGCGGCGAAGTTGAACGTATTGTGCAAATGGTTGATGGGGTGCTCCTGCTGGTGGATGCTTTTGAAGGTCCCATGCCTCAGACCCGTTTCGTTCTGCGCAAAGCTTTGGAAGCCAAGCTAAAGCCAGTGGTAGTAATCAACAAAATGGACCGCCCTGGCGCCCGGCCCCAGGAAGTAGCCGATGAAATCCTGGATTTGTTTATTGAGCTGGGAGCTGATGATGAACAGCTTGATTTTCCGGTAATATACGCCTCGGCTCGCGAGGGCTATGCTATAAAGGATTTAAATGATGCACCCGAGGATTTGCGCCCTCTGTTCAATGCCATTATAGAATATATCCCTGCTCCCCAGGGAGATGCAGAGGGTCCGCTGCAGCTCAGCATTGCTTCCCTGGACTATGACAACTATGTGGGCAGGATCGGCATTGGCAAAGTACTGCGCGGCAGGCTGTCCAAGGGTGAGGAAGTTATTGTCTGCAATACCGAAGGAAAAGAACAGCGAGTCAAGGTTGCCAATCTTTATACCTTCGAAGGATTAAACCGGGTGGAAAAAGACATGGTGGCAGCAGGAGAGATCGCGGCTGTTTCCGGCATTGACTCCTTGACTATTGGCGATACCTTGTGCCCAGTGGACAATGTAGAACCGGTTCCCTTTGTAAAAATTGACGAGCCCACCATATCCATGAATTTCATTGTAAATGACAGTCCTTTTGCAGGTCAGGATGGTACTTATGTAACCAGCCGTCACCTGCGGGACCGGCTATTTAGGGAATTATTGTCCAACGTGGCTTTGCGGGTAGAAGAAATAACCCCAGATTGTTTCAAGGTTTCCGGCCGGGGAGAACTGCATCTTTCTATTTTAATTGAAACCATGCGCCGGGAAGGTTATGAATTTGCTGTGACTCGCCCGGAAGTGATTCTCCACCGGGAGAATGGAGAAATTCTGGAACCTATGGAATTGCTGCATGTTGAAGTGCCGGAAGAATTTGTAGGCACAGTTATAGAAGCTACCGGGCGGAGAAAAGGTGAACTGTTAAACATGGTGCCTGGTCCCGGCGAGGCAGTTAAACTGGAAATCCGTATTCCTTCACGGGGTTTGATAGGGTATCGTCCCGAGTTTCTTACTGATACCCGGGGAACCGGTGTCATGTACCATGTTTTTGACGGATATGATACTTTCCGGGGAGAAATACCGGGAAGAAACCGGGGCTCACTGGTAGCCTCCGAATCAGGAACCGCTGTTGCCTATGGACTGTACAATGCTCAGGAACGGGGCAATTTATTTGTGGAGCCAGGAACAGAAGTTTATGAGGGTATGATAGTGGGCGAAAATGCCCGCAGCCAGGACATAGCCGTAAACGTCTGCAAGAAAAAGCACCTGACCAATACCCGGGCTTCTGGGTCCGATGAAGCTTTGAGGTTGGTGCCTCCAGTAGTGATGACTCTGGAAAAGTGCCTGGAATTTATAAAGGATGACGAATTGTTGGAAGTAACTCCCCATCACCTACGCTTAAGAAAGGTAATACTGGACAAAACCGCCCGGGAAAGAGCTCAAAAAAGGAAAGAACAAGCTTCATAAAGATGGCCGGTTTGGGCTAAACTATGTATACATCAAAATTTCGCAGGAATCCTCCATTATCGTTAAGAATAAAATGGAGGATTCTTATTTTTTGTCAGTGCAGTTGAACGACCGGCTCACTGACCCTAATTAATAGAGGGAGGTATAGAATTTGGAAACATTCAGCAATCTGGTTTCGGTGGTTAACAGTTTTCTATGGGGTCCCTGGTTACTAGTATTCCTGGTGGGAACCGGAATATTTTTGACCTTGCGTTTGGGCTTTTTGCAGTTTACTCAGCTGCCCTATGCGCTAAAACTGGCTTTTTCCCCGTCCCAGCAGGACAAGAAGTCAGCCGGGGATATTTCTCACTTTCAGGCTCTTATGACTGCGCTAGCTGCTACCATAGGTACAGGTAATATTGTTGGTGTGGCTACCGCTTTTGTTTTGGGCGGCCCGGGAGCAATCTTTTGGATGTGGATAACTGCTTTGTTTGGCATGGCCACCAAGTACGGAGAAGCCGTGCTGGCCGTTAAATATAGAGTAACTGATGGCTACGGTGAAATGGCTGGCGGTCCTATGTTTTATATCGAAAAAGGTTTAGGTTGGAAGTGGCTGGCCGTACTGTTTGCATTCTTTGGTGCGGTTGCTGCGTTTGGTATCGGCAACCTGGTGCAGATAAATTCGGTAGCCGGCAATCTGGCCTCCACTTTCCATGTTGATCCGGTAATCACCGGTATTGTTTTGACTATATTCACGGCCATTGTTGTTCTGGGAGGAGTTAAGAGTATAGGCCGCTGGTCCAGTATCATTGTTCCCTTTATGGCAGTGTTTTACATTTTAGCCGGACTCTATATCATCTTAGCTAACTTGAATCTATTAGGCCCTGCATTTGCGTTAATCTTTACTGATGCTTTTACAGCTGAAGCCGGTTTAGGTGCCTTGATTGGTACCACCATTCGTTATGGTGTGGCCCGCGGCTTGTTCTCCAATGAGGCAGGTATGGGTTCAGCTCCAATCGCTGCCGCCGCCGCCAAGACCGATCACCCCTGCCGTCAGGGACTGGTATCCATGACCGGTACTTTCCTTGACACCATCATCGTTTGTTCCATAACTGGTCTTTCCCTGGTTATGGCCAGTCTGGGAGGCTTTGCTCCTGCAGAACCAAATTCTGCCGCTCTTACCGCTCAATCCTTCCAGTACTTCATACCTTTTGGCAGCATATTAGTAACCATTGCCCTGGTCTTTTTCGCTTACTCCACCGTACTGGGATGGTCCTATTACGGGGAAAAATGTTTTTACTACCTGGTGGGCGAAAAAGGCTTGATTCCCTACCGGGTAATCTTCTGTGCCGTGGTCTTTATAGGAGCAGTTACCGAGCTTGATCTGGTATGGGCAATTGCGGATACTTTCAATGCCGCTATGTGTGTTCCCAACCTGATTGCCCTGATTTTGTTGTCGGGAGTAATTGTGGCTGAGACTAATGATTTCAAAGGAATTCGCGAGAAAGAAATTACTCAGGAACAGAAACAAGCCAGCTAAATAACCCTAACTACCAACAGCGATAAAAGCCCCTGCCTGAGCAGGGGCTTTTTCTCTATACCGGCATCATAATCTTATCCCCAGGTCTTAGCTCCAGTTCACGGCTCCTGCCTGCCGCCATTTCTATTACCGCATAGGCACCCGCTGTCCGGGGTACTATGCGATTGGCTCCAACCTCCCGGTTTATTCTCAGAATCAATCCCTTCCGGTCTACAAATATTATGTCGATGGGGAACTTCATCCCCAGGGTATGCACCATATCACAAGGGAGTAATATCAATGCCTCACTGTTGGACATGCTTTTCCGTCCCAGGAGTCCTCTCAACCGGCTGAAAAAAGTATTGGCCAGGAGACATTCATCAGCCAAAACGCGTCCCTCCCGAGTCAGCAGTTGTATTCTGCGCAAGGTGATGCACCTCCATAATTACAGGGTGTCCATGATGCTTATTAATGCCGGACCCAGCAAAACGACCAGTATAGTCGGGAAGATAAACACTACCAGCGGTATCAGTATCTTGATAGGCGCCTTCTGCGCGGCTTCCTCTGCCCGCATGCGCCGGTTTTCCCTGACCTGCTGGGATTGAATCCGCAGTACATTGGATATGCTTACTCCCATCTGATCGGCTTGAATTATTGAGCCCAAAAAAGTACTGATATCATCTACTTGTATCCGGTCGGCCATGTCTCGCAGGGCTTCGCGCCGTGGTTTGCCGATGTTAATTTCATTGAGGGTATGTTCAAACTCCCGGGTCAGGGGTCCTTCGGTTTTATCCACCACTTTCTGCAAAGCGGCATCGAATCCCAAACCCGCTTCCACACTGACACTGATAAGGTCTAGAATATCCGGTAAACTCTTCAGCATGATTTCTTTGCGTTTCTTCTCATTAGTTTTGAGAAACATATCCGGAAGCAGCAGGCTGATTACCAGCAGCAAAGCCAGAATGGTGAGGCTGCGGCTGAAAAGCCCTATCCCTACCATTACCACGGCCAGGATGGTCTTAGCCATTATAAAGCTATCGGCATTCATGCCCCAGGGGTTTCCCGCTCCCGCCAAACGCGTTTCATAAACCTCACGCTTGTTGGCAGATACCAGACGGCTAGTAATACGCCGGCCCAGGGGAGCAAATATACTGGCGATTCTCACATGCAAGGGTTTGTCCAACATAGGAGGCAAATTACTTGATTCTTCAGCTAATACCGCCTGTTCCAACCGGCTCATAACCGCCAATTTCTCATGTTTGACCGTATAAACCAAACCCATAAATATAAAGGAGACCAGCCCGGCTATCAGGATCGCAAGCACCAGTTCCATTCGGGATACCTCCTCTAGAAGTCAATATTGGTTAAGCGGCGAATTATTATAAACCCGGTTATTTCCAGAACAGCGGCAAAAACCAGCATTACTATGCCGCGGGAATCATGCAGCAGTACATTAAAATAACCCGGATTGATTACCAGCATAGCCGCAATCAAAAAAACTGGCAGCAGACCAATGAGAACTCCGGACAGCCTTCCCTGGGCGGTGAGCACTTTAACTTCCCGTTGTATACGGGCCCGCTCCCGAATGGTAGATGAGATATTGTCCAATACCATAGCCAGATTCCCGCCTACCTGACGCTGGATTACAATTCCGGTGACCACCATGTCCAGGTCATCACTCTGCACTCTTTTGCTCATGTTCTCCAAAGCCGCCTCGGTGCTGAAACCCAGGCTCATTTCCCGGAGGGTCCAGGAAAATTCGGTGGCTATGGGAGGAGGCAGTTCTTTGCGCACACTGTCCATGGCCTGCTGGAATCCGAATCCGGCCCGCAGGGCATTAGCCATTATGACCAAAGCGTCCCCCAACTGCTGGTTCAGTTTTTGCAGTCGCATCTCTTTTTGCTGGTTTACATAGGCACCGGGAAGAAGAACTCCCACCACGATAGTTATAACTGTCAGCCAGAAATTATGGGTAACCAGGTATATCAAGATAGGCAAAATTACGATAAATCCAAAACAAATTGATATGTATTCCTCCGCCTTCAAGGGTATGCCAGCTTGCAGCAGCTGCTCCTGAATCCTATTCACTATGGAGCGACTGGCAAATATCCTGGCAGTGCTTTGGGCGATTGCTTGGCCGAGGCTGTTCAGGTTCAATGGTAAGGACGCTTTTTCTCCTGAGGTATGCTCCTCCAGGAGCGCTTCCAGTCTTTGCTGGTAGCGTCCCTTTTTCGAGAACGACATGAAGGCGGCATAAACGCTGCAGAAAACTGCAATTCCTGCTGTACAGCACAGGAGTACCAGCATCTCTTATCCCCCTATAACGGCCGGAAGTATTCATCCGGCACATGAATTCCCATGGCTGACAATCTATCCAGGCACCTGGGTTTTACGCCGGTTGCCCGGTGGACTCCTTTGACCCTGCCCCGGTCGTCCACACCTTGTTTATCAAAGATGAATATGTCCTGCAGGGTAATAATGTCTCCTTCCATGCCTACTACTTCAGTAATATGGGTTATTTTGCGGCTGCCATCCTGCAGGCGGCTCTGGTGGACAATAATATCAATTGCCGAAGCGATTTGCTCCCGGATGGCCCGGATGGGAAAATCGATGCCGGCCATTAAAACCATGGTTTCCAGGCGGGAAATCATATCCCGGGGCGAATTGGAATGCCCGGTGGTCAGTGATCCGTCATGCCCGGTGTTCATCGCCTGCAGCATATCTAAAGCCTCTCCGCCGCGCACCTCGCCAACCACCAGGCGGTCCGGGCGCATACGCAGGGAATTGCGAACCAGATCCCGGATGCTTATTTCCCCTTTGTTGTCGATATTGGCAGGTCTGGTCTCCAGGGAAATTACGTGTTCCTGATGCAGATCCAGCTCAGCCGAGTCCTCAATGGTGATAATGCGCTCATCTGCGGGAATAAAGGAAGAAATAATATTCAGGGTGCTGGTCTTACCTGCCCCGGTGCCGCCGGAAACTATCATGTTCAGCCGGCCTTTGACACAGGCTTCCAAAAACCTGGCCATAGGTACAGATAAGGTTCCATTACGTATGAGATCTTCTATTTTCAGCAGTTGGGAGGAAAACTTACGAATGGTAAGTACGCATCCATTCAAGGCCAGCGGCGGTATGATGGCATTCACCCGGGAACCGTCAGGCAGACGGGCATCTACCATGGGCACGCTTTCATCAATTCTTCTCCCCAAAGGAGCAATAATTCTTTCAATGATGTTGTACAGGTGGTCATTGTCACGAAATACCACCCGGGTTAGTTCCAACTTGCCCCGGCGTTCCACATACACCTGGTTGGGTCCATTTACCATTATTTCTGAAACGGTTTCATCTTTCAGCAAAGGGGTAATCGGACCGTAACCTACGATTTCGTCCATAACCTGGCGTACGATTTCCTCGCGATCAGATTTGGTATAATAATGGTCCTGGCGGTCAAGATAGGTTTCCGCAATCTGCTGAACCTGCTGCTGCAGCTGCTGGATCTGCTCTTCATCCCGACCTCCCCGTTGAATTTCTCCTCCCAGTTCCTTGATTACCTCACGGTGAATAGCATAAACAGGTTCCTGGAATTTGGCCCCCACTGCCTCTCGCCTTGATGGCAAGGGGACTACCGCTGTTTCCATTTGCTGCTGTGCCTGCAGGCGACTCAACAGAGACATACCAAACCCTCCTGCCCAAATTAGATTACTAGCCGTTCTCTACCACTCTCAGCACCGACTGTATGCCCTTGGATACGGGTGCTTTGGGATTCATTTTCACAAAGGGAATCCCTTGATTCAGAGAAGAAACTACCAGTTTGCCGTCACTGGGAACCTCCGCTTTTATTTTCATATCCAATACTCTTTCAATATCATGGGGTTCTATTCCAGCAATACCTGAAGAGCGATTTAAAACCAGACGAGCCCGTTCCAGAAGCTGCAGCTGTTTGAGAATATCAATGCCTTTTTTGACGTTTTTGATGGTTGGCAGGTCCAGAGCAATAACCAGCAGGATCAGGTCAGCAGCCTCTAAAGCTGTCAAGGTCAATTCATCAATAAAGGAGGGAGTATCCACAAAGGTAAACCTATACTCCTGGCGGCAAATGGCGAAGATTTCCTGAACCCGGCGAGGAACTACCATTTCAGCCAGTTCAGGCTTGTTGGGAGCTGACAGCAGCTGAACCCCATTACGTTCATATAGATAGCTTTCCAGCATCTCCCGGGAAGGCTTCTCTGTTTCCAGCATCATCTCGGCAATGGTCTTACGGGGATTGACATTCATCATGATGCTCAGGTCCCCAAACTGGACATCCAAATCAATCATGGCTACCTTTCCCCGGTATTTTTGCGCTGCACTAACTGCCAGATTGGTGCAGATGACGCTCTTGCCCACACCGCCCTTGGTGCCGAAGACAGCAATCAATTGGTTGTCCTTATGCTCCGGTATAGGCCGGTCTGGTTCATCACCGTTATTCTGCCTCAGCCTTTGCCGGCCCAGTTCAGCTACCTGGCGTACGGCAGTACTCAATTCTTCCGGAGACAAGGGTTTTACCAGGTACTCCTTGGCCCCAGCCAGCATAGCCTGGCGAAGATTGTGAAGCTCATCGTTAATGGATATTAAAATGACCGATACCTGCGGGTATTCCCGGCTTAGCCGGCGGGTAGCTTCGATACCATTCATCTCCGGCATGTTGATATCCATTAATACCAGTTCCGGTTCCAGAACTTCTGCCTTTTCCAGGACCTCTGCACCATTGGCGGCTTCCCCTACAATGTCCACCACATCATCAAGTTCCAGCATACGCCGAATACTAGCCCGGGTATTTTCGTTGTCATCAGCCAGCAAAATTTTTATCTTCTTCATGGTCTTATCCTCCGTCCGGCATTATGGTTGCGGGGAAGGGTTCACCAACCCAGGCAGCTGCAGCGGGGGCACCGTGGTCAAATAGTGATCCACCGGGGAGCGAAGAGCCAGCCGTACCGAACCTCTTTCCGAAGCCAGGATGAGGGCCGATGCCTGCTGGGGACTGACAGCCAGGGTAATGGTGTTGTCCCCACCTCCGCCTTCATCTTTGCCAAAGTTTGACCCCACTGCCAGAACTTCAATATCCTGCAGGGTAAGTACTGTATAGGTGGCTTCCTCTCCCACGCCCGAAGTGCCGGCCACGTCCAGAGTGGCATAAATGTCCACATAGTCACCTTCTTTTATGTAACCGGCCACACCACTGATATTATTGATACCAATAGCTACAGCCCGTTTGCTGTCAGGAACCCGGTAAGCCATGCGATCTGGAGAACTGTCTTTTCCAACCAGCTTTTGTTTAAGAATGATTTCTCCGGCACTGATATCACTGCCCACTATTTTCCCGACAGCTTCCTGCCGGTTCTGCACCGAATCCGGATGGACATATTTGCCGGGCAGCTCAACTGATTCCAGCATTTCTTCCGTTACTACTGAATCACGCTTTAAATCTGCCCTGGCTTTTACTACGGTTATTAAATCATCCGGTTGATACTGTTTCTTCACATCCTGTATGTACAAATAAAACAAGCCCGCGGCCAAGACCCCGCAGATTATGGCTATGGTCCAGTATTTCCGGCTGCTCTTAAACATCTGCAATCCTCCCTATTCGTAGAGATAGGCACTATATAAACCGAAATCACCGGGACTGCCGCCGGTCTTTCCAGGAATCAGGTAACGGACAAATGCACCCTCTACCATATTCTCATTACCATGTCCGGTGTACCGGGATACCAGGAAAGCAGCAAATCCAACTACTTTCACACTATCAGGATGACCACCGCTGTTGATCTCTTCAATTCTGACAACCGGTACAATCAAGATGCGGCTGCAGCCTTCCGCAAAGGAATCTATTGTGCAGCGGGGGAAATGCTGGCACTGATTGAGCCGGTAATCAACCCCCCTTTTAGTTGGCCCGGACATATTGCCGGATTCTATAGGCAGGATATCCCCGACAGAGATCTCTCCTTCGTATCCTTCTTTGATATTGTCTTCATAGTTCTTGGCACCGCTTCGTCCCAAACATAAAGCTCCAAACCATCCGGCATAGGTATTGTTTCCCGCCCCTTCTTTAAGGGTGACCAGCTCGCCAAATTCGAAATCTCCTTCCAGTACCCCGAAAGGAACCACATTCGCTGCCGCATTGATAGGAGATACTCTAGCCGCCGCCCGGGCACCCACCTGGCTCATATACCGGTTGAAAATGCCCGCAAAGTGCAAAGGCACCTGGCGATTAGCCCGTCCGGACAAAGAACAGTGGTCCTGGCTGACAGTAAAGCTGTATTCCCCATCAGTCAGACCGTTCAGCCGGGCATACTGGACCGCCGTTTCTTCCGCCATACCAGGGTCGGCAGGCAAATGCTGAACCCCGGCCAAAACCGCACTGTCCAGGGCATTCACCAGGCGGGCCCGGTTGATATACAAAAGCCCGGCATCCAATGCTAATGCTGCTGCTCCAATCATTACCACCAGGCCAAAGGCTACCAGAACCAAAGCACTGCCCTGTTCATTCTTAAGGATTCTGGCAATCCTCCCCACAGCTTTTTCCCCCTTATTCAACCCGCATAATACAATAGCTCTCCAGCGGAAATGGATTAGGCAGCATTGAAGACAAAAAGGGAGCCACCAGAGGCAGCGAATAATGAACCCTGACCTCCAGGGGCTCCCCTTTTTCCCTGTTACCTGAAGACGGAGATATTTCTACCACCAGTCGTTCAGCTTCCAACCAGGCACAGCGATCCGTAATGAGTTCGGTGATGCTTTCATCACTATAGCCCACCACTCCATGACGAACCCCATCACGAGCCAGATCACTGATAATCATATAAGCGCTCATGATACGCCCAAACTCAAAAATGCCCATGAAAAGCAGTAATAGAATCGGCAAAACCAGGGCCATTTCCACCAGGGCCTGTCCTTGCCGATCTCCAACTACTTTGCGCACGCTTTGAGCCATCCTACCACCACATCCACATCAAACTGCAGATTGCCCCCAGACCAATGGCAACACCATAGGGAATAGTGGTTTTTCCTGTAGAAACCCTGCTCTGCATGACTGCCAGCTTAACCTGCAAGGGTGGATAGTAGCTGGCCGCCAGCCGCAGCACCACCACCTGAATTTTGCCGCTGGCTAAAAGAGCAATTAGGGCCATGATTCCACCCCATACTGCCATCCACAAGAAGGTGTTGACCACAAATACCCAGCCCTGCAGGGCACCAACCACACCCAGGAGTTTGACATCACCTGCTCCCATCCCCCGCAAAAGGAAGGGGATAAAAAGCAAAGCCATTCCTAACCCGAAGCCCTTGAGGGCATCAAGAAGGGCTGGGATGCCACCGCTGGCAGTTTGCAGTATAATGGCCGCTCCCAGACCGGATATTACCAGCCAGTTGGGAATACGCCGCCACCTCAGGTCATAATAGGCAGCAATGGCTACAACTATTACCAGCACACCTTTTAACAGCATCATAAATCACCTCTGGGGTAGAAAATGCCCTGCCGATCACAGACAGCAGGGCATTGGGCCAGTCCCAAAACTATTCTCCCTCTTTACCAGCATCTTGCAGAGCTTTGCTTATGTCTTGAAATTTTTCACCCAGGTCTTTGCCAATACCACTTAAGGCGCCAATAACTACTATAGCAATGAGAGCTAAGATCAATCCGTATTCAGCCATCCCCTGTCCTTCTTCTTCCCGAACCAATCTTTTCAGAACCTGCAGCATGGTTCCACCTCCTGCTTTGATGTAGATACATCTTAATCCAGGTAACAGCAGAAAATAAATTGACTGAAAGTTTCATTTTCTGGAAGTCAAAGGTAGCGTTTTTTCTGTTTCTTAAGTCCTAAATTGTTTTTATATTCGGGACTATAGCACCAGCCATTTACCGAGGTGGGTTCCTAGAATTGGCGATTTTTGGGGCTTTTAGAAATTTAGAAATCAGCCTGGCTGTCGCGGAATCCTTGACCATATACCTCAATGGTTTCGCTTATAGTAATAAAAGCCTCCGGATCTATTTGAAATACTATTTCTTTGAGGCGGGGAAGCTGGGTTTTGCCCACGGTGACCATAATGAGCTGCCGGTGTTCTCCGGTGTAAGCACCCTGTCCTAACAGGTAGGTACATCCCCGCTGCACCGTATGCATTATGGCGTGGGCAATCTCCTCATGCTTTCGGGAAATTATGAATACTGTCCGGGTAACATGAGGACCTGCTTCAACCAGATCAACCATGCGAGAGCTGATATAGATGCTGATGGCCGAAAACAGAGTGAGCTCCAGGCTGGATATGAGAAGAAACAAAGCCAGTATGCCAAGGTTGGTAACCAGAAAGGTCTGTCCGAAATTGTATCCCCAGAAGCGCCGGACTATAACGGCAACAATATCAGTACCTCCTACCGATCCTTTGCTCCGCAAGACGAATCCAGAACCAATGCCGGTCAGCACTCCTCCAAATACTGTGGATAGCAGGATATTGTCAATCCCAAAGTTCATGGGCTTGAAGATCTCCAGAAATAAGCTCTGCATGATAACTCCCAGGATGCTGTAAATGATAAAACGCCGGCTGATATACCGGTATCCAGCTATAAATATGGGGATGTTTAATAATGCATACCACAAAGCTATGTCCAGATGGGTAAGGAAATTCAGAACTACCGCCAGGCCAGTTACTCCCCCGGTCAGCAAATGGGCAGGAACCAAAACGGCCTGAATGCCCAGAGCAGATATGGCCGAACCCACCGCTATACCCAGCACATCTTTGGCAGATATTCTTTCTGTAAATAGTGACAAATTAACCCGGGTGCGCATACTACAATCTTCCTTCCTGCTTGCATATAAAATAATCAGGTTTAGCTTTTCCCAAGGAGCGGCCAATATTACCTGTCTATCAGACGGCTCACTCATGCTGCACACCCGCAGCGGGTATCAGGTTCATTAAGTTATAGACGTCCGGCTATACGGGCATACTAGTCAGAAATGCCTGTCAAATAAATGGCATAGACCTCGGATAAAAAAGCATACAATGATTTGTCAGTAATTTGGAGGTAACGCTTACCTATGATATCAGTAATCCTGGCGGGCGGTAAGGGACTGCGCCTATGGCCGGAAAGCAGGCCATCCCGCCCCAAGCAATTGTGTAAATTTGTTGACAACCGCTCCATGCTGGACCATACCATTGACCGGCTTCTCAATCTGGGGTCACGCCGCATAATTATAATTACCAGTGATGATCTCAAACCTCTGATACAATCACTGGTCCAGCAGCGTCCTGATGCGGACTTCATCGACATACTCAGCGAACCAGTAGGAAAAAACACTGCCCCCGCGGTAGGCATGGCTCTAGCTCAATGTCTGCACGAAGCCTATGATGAAGTGCTGGGTATCTTCCCTGCCGACCACCACATTCTGGACAATCAAGCCTTTGCAGAAAGCGTGCAACGGGCTGTCAAAGCCGCTCAGCAGGGGTGTGTGGCCACCATCGGCATTACCCCCAGCCGGCCTGAAACTGGTTACGGATACATTGAAAAAACCAAGTGGGAAATTGCCTCCCTGGATAATGTCTACCAGGTAAACTCCTTCTGTGAAAAACCTGATCTTCACATAGCCAAAGCCTACCTGAACAGCGGCTCTCACATGTGGAATGCCGGAATCTATATCGCCAAAGGCTGCACCCTGCTGGAGGAATTCGCCCGTCATCTGCCGGAGATTTATGAAAACATCGTCAAGGGACTGGATGGGTATATATCCTCTTATGATACCCTGCCGGAAATCAGCCTGGATTACGGCATAGCCGAAAAGTCAAACCGCATGGCCGTAGTGCCGGCAGACTTCGGCTGGTGTGACCTGGGCAGCTGGAATGCCCTGGAGGAACTGTATGAAGTGGATAAGGACAACAACGTGGTCTGCGGTAATGATGTTATTCCCCTGGACAGCCGCAACTGCGTAATCAAGCAGTGTGACAAGTCCATAGTTCTATTCGGAGTGGATCGCCTGCTGGTGGTAGAAACCGATGATGTGATCTTTATAGCCGATCGCAGCCGGGCCCAAGAAGTGCGCACGGTAGTAGATACTCTCCACCAGTTGGACCGCCACGATCTTTTATAAAAAAAATACTGTGGAGGATTTTTTGATGAGCACTATTTTTCGCCAGTACGATATACGTGGGATAGTTGGCCAGGATTTGGATGATGATCAGGTGGATCGAATCTGCAGGGCTTTTGCTGCTTACGCCTCTGCTCATGGTCAAACTGAAATCCTGCTGGGACACGATAATCGCCATTCTTCTCCGCATTTTCGCGATATAGCTGCCATAGCCTTAATAGAAAGCGGTTTTAAGGTTATAGACCTGGGCATGGTAATAACTCCCATGTTCTATTTTGCCTGTCACTACCTCAAAATCTCAGCGGGCCTGATGATTACGGCCAGCCACAACCCTTCCGAATACAACGGCTTTAAGCTGCTGCTGGGTGAATCAACTATTTACGGTGAACAGATCCAGGAAGTAAGGCGCATTGCCGAAGCAGGGGCATTTATGCACAAAGCAGGGGGTTCCCTTATATCCTGCGATATCAGGCAGGCTTATCACGATATGATTTTGGGCAAAATCAAAATGGGCCCCCGCACTCTAAAGGTGGTAGTGGATTGCGGCAACGGCACCGCCTCGCTTTTTGCTCCCCAGATACTACGGGACCTGGGCTGTGAGGTGGTGGAACTGTACTGTGAATCTGATCCTGATTACCCTCATCATCACCCGGATCCTGTCAATCCCAACAATATGGGGGACTTGGTAGATATGGTCTTAAGCTGCCGGGCA
>Ga0134090_1001547_pt1 | contig 14555 bp, 15 predicted proteins | sample 1_4taG_FD_94453 | JGI IMG/M metagenome (GOLD analysis project Ga0134090, IMG submission 94453) | Switchgrass degrading microbial communities from high solid loading bioreactors in New Hampshire, USA - 1_4_20_6_A1 metaG | ecosystem: Engineered > Bioreactor > Semi-continuous > Anaerobic >...
CATTTATTATAGAACCAGAATTTTTTTATTTATAAACAACCTCCATTATTTGTACATTTGCTATCAAACATCCGTTTACTTCATTATTTTCACCAAATAAAGGTGCTATTACTGTAACACAAGGAGTATGAGTTACTATTGAAATATAAGGCTGAGTAATATAGGTTTCCCCACTCATTACATTATTAAACCATGGCCTAAAAGCAAAGTTTGTACCAATACCAGAGCCATCATTAGATGCTATAACATCCCCTTGCTTGTCCAATACATAAACAAAGTCTAAATACTTATTGCTGTTCTTGAATTGTTGAAGCAACTCTGACATTTGTTCCTTTGACATGCCTTCTATATCAAACTTTTTAGCCAATTCCACAAGCATATCTAGGATTCTATTGCATTCCCTTTCTTGAGCCTCAGTTAATTTAGATGCCTTTACGAAATTTTCAATTAATTCATCTTGCTGCATCGACATGGATTGTAGTTGTTGAGATATACCGCTTATGCTATTCATTAAACGGCTGTGGTCTTGACTGATGGCACTAACTTCTTCACTATTAGCAGCAGTTTCTTGAGACATGGCAGAAACAGTATCTACTTCATTAAAAATATCCTTTGTTATGTTCAAGTCTTCTTGTATGAAATTTATTATATCTTTAACTGTACTCTTAACATTATCTATATGAGCTTTCATTTCATAAAATCTATCAGCAGTTTTCTTTGCTTCACTTGAGTTCAATTCTATCAATTTCACTGATTCCTCAATGTTTGAAGCGGTTATTTGTGTTTGTTCCTTTATTTCATTTGCCATTTGATTTATTCTTTCTGCTGCTACTTTAGATTCTTCTGCAAGCTTCCTGACTTCCTGTGCAACAACTGCAAAACCGCGTCCTGCCTCGCCTGCCCTTGCTGCCTCAATTGCTGCATTTAATGCAAGAAGATTTGTTTGCTCTGCAACTTTAGTTACTGAATTTACAATTGAAGTGATTTCTTCGGATTTCAATTGTAGCTGCCTTACATTTTCAGCTGAAGCCCTATTTGATTGAACAGTTTTATCAATGTCATCTGCCAATTTAGTTAGGATTTCTTTTATATCATCCGATATTTGTTGGAAATTTTCTATAATCATTGCTGATTCTTGTGTTTCCTTTTCTAATTTCATAGCATGTTCCATTAAGTTATGAACCATATTAGATATGTTTTCTATGGAATGTGCTGTTTCATCTGCACCTTTAGCCACTTCTTCAATAGCCTGTATAACATTTTTATCTGAAATATTAGCAGTCTCTACTACTTCAACAAGCTTATTGGCATAAAAGGTATTTTTATTTGCTGATGCTTCAAATTGGGCCAGCATTTCCATTACATTTTTGGTTAACTCTTCAAACTTTAAAAAGATTTCGTGTTTATCTTTAAACTCACCTAAATTAGCTAATGATCCATAAAAGTCTCCAGATGCCATAAGATCAATTGATTTAAATAGATTTTTAGTCACATCATCTAATCTATCTTTAAGTAAAAATATAGCTAATGCAGCTACAATTATAGAACCAATTAAACTAACTATAATAGGAACAATTAATGCATCTATCTTAATTTTCATTAGATAAGATGCTATTACAAATAATATCGTTGGTATTACTGATAAAAGTAAGAAAATAGGAAGCCTCTTCTTCCCCACTACCTCACCCCCAAGTATTAGTTAAGTTTTCTATATTAAAAATATTTCAGCTCTACTGTATAAGATTATCATAATTAACAGGAAAAGTCTAGCAATTTACAATTTTCAGCTTTTCTCAATAAAATTTACCATAATTATGGAATTTCGCCATATATTGAGGGTTTATTTGTCCACAAACCCAATGATATACTTAATAGAAAATGTTACTATTTTGTAACCTTTAGAAAGGAGGCTAGGCAAGAAGGTTAAATTTACTTAAACTCAAGGAGGACTAAAATATGAAGATTAAGATGTTTAAAGGAAAGAAAAAAGTAGTTTACTCATTGCTAGCTGCCGCTTTACTTAGTACATCTGCAGTAAACGCTGCAGGTTATTATCCAAATGTTACTTATGAAAAAAGTACTAATAGAGGATATACAATAACTTATTACTATAACTATAATAGCGATAACTACAATAATAACTATAATAATAACTACAACAATAATAATAACTATAGTAATAACAATAATAATTACAACAATACAAATAATGCTACTTATGAATACCCACAATGGACTTGGACTGTTATAAGCAATTCAAAATCAAGCAGTAAGCCAGGAACAGTTGTAGAATTGCCATATAATCAAAATAATACTTCTAAAAATAATAATTCATCATCAGGAAATCCAACAATACCAAATAATTCATCAAATAATCAACAATCTGGAACAACAAATCCAAATACAAATACTAATACAAACACAAATCAAATTTCCAGCCTATCAGAATTTGAAGCAGAAGTGGTAAGGCTTGTAAATATCGAAAGACAAAAAGAAGGATTGCAGCCACTTCAAGCAAGTGCTGAACTTTCAAATGTTGCTAGGAAGAAATCAGAAGACATGGCTAAAAACAATTACTTCAGCCATACATCTCCTACTTATGGTTCGCCATTTGATATGATGAAAGCCTTTGGTATTAAATATACTACTGCTGGTGAAAATATAGCAAAAGGATACCTTACACCACAATCAGTAGTTAATGCTTGGATGAATTCATCAGGACATAGAGCAAATATATTGAACTCCAGCTTCAAGAAAATTGGCGTTGGATGTTACAAGGCAAGCAATGGGACAATCTACTGGACTCAAATGTTCACAAATTAATATTTATATAATTTTGGCTTCCCAAACTGGGAAGCTAAAATTTTTATAAATTATTCCACTAATGTTTTAATAAACTCCATTGTAAATCTAGCTGTCAATCCCCATATTACATAGTCCCCATAACGGTAAAACACTACAGGATGCTTCCCAACTCTCCAATTATAATTCCTGCCATTTGGAATTAAATCAAAAGGAAATTCATCATTCAATACGACTTTTACATCTAAACTGTAAACTTTAGGCTCATTTTTAATAAAATAATCTAAAGGAACTGTGAATAAATGGTCAACTTCATAGGGATTTGGTTTAAGCTTATCCACATTTATTCCAGAAATTTTGGCTACAAAGCAGTGAATAATTAAACCTGCATACGATATTAAATAATCAAGTTCTCCTAAAATCTCAATGTTTTTTCTATCAATATTCAGTTCTTCTACAGCTTCCCTAATGGCTGCTTCTTCAAATGTCTCATTGGATTCAACTTCTCCTCCAGGAAAGGATATTTCTCCTGGCTGTGTCACCAAATCCTTAGCCCTAACTTCATACAAGATTTCCAACCTTTTGTTATTTTCTATAATTGGTATAAGTACAGAATATCTTTTCTTTATATCAAGTGGCTTTGGATTTTTATATTTTATTTTCTTTTTTATCTTTTCAATATCCATTTTTGCCTCCAAAATTTAATCATATATATGTATTATATTACAAAAAATAATAAAGGGGTCAATAACTGACCCCAAGTATTAATTACTATTAAGCTTCTAATAATGGATCTCCTTCTTGCCAGTTTGCAGGGCAAAGGCCTCCAGCTTTTAATGCTTTAAGTACTCTTAATGTTTCGTCTACTGACCTACCTACATTTAGGTCATGGATAACTGAATACTTAACAATTCCTTCTGGATCGATAATGAATAGACCTCTTAAAGAAACTCCTTCTTCTTCAATTAATACGCCATAATCTGAAGATACTTTCTTTGTAATATCTGATGCCATTGGGAAATTAACTTTTCCTAAGCTTGAATTAATCCATGCCTTGTGAGAATGTTCGCTATCTACTGATACTGATAATACTTCAGCGCCTTCTTTTCTGAAGTCTTCAATTCTTTCACTAAATGCTGTAATTTCTGTTGGGCATACAAAAGTAAAGTCTAATGGATAGAAGAACATTACTAACCATTTGCCCTTATAATCTGATAGGCTAACCTTAATAAATTCAGAACCATCGCCCTTGCAGGCAGTCATTGTGAAATCAGGTGCTTTTTTTCCTACTAATCTTTCCATAACCTACCTCCTATATATTATTAAAATTTTATCTTTCGAACACATTCTATATATATCCACAAAAAAAGATTTTAAACAAAAAAATGATAATAAATATCAATTAATTTTAATAATTAATATCATTTAATTACAATTATCATAACCAAAAATTATATTGGCCACTTCAAGTATTACTTCTTCTCTATTAAAAATAGGCAAAATATCTACCTTTTCAATTATTTTACTTAAAGGATTTGATTCTCCCTCATCAGATATTTTACTTTTACTATTAGCAACTAGTGATAGTAGTTCCTCAAAAGTGTAAATTTTATACCTATCTATTTTACACTTTTCAGCTTTTTTCTCTAAAAGATAAATTAAAATATCTTCGTAATCATAATTCTTATCTATATACAATATTGAGCAAATTCTAGGGATTATATCTTCAAATAGAGACCTTTTATATGGAATTTCTGGAAGCTTAAGCACCCTCTGGAGTTCCCTTATGTCTTCATCTTTTATTTTTAACAAAAATTGAAAATAATAGTCCTTATCCTCCTTTGGAACTATATAATATTTGCGCCCCTTTAGTCCCCTAATTGCCTTCAAGCCATCATAATATCCCATTTTGATATTTTTTCTTGCCCTTTTGGAATCATACTCAATTGATTTCCCCAAATCTCCGCTAGGGGATATTATTATGGCATTTGTATTTGGCATGCGAATTCTCCTTGTAATGCCCATGGCATGTGTCCTTACAAGGATTAAATCCCTATATCCCTTCTTTAAAAGCATTCTATAAGGAAGGTTGTCGTAAAAACCTCCATCAATAAACCTTTTCCCGCCTAGTTTTTCAGACTTAAAAAATGGCAGATATGCACTGGCAAGAAGATATTGAGTAAGTTCTCCCTTAGGTATATCTTCTATGAACATATAAAGTGGTTTGAAATCTGTTAAGTTTACAGTTACTATTCCAAAGTCCATTCCTGAATTTCTTATTTTTTCTTCATCTATATACTCGTCTAATAATTTCTTTAGAGGAGTAATATCAAATCCTTTGTGCCCTATAAATTCTTTAATCTTTTCCTTTATAAATCTTAGGTCTTCCCTGCCTAATTTAAGCTGAATTATCTTTTCTATATCTTCATCATTAACATCTACAACCATTGAATAAGTAATTTTATTCCAAAGTTCATAGCACTTATCATAATCTCCCTGTACTATCATTGCACCATTTAAGGCACCAACAGAAGTACCCACTACGCCTTTGATTTCTATTCCTTCTTCCATCAGTGCCTTATATACTCCAATATGGTATGAACCCCTTGCTCCGCCGCCTTCCAAAACTAGGCCATACATAGTAACACCTCTACTTGTTAAATTCTATTATTCCATTATTATCTATCCTTGTATTATAGTCCTTTGATATATTATTTAAATATTTTATCTTTTCTAATCTTCTTTCATCGGATACAGGAATTGGTCTTCCACTTTCAATAGTACAAGGTATTATATGTACTTTATCTATTTTCTTATCCTTAAAAACAACTTGAGCAATCATGGTTTCCCTTGCAATTTCAGATTTGGAAGTAAATATGAAGTTGCCTAAGCTGTAAAATATTGGCTTGCCCTTATATATTTCTATAGGCTGCAGTACATGGGGGTGATGTCCTACAACAATATCTACGCCATTGTCAACCAGTTTTCTCGCCAAATCTATTTCTTTCTGACGTGGCATACTGCTTCCTTCTTCTCCCCAGTGTATGGATACTACCAGTATATCTACATCATCTTTCATCTCTTTTACTCTATTTAATATTTGATTTATATGTGCATCATAGGCACCTACTATTCCTGGCCTTTTATCAGTTGCATACCAGTCCACATGAGGTACTACCCTTGAAAATCCTAAAACCCCTACTTTTACTCCTTTCTTTTCCAATATTGCCCCTTGTAAAGCCTCTTCCTTATTTTTACCTCCCCCTACCCTCTTAATTTCATGTCTGTCCAAATAATCCAAAGTATCTAAAAATCCTTCATATCCATAGTCCAAAGAGTGGTTATTAGCCAAATTGACAACCTCAACTCCAGCTTCCTTCATTGCCTTTAAGTTTTTCGGATCTGAGCGAAAATTATAAAGCTTATCCTCCCACTTTTCTCCTCTAGTTGTAATGCTTGTTTCTAAATTTATTATTGTTATATCATCATTTTGAAAATATTCCTTTACCTTTTCCCAAGGATAATCAGTTCCATTTTTATCTATTAACGACTTCAAACTGCCATCCATAAATACATCTCCTGCTAGGGAAATGATAACAGTTTCAGTGGATGATACCTGCTCTTCATTTGCTGGAATCTTTTTTGAATTATTTAACAATTCCATAGTATTTACATTGAAAAATCTAGAAAACATGGTTAGTACTAAAAATAGATAAAGTCCTTTTTTCATTCAATCCCTCCAAATCTATAATCTTATTTTTCTTCTATTATGGATGTACAGTATGGACATCTAGTAGCATTTATATGAATATCGCTGTAGCAATATGGACATTTTTTTGAAGTTGCGACTTTTTCAGTTTTTTCCTCCTTTTTCTTAAACCTGTTTATTTGCCTTACTACTAAAAATATTGAAAATGATATGATGAAGAATTCAATAATTGTGTTAATAAATATTCCATAGTTTAAAGTTGGTGCACCTGCTTCTTGGGCAGCACTTAGAGATGGATATTTCACTCCATTTAAGCTAATAAAAAGATTTGAAAAATCAACCTTACCAATGAATAAACCAACTATTGGCATAATGATATCATTTACCAAAGAAGTAACTATTTTGCCAAAAGCACTGCCAATAATTACACCAATGGCTAAATCAGCAACATTACCTTTAACAGCAAATTCTTTAAATTCTTTCCACATAAAATTCCCCCCTTATTTTGTTAAAATATACCCAATATATATTCAATAAATCATTGGAATCTTCCTTAATTTTTTGATACTATATTTTATGAAATATATAAGGGAGGAAATAGTATGGGCAAAAGAAAAGACTGGAAAGAATATTTCATGGAAATAGCTGAACTTGTTGCCAGCCGTTCTACATGCGATAGAGCCTACGTGGGATGTTTATTAGTTAATGACGATAACAGAATAGTATCGACTGGGTATAATGGCTCCATCTCAGGAAACCCCCACTGCGATGAAGTAGGACATACAATGCGCGATGGACACTGTATAGCAACAATACACGCTGAAATGAACGCCCTTCTGTACTGTGCTAAGGAAGGTATTTCTGTAAAGGGATGTACTGCTTATGTAACACATTTCCCTTGTCTAAACTGTACTAAAGCGTTGATACAAGCAGGTATAAAGCAGATTTATTATAAATATGATTATAGGGTTGACGATTATGCCATTGAGCTTCTAAAGAGAAATAATGTGGGATTTGAAAAAATAGAATAATTCCTCTTATAAAGAGGAATTATTTTTTTCCAAAGCCTCTTTGGCAAGCCTATCTGCCTTTTCATTATATTCTACGCCTGAATGGGATTTTACCTTAATAAATTTAACATCCAGCTTATCCTTTATTGAATCGAAAAAATCCTTATATTTTTTCGTACCATCCTTATTTACCTTCCAAGTTCCCATAGCCCAGTTCTCTATTCCTGCATAATCATAATATAAGTATAATGTCCTTTTCCCCTTTTCTATTGCAAGTTTCATGGCTTCCATAGCACCTTTTATTTCTCCAGATACATTCCTCATAGATGACAGTTCTTCATCATTATCCTTTCCGCTTATGAATTCTTTCCCATCTGTTGTGATAAACACAATTCCATAGGAATAAGAAAAATCATCTAAAGAAAAGCTTCCATCTACATAGGCTATGGCTTCATTTTCTTTTAAATTTTCTACATCTATTTCAATTTTTTCTTCTTCATTACTGTTTTTAATAAAATTTAACGCTTCTTCATAGCTTAAAAATTTCTTATATTCTGCACCTTTATATCCTTTTACATTTTCTTCACATTCACTCCAAGTATCATATATTCCAATATTTCTGCCTTTCCTTACTGCATAGAAATATTTAGGCATTTTTTCACATCCTTTGTATCATATAATATATTATTTCCATAATAATTATTAAGTGTATAATTATTCCCTTGATGTTATTCTACATGATATAATGTTAACTGTAAATTAATATTTATAGGAGGTAAGCTAATGAAAATAAATATTATAGGTATGCCACTATTTTATGGATGTGATAGAGATGGAGTACAACATGGCCCTGATACCCTTAGACAAAATGGTATTATAGACCTTGCAAAAAAATATGGCCATGAAGTTTATGATATGGGTAATATCTATATCCCAAATATCTCTGCTGAAGACAAATATAAAGACAATCCAAAGGCAAAATACCTAAGTCCAATAGCAAATGTCAATGTAAATCTAGCAAATAATGTATACTGTTCCCTTGTGTCTAACAGCTTTCCTCTTGTAATTGGAGGAGACCATTCCCTTGGTACAGGAAGTATTGCTGGGGCAAGCAAATATTTCAATAACTTAGCTGTAATATGGATAGATGCCCATGGAGACATAAATACAGATGAAACAACGCCTTCTGGAAATGTTCATGGCATGCCATTAGCTGCCTCAATGAATGTAGGAAATCCAATGCTAACCAACATATACTTCCGAGGTCAAAAGGTAAAGCCAGAAAATGTCTATATATTAGGCGTTAGGGATATTGACGAAGGTGAATATAACCTAGTAGAGAGGCTTAATCTAAACTTCTACACAATGGACACCATTAGGGAAACAGGACTTGATAATGTTTTAAGGAAGATAATAAATGACATTAAATCGAGCAGTGCTGACGGGGTACACCTAAGCTTTGATATAGACGTCCTTGACAAAAACCTTGTACCTGGCACTGGTACTCCAGTAAACAATGGATTTTCAGTTGAAGAAGCAAAAGAATTATTAGCTGCATTCTTAAAAGAAAAATTCATTACCTCCATGGATTTTGTAGAATTTAACCCAGTAATAGACAGCGAAGATAAGAGGACTCTCAAGAACTGCCTTGAAATATTAGATCACATATTTAAAACATTAGCTGATTAATCTTCTAAATTTAAGGTGATTTCATGAAAGTAAAATCTCTCATGATTTTAAGATACTTTATTAATTTTATGATAATAATAGGGATAGCCATCACCCATGAAAGTCCTATAGATTTTCAATTAATCATATTAACTTTAATCTTTATCATCAACAATCAGCTTAGATGCTTTCAAGTTAGGGACAGAACTGTCCCTTATTTTATATCAATTCTATTAGATTTCTTGCTTGGATATTATATTTATACTAATTATGGAGGACTAGTTTTGCCTTATTTTATAATTGGAATAATAGATGCCTTTTCCATCATAAGCAGCCCTACGAAATATGTCCTTGCATTTTTAGGCACTGCCATTTTCTTTTTTACTTGTAGGGCATTGCCATTAGATATATTTCTTTCCCATCTAACTTCAATTATAGCTTTGTCTTTTATTTCTTCAATTATTGCAAAAGAGCAAAAGAGCAAATTAATAATTGAAGATTTGTACAATGAACTTAGAAAATCAGAAAATGAACTGATAAAAGCAAACGAAGAACTAATGGCCTATGCTGATTCCATAAAAGAATTATCAGTATTGAAGGAGAGAAACAGAATCTCCAGAGAAATCCATGATAGTGTTGGGCACAGCCTTTCTACTATAATAATCCAACTTGGAGCCATTGAAAAAATTGCCAAAGAAAATGGAGAAGCAGCATCTCAAATGGCTGCAAATTTAAGGGATTTTGCTAAAAAAGGGCTGGAAGAAATCAGGAAAGCACTAAAAGAGCTAAAGCCCAAAGATTTTAAGGAATATGAAGCAATACTTTCACTGGAAAATCTAATAAAGGACTTCAGCAAACTAACAGGTATTGATGTAAAATTAACCTTTACCAAAAGCAAATGGAATCTTGATGAAAAATCTTCCCTAGTTTTATTCAGAGCTGTGCAGGAATTCCTATCCAACTCAGCCAGACATGGAAAGGCTTCTAAAATCAACATCTATATTCATTCTAGCGATGATGAATTGATAATCACGATGAAAGACAACGGAATAGGCACAGATGAAATTAAGCCTGGGATGGGGCTAACTAGCCTTGCTGAAAGAGTAAAAGAAATCGGAGGAAATTTATTTTATGAAAGTAAGAAAAATAGCGGGTTCTTTATGAGAATAGTACTTAAGAGCGGTGGTTTTAATGAATAGAATAAGAATTGCTATAATTGATGATGAAAAGTTAATAAGAGAAGGATTAAAAATTATCCTGTCTACTTACAAAGATATTGAAGTAGTAGGCATGGGAGAAAATGGATTAGAAGCTTTGGATATATGCAGAACAAATAACATTGACTTGGTTTTAATGGATATAAGGATGCCTATTTGCGATGGAGTAGAAGGAACAAAATTGATAAAAACAGAATTTCCAAATACTAAGGTTTTAATTCTTACAACTTTTAGAGACATTGAATATATTGAAGAGGCCTTAAAAAACGGTGCATCAGGCTATCTTTTAAAGGATAGTTCCTACGACCTTATACATGAAGGCATTAAGGCTTCAGTAATAGGAAACATTGTAATACATCCAGATATAGCCCTAGATATTCTAGAGCATAAAAATTCAAGCACTAATCCTAATAAAATTTTAAAAGAATATGGCCTAACTGACAAAGAATATGAAATTATAAAACTTATTGCTGAAGGCCTATCAAATAAGGAAATATCAGAAAAACTGTTCCTTTCTGAAGGCACAGTCAAAAATAATGTAAGTACAATATTATCTAAGCTAGGACTTCGGGATAGAACACAATTAGCAATTTTTGCATATAAAAATAACCTCATAAAGTAGTGACTTTAGTCACTGCTTTTTTGTTACCTTAGATAATTCCATGAAACTACCATTTGCCATACAATTAAATTACTAAGTTTAATCGTGATTCTATCATATTGAATTGTATTCTGAGGTAAGGGGGTTATCTTGTGAACATCATTGAAGTACAAAACGTATCAAAAAAATTTGACGAGAAAATCGTACTAGACAACATTTCTTTTGTAGTTGAAGAAGGGGACATCTTTGGACTTATAGGGCCAAATGGAGCAGGAAAAACAACTTTAATCAACATAATTACTGGACTGTTAGATGCAAATAATGGGACTGTTTTAATAGGTGGATATGATATTAAAAAAGATACATTAAAAGCTAAAGAATTTTTCGGGCTAGTACCTCAAGAGCTGGCCTTAATTGAAACTGTCTCTGCTTATGACAACTTAGAATTCTTTGGGAGCCTATATGGATTAAAAGGAAAACTGTTAAAAGAAAGAATAAATTATGCTTTAGAAGTCACTGGACTTACTGAAAATAAAAAAGTAAAGGTTAAGAAGTTTTCTGGCGGAATGAAGAGAAGGTTAAATCTAGCTGCAGCAATTATGCACAATCCTAAGATTCTAATTTTAGATGAGCCTACAGTAGGTATTGACCCTCAATCAAGAAATCATATTTTCGAGTTCCTTAAAAAAATAAATAAAGAATATAACACAACTATAATCTATACATCCCATTATATGGAAGAAGTTGAATATCTCTGCAATAATATCTTTATCATAGATGAAGGAAAGGAAGTCGCTTATGGGAGCAAAAAGAACGTAAAATCAATGATAAGCAACAACAACAAAGTTAATTTGAGGATTGAAAATATAACAAATGATTTACTAAATAAGTTGAAAACAGTTGATGGCGTAATAAATATGGAATATTCCCGAGATGAAATAAACCTATTAGTAGAATCAAGTTTCAAACTTGAACCTCTTTTGAAAGTTTTAGAAAGCAATAATTCTACAATTAAAAGCATAAATGTTGAAGAACCCAACCTAGAAGAAGTGTTCCTAACCTTAACAGGGAAGAAATTAAGGGATTAGAGGTGGTAAGATGAAATTATGGGCTTTCTTAAAAATTAACATCAAAGGAATATTAAAAGAATTCCCTTCTTTTTTCCTATCCTATGGAATATTTCCCTTAGCCCTAGCATTGATAATGGGATATACACAGAAGGAATTATTTACACCTTCTCTAAACAACCCTATTATGTCAGTTATAATCCAAGATGAAGATAAAACAGTTCAATCAAAAAATTTAGCTGATTTCATCAGTAGTGAGGAAATGTCTAAAATCGTAACTGTTAAGAATTCAGAAGATGAAGCTTTCGATTATACCATCATAATCCCAGAAGGATACGAAGACAGCTTATTAGGGAAAAATTCAGTATCAGTTATAGTAGAGGCACAAGAAAAAGCTTCAACTACCATGGGAAATATCTTAATGAATGTTATTGACAAATACAATGAGGAAGTAAGTCAGGGGTTAGTTATACAAAAAAATATCGAAAACATGCCTATTCCTTCTGAAGAAAAAGAAAAACTTATATCGGATATAAACAGCATTTTAATTAAAGCTTATTTAACTCAACCGATAAAATCAAATATTTACACAGCAAGAAAAAGCTTAAATTCCCATGAGTTTTATTCTATCACCTTTTTAAGCTTTACCTTTATACTTCTGTTGATGGCTGTTGTTATTTCAGAATCAACTGAAAGGGAAAAGGAAATATATCACCGCATAATGTCTACTGCAATTACTAAAATGCAATATTTTAATTATAATTTTTTATCAAACTATTTAACAGTGATTATAGCAAATCTAATTTATGTATTAATATACAGAATCTCTGGGCTATCTTTCAATGGTCCTCTACTCATATTAGTACTGATTATTTTAATACAAAGCCTTATGATTACATCAATAGGCTCTTTAATATCTACCCTTTTTAAGAAAAAATATGGAATACCAATCCTTCAAACTTTATTAATAATCCAAATGGCAGGAGGAGGATTTTTAGAGCCAATAACAAAATACAATTCAAATGCCTTAATAGATTTCTTATCTAAATTAAAACCTGATATATTAATAAGAAACAGCTATAGAAATTATTTATTAGATGGCAGTATTAACTCTATATCAAATTATTTATTGATTATGTTAGGAATATCCATCACATTATATATTTTTAACATGGTAGCTATCCAAAAGAAATGGGGTGTTAACGAATGAATTTAATTCAGTTAACATATATCAATGTAAAGAGAGTGTTGAAAGATCCAGTTAAACTTGCAATTATGCTCATTACTCCATTATTTGTTATTTTCTTTACCTACTTTATAAATAAAGGTAGAACTGCTTCTCACCTATCTAACATAGATGTTGCTTTCAACATAGAAGATAAGGGCGAATTGGGAAAAGAGATAATAGAGTCCCAAACAAGGTCACAGTGGATTTTTAGAAACAATAAAGAAGAGGCATTAGAGCTTCTAGAAAAAAATATAGTTGCTGTTGTCTACAACATACCAGAGGACTTCACAGAAAAAATCAATAATTATGAAAAGCCTATCATTGAATCATATAAGAGGCAAGAAGGAAATGCCACCATTCCATTGGAAATGGAAATCAACAATACAATTAATAGGCTGATAAAGGAGAAATTGCTTAAAGATAAAGGAGTTATATCTAATCCAGATGATTTATATGTATTAAATTCTAAAACTCTTTTTAAGAGAAATAAAAATATCTCAACTGGAGACCTGCATTCAACCACCATGCTTTTAATCTATTTCATAATTCTAAGCTCATCATCAATTGGAACAGAGTTAATTGAGTTAAAGAAGAAAAATGTAATCTCAAGGGCAGTTAGCACCCCAAATAAATCAGCTACCATAATGGGAAGCTTTGTTTTATCCTTTTTAATCTTCCAGGTAGCCATAAATCTTATACTCCTTTTAATTGGAAAAATCTTCATTGGATATGAGATTATAAATCTCCTTCTAATTACAATAAACATTATTTTAGCAAGTTTATTTTCAATTACTCTATCCTTAGCAATGACAAGGATATTCAATAATGAAGGTACTGCTTCTGTAGTTGCAGCACTAATTACCATAGCAACCCTTTTTCTATCCACGTTTGCTCAAGATGGCATATACCAAAACATCCCACAATTTATAAAAAACCTAGGGAAATTTACACCCCAATATTGGATATTTGATAGCTTAGAAAAATCAGTATACTTCCCAAATATCTTTATCGTGATTCTTATAATACTAGCACTGTTTACTACAGGAACCTTTAAGCTAAAGGAATTCGTAAGAAAATAAAGGCTCTTTGTCAATTGTTGGGGTAGGATCAATTTTGATCCTGCTCCAATTCTATATTTAAGAACATTTTTACATATAGGTACTAGTATATTGGTTTTTAAGCGCACTTAAATAAACCTAGCTAAAATATAGGTTTTCCACATATATTATTTACTTGTAAATTTGACCCCTCTA
>Ga0134090_1001548_pt1 | contig 14532 bp, 9 predicted proteins | sample 1_4taG_FD_94453 | JGI IMG/M metagenome (GOLD analysis project Ga0134090, IMG submission 94453) | Switchgrass degrading microbial communities from high solid loading bioreactors in New Hampshire, USA - 1_4_20_6_A1 metaG | ecosystem: Engineered > Bioreactor > Semi-continuous > Anaerobic > Digestate...
CAGCTGCTCACGCTGGCATTCCAGCAGTTCCTGCTGATTCCGCAGCTGCTCGTTCTGGGCCAGGAGCTCTTCGTTTTGGGCCTGCAGCTCTTCGTGGGCGGACTGCAGATCCGCATGGCTCTCCTCCAGTTCCGCACGGACCGCGATCAAATCCCCAATCAGCTGTCTGCGTACGCTGCTAAGATGAAGGCCGACCTCCACAGCCCACACCAGCATGGCCACTTCCACCAGTGAACGGACTACCGCCAGCCCGAAAGAGCATTGGGCAGTGAGCCACTGGATGCAGTTTCCGGCTGTCAGAATCAGGGCGCAGCCCACGGCTACCAGGCGAATCAAGGCGGTTCCAGTGGTATAGAGCGAAAGAGCGAGAATGGCCGCCAGGGGCGCTATCGCAAACTCGCCGATCTGCCCCGGCGCCGTCAGCAGGCACGAGAGCGAGAGGGACGCGAATGTGAAATGGGCCGCAATCCGAAACTGCACCTCTGCGAAGCGGCCCACCCGCAGGGTGCTGACCGTCCAGTAGAGGCAGAATGCCATGAGATAGGACGCCGTCAACGGCGGTGAGGCGACTGCCGCGTCGCCCGCCAGCGCAGTGGGCACGGCCACGCCCACAGCCAGAAACCACATCCATGTCAGCATCGTCCGCTCAGCACCGGCGAGAGACTCGGTGAGCGGCTCCGCTGGCATATGTTGGTGCCTGCTTTTCATGGGCAGGGGCAAAAGGGGTTCCGCGGCAGCCAGCAGAAGCATCGCTGCAAAGCACAGGGACCAGACGAGCGGGCGCGGACGCGGCGGCACTGGCAAGTAGGCCGGCGAAAGGTAGAGAGAGAGGCTGATTGCCATCACGAGGCAGGCGGTGGCAGCCGCGATCCACCGCCGGGCAGGAGGTGGGGTTTTCACCATTGACAATCCCCCGCAGCAACATCCGACTACCTTCACTATACACGAATTCCGTGGTTGCACAAAACATGAAATAGAAGGTGTCTAAATGATGCTCCTGGCGTGTGCACTGCAGAAGGCGGGACAAGCTACCTCAGTTGGTCGATAGCTGGTCTTTTTTCTTGCAACGCTGTGCACAAAGCTGTACAATCGCCCTAGCACAATCTTGTGCACAACGCAGAAGTCAGGGGGCGGAGCAGATGCGCCTCGTCCGCATCGGCGACAAGGTAATCAACCGGGACCGCATCATGCAGACCGTAGACCGCATCCTGGATCTGCGGTCCTCTGGGCTCTCGCAGCAGGAGGTCGCGGATAGACTTGGCATCGACCGCACTGTGATTTCACGGCTGGAGACCATGGGTGAGGTGCGCAAGGGCAAGAGCATTGCGCTGGTGGGCTTTCCCGTGAAGAATCGGGACGAACTGGCCGCCATCGCCGAGGCGGAGGGCGTCGACTTCGTCCTTCTGATGACGGAAGAAGAGCGAATCCACTTTGCCCGGAGCCAGAACGGCGAAGATGTGCTTAACCAGGTGATGGCCTACATCGCACGGGCCCGCGAATGCGACGGCGTCATTTTTATCGGCTCGGATCAGCGGCTGCGGATGGTGGAGGCGCTGGTGGGCTCCCACGTGGTGGGGATCGAGATCGGCGCATCGCCGCTCCACGAGGATAAGTACGTGGATCCCGAAGAGGTTCGGGGACTGATCCGCTGGGTGAAGGGTTCTTAGGACGGGGGGCAAGATCTTGAAACGGATCGTCAGCGTCAGCCTGGGATCGTCGAAGCGGAACCACACGGCCACTACGGTGATTCTGGGCGAGCAGGTAGTGGTGGAGCGCATCGGAACAGATGGCGACATGAACAAGGCCGTGGCGCTGATTCGGGAACTGGACGGCAAGGTGGATGCCTTCGGCTTGGGCGGCATCGACCTCTACCTGCACGCAGGAGGAAGGCGCTACAAGTTCCGGGATGCCCAGCGGCTGGTCGATGCAGCTGCCAAGACGCCGGTGGTGGATGGATCGGGCCTGAAGAACACGCTGGAGCGGCGGGTGGTTCACTACTTCAATCAGGAGATCGCTCCCCTGAAGGGGAAGAAGGTGCTCCTGGTCTCTTCGGTGGACCGCTTCGGCATGGCAGAGGCCTTCACCGAGTTGGAGGCTGACACCATCTTCGGCGACCTGATGTTCGGCCTCGGCCTGCAGATTCCCATCCGCCGGCTGAACACCATTCATGTACTGGCCCGCGTGATGCTGCCGGTGCTCACGCAGCTGCCCTTCAAATGGCTCTACCCCACCGGGGAGAAGCAGGAACAGCGTGAGGTCCGGTACGCCGGCTACTACCAGTGGGCCGATATAATCGCAGGCGACTGGCTGTATATCGGCCGCCACATGCCGGACCGGCTGGATGGCAAGGTGATTCTGACCAATACTGTTACGCCCGCCAACGTCGAAGAACTGCGGGAGCGGGGGGTGGCCATGCTGGTTACCACCACGCCCAACATTGGAGGCCGCTCCTTCGGAACCAACCTGATGGAGGCGCTGATTGTGGCCACCGCCGGAAAGCGTCCTGAAGAGATGCAGCGGGCGGATTACGAAGCGTGGCTCGACCGGATTGGTTTTGCACCGCGGGTGGAGCGGTTCGGCGCCGCATCTCCGGCGGCGGACTGATTGAACGAAATGGGAGGGAGCCGTTTGCACCCGTTTCAGGAGTATGTAAATCCGTATCTTGGTGACTTGCTTGCAAAGATCAACATGGATAAGCGGTACGTCCGCGGCGAGGAATGCTACCTTTTTGACGAGCAGGGAGAACGCTACTTGGATTTCATGGCAGCCTACGGAGCCCTGCCCTTTGGGTTTAACCCGCCTGCCATTTGGGAGGCGCTGCAGGATGTGCAGCGGCGGGGCGAGCCTTCCTTCGTGCAGCCCTCTGCCCTGGAGGCCGCCGGTGAGTTGGCACGCCGCCTGATCGCGATTGCACCTGAGGGGCTGCGCTACGTCACTTTTGCCAACAGCGGCGCCGAGGCGGTGGAGGCGGCCATCAAGGTCTGCCGCTCCGCCACGGGGCGGTTGGGCATCCTTTCGGCCACCAACTCCTTCCACGGGAAGACCCTGGGGGCGCTCTCTGCCACCAACCGCACCAGCTACCAGAAGGCCTTCGGCGCTCCGGTGCAGCACTTCTACAAGGTGCAGTATGGCGACTTGGAAGCGCTGGAAGCGTTCTTTGCGGCCCACGGAGATGAACTGGCCGCCTTTTTGGTGGAGCCGATTCAGGGCGAGGGCGGCATTGTGGTGCCGCCGCCCGGCTACCTGGCCCGGGCCCGGGAGCTCTGCCACAAGCACGGCGCCCTGCTGGTGCTGGACGAGGTCCAGACCGGCCTGGGCCGCACCGGCCGCCTCTTCGCCTGCGAGGAGGAGGGGGTGCTGCCGGATGTGATGGTGCTGGCCAAGGCCCTGGGCGGTGGCCTCTTCCCCATCGGGGCCATGCTCTGCACCGAGGATGTATATAATGAGGAGTTTGCCAATAAGCACTCCTCGACGTTCGCAGGCAATACCCTGGCCTGCCGGGTGGGCCTGCGGGCGCTGGAACTGCTTACGGAGAACAACCAGGCCCTGGTCCGCCAGGTCGCGGAAAACGGCGCTTTCCTGAAAGCGGGTCTCGAGGCCCTGCAGCGGCAGTACCCCCATGTCCTGAAGGAGGTCCGCGGCCGGGGCTACATGCTGGGCCTGCAGTTCGGGGTCGATATGAACACCTTCGGGCGGGTCAGCCTCCTTGGGGTGCTGGCTGAGCAGGAGAGCCTGACCCCGGTGCTCGCCAGCTATCTGCTGAACGTGGAGCACATCCGGGTGGCGCCGACGCTCAACGGGTCGGATGTAATCCGTATCGAACCGCCGCTCATCGCCACCCGTGAGCAGTGCCAGCAGGTGATCGAGGCCATCGGCCGGATGGTCCGCCACCTGGCCGAGGGGAACACGGCGGAACTGATCCGCCACCTGCTGGATGTGGAATCCCGGCCCCAGGTGCTGCCGCCGGTCCACCGCCGGGTGCTGCCGGAGCCCACAGGCGACCCGGCTGAGGGCCGCTGGGCCTTCCTGGTCCATCCCGTGGACCTCAGGAATTACCCGGAGATGGATGAGAGCCTGAAGGTCCTCACGCTGCCGGAAGTGCAGCGGTTGGCCGATCGTTTCAATGACCTGCTGGATCCCTTTGTGGCGGGCGCCGCCCGCGTCGTGGCCCGGGACGGTAGGACCGCGTTTGGCGAGTTTATCGTCATCCCCCGCACGGCCGACCAGCTGATGGAGATGCCTCACCAGGAGGCGCTGGACCTGGTGCAGAAGGGCATCGACATCGCCCGGGAGCGGGGCGCACAGATTGTGGGCCTCGGAGCGTACACCTCGGTGGTGACCCGGGCCGGCCTGCATCTCAGGAATCCCGGTGTGGCCATCACCACCGGCAACAGCTACACAGTGGTCTCTGCGGTGGACGCCATCTATAAGGCGGTCACCGAGTTGGGCACCCGCCTGGAGGAGGCCACAATTGCGGTGGTGGGGGCTTCGGGCTCCATCGGGCGGGCCACGGCGATTCTGCTTTCCGAGAGAGTCCACCGCCTGATGCTGATTGGCAATCCTGCCCGGCCCGATGCCAGCCGGCGCCGGATGCTGAAGGTTGCGGCGGACGTCTGCCGCTTCCTGGCCGAGACCTATCACCGGGAGGGCAACTTCCCTCAGGGTACCATCGGAGCGGCCCTGCAGGCGCTGGGACCCGTGCCAGATCCGGAGGCGGAGCAGGAGCGCTTCATGGAGCTGGCCCTGCAGCTGGAGGCCGGCGGCCACCTGATTATCACCACGGACATCGACCACTACCTGCCCGGGGCAGACCTGGTGGTGAGCGCCACCAGCAGTACCGAAGCTCTGGTGACGCCCGCCAACCTGAAGTTTGGGGCGGCGGTCTGCGACCTCTCCCGGCCTGCCAACGTCTCCCGTGCGGTGCAGAAGGCCCGGCCGGATGTGCTGGTCATCGACGGCGGCGTGGTGGCGGTGCCGGGCCTGCCGGATTTCCACTGGAACTTCGGCTTTGAACCGGGGCTGGCTTACGCCTGCATGGCAGAGACCATGATCTTGGGGCTGGAGCACCACTACCAGAACACCTCGATCGGTACAGATCTGAACCTCCCGATGATCCTGCATCTGCGGGAGGCCGGCGAGCGGCTGGGCTTCCAGCTGGCTCAGCTCCGGAGCTTCGATCGGCCCTTCACCGAGGCGGACTGGCGCCGCCTGATGGAGTACCGCTCTCAGGTGTTGGGACACGTGGGGGACGACTGAGCGACGGCACAGCAAAAGGCACCACCTGCCTCTGGGGCGGTGGTGCCTTTCTGTTGGTGATGGGGAACCATATGTGCCGCAGGGTAGCCCAGAGCTTTACAGGCAGGGTACGGCGGCCTTACTTGATGACCAGGTCGGTGGGAGTAATCGTCAGCCGCTGCAGGCCGGATTCCGTGACCAGATAGGTATTCTCCAGCCCCACGGCCCCCAGGCCCGGGAAGAAGAACTTGGGCTCGATAGCGATGACGTGGCCGGGCTCCAGCAGCTCCTTCCGCCGGGCCGCCAGCACAGGGAACTCGTCCAGCTCAAGGCCCACTCCATGGCCCACGAAGCGGACGCGGTTTTCACCGCAGCCCATGAAGTGCTCCTCCAGGCCATTCCGGGCGGCTGCTGCCAGGCTCCGGTTCCAGACCTCCTCTGCTGCCATTCCCGGCTGCACCACCGCCTCCAGGTCCGCCAGGATCTCCTGGCAGACGGCGTAGGCTCTGGCCAGGCGGTCCGGCAGAGGACCTATGGCCAGGGTGCGGGTCATGTCATGCAGATACCCCTGGCCCCCGGTCGCGAAGTCGATGCAGACGGGCATCGACCGCCGGATGCGCCGGCGCCCGGGACCGAAGGGGTAGGCCGGTGTAAGCCCCTCGCCGCCGAAGGGAGTATCCGGAAAGCTGAAGGCCAGAGCGCTCTCGCCTGCCAGCACGTGGACCCAAGGGCATTCAAAGCCGGTAGCGGCCCGCCAGCGGAGCATGCCCTGGAAGCCGCAGCGGCGGCTCGCAGCCTCAGCCGCGATGGCCAGGTCCAGTTCTGTGATGCCTTCCTCCAAGGCGGCGGCCGCCTCCCGGAAGGTGCTGTCTGCCAGCTGCGCTGCCTGCCGGATCAGATCCACTTCATAAGGGCTCTTTACGGCCCGGAGTGCGGCGGTGGTGGGACCGATGTCCTTCACCTGCACGTCCGGGAGGATCTGCTGGTAGCGCTGGAAGAGGGAGACGGGGAGAATGTCAAGCTCCATGCCGATGGTCTTGGCTCCGTCCACAACGTCCGGCAGTTGGCGGAGGCTGGCGAGGGGCTCCACCCGCTCCAGGGCGGATTCCCGGCGGGCACGTTCCAGCACCCGCCGTACGAGGAGCACGGGCTTCCCGGCAGCCGGCACCCACAAGTGCGATTGCTGGGCCGTGCCGCTGAAGTAATACAGGTTGGTCACGCCGTGCAGCAGGGCGCCGTCTAGCCCCTGCTCCACCAGGCGGCGCTGCAGCCGCTGGATGCGCAGATCCAGTTCCGATCGGGGCGTTTGGGTCATGGGACCTCCTCCGATAGGCAGATTTTGGTGGATGGTTCAAATGGAAATGATATTCGTTGGCTGGACAATTTCTCCTTCCTTACATACCGCGATCATGACTGGAACTGCAGCCCGGATTCATCTATCATTACCGTAATTACTTCAATGCGAAGAGAGAAGGAGAGCCAACTTTATGCAACAAGAGCTGCGGCGTGATCTCGGGTTACTGCAGGCTGCAATGGCGGTGGTAGGAATTGTGGTGGGCTCGGGCATTTTTGTGCTGCCCGCTGTGGTTTTTGCAGCTGCCAGGGCGCCGGGGCTGGGGATTGCCGCCTGGGTTCTGGCCGGATTGATGAGCGTGGCTGCTGCCCTTACGCTGGCCGAACTGGCGGCGGCCATGCCCAAGGCCGGCGGTACCTACGTCTACCTGCGGGAGGCCTACGGCGATTGGATGGCCTTCCTGCAGGGCTGGTCCACCTTCCTGGCCTACAACTCGGCGATGCAGGCCTCGCTGGCCATGCTGTTTGCGAGCTACCTGGGTGCGCTGGTGCCTCTTTCGCCGACAGCACAGTCCCTGGTGGGGGTTGCGGCCATCATTTTCGTCACGGCGGTCAACATCTATGGGGTTCGGTTTGGCGGCTGGCTGCAGGTGATTTCCACCTTGGGCAAACTGATTCCCATCGCCCTTCTTATCCTTGGCGGACTGGCCCATTTCAACGTGCAGAATCTGCAGCCGGTGCTGCCGGAGGGGGGCATCGGGATCGCCCTGGCTGGGGCGGTCCTGCCGGTGCTGTGGGCTTACGACGGCTGGATGAACGTGGGGCAGCTGGCGGAGGAGATCCGGCAGCCGCAGCGGAACCTGCCGCTGGCCCTCATCGGCGGCCTGATGTTCGTCACCGTGATCTACGCCCTCTTCTGTGTGGCCCTGGTCAGCGTGATCCCCATGCAGGATATGCTGGGGGTGGAGAAGCCCGTGGTGCCCATGGCAGAGGCGCTCTTCGGCTCTCGGGGCGGTTGGCTGATCACCCTGGGCATGGTGGTCAGCATGTTCGGCACGCTGAACGGCCTAACGATGACCGGGCCCCGCTACTACTTTGCCATGGCCCGGGACCGGCTCTTCCCTGCTGCCCGGTGGATGTCTGAGGTGCACCCAACGGCGAAGACGCCGGCCCACTCCCTGCAGCTCTGCGCCCTGTGGGCCACGGTGCTCTACTTCTCCGGTACCTTTGAGCAGCTGCTCAATATGGTGGTCTTCGTATCGTGGCTCTTCAATGTCTTCTCCATGGTGGCAGTGCTTGTGCTGCGCCGGACCCGGCCGGATATGGAGCGGCCCTACAAGGTATGGGGCTATCCGATCATCCCGCTGGTGGGCATTGCGTCGGGCATCTGGGTTCTGGGCAGCTCCTTTGTCTCAGACCCCCAGACCTCCATTCTGGGCACGCTGCTGACGCTGAGCGGCTTCCCCGCTTACTGGCTCCTGCGGCGGCGCCGGGCGGCGGAGGAGGCTCAAAAGGCATAGGGAAAGGCACCGCCGACTCCTGTAGTTGGCGGTGCCTTTTCTTGTCTGTGCGAGGCTAAACGAGCACTTGGCTCAGCCAGGCGGCGCCGTCCTTCATGGGGCCGCTGTACCGGTAGATGAAGTGGTTGATGCCCCGGTATGTGATCCGGTCGTGGGGGCCGGGCAGGTGCGCTGCCATCATCTGGGACTCGTCTGGGGGAATTACTGCATCCTGCTCGCCGTGGAGCAAGAGCACCGGTACCTTGACGTGGGGCAGCAGGAGTGATGGATCAAAGGCGATGCCCGTAAGGAACCGCACCAGGTTGGTCTGCACCTGCTGGCCTTCGCCCAGCTGGACGGTGCTGATGCAGTGGCCCTGTTTCACCAGGTCCAGGGCCTCTTCGATGCTGCGGCGCCACTGCTGGACCCGCAGCTGGACTACCCGCTCGGAGAGGCCCCGCCGGCTGGCCAGCGACCGGATGTTCTGGGTGTAGCGTTCTTCTGCGGTGTAGAAGCCCGGCGCCAGCAGGATGAGGGCGTCTACCTTTCCCTGGGCGGCCATCTGCAGGGCGAAGTGGCAGCCGTCTGCCCAGGCGATGGCGGCCACCTGTATAACTTCGGGCTGTGCACGCAGCATTTCTACGGCAGCCAGGGCGTCGTCGTAGAGGGCGTCCCAGTCGGCCTCGTGGTAGAGCCCGGTGCTGAGGCCGCTGCCCCGCTGGTCGTAGCAGAGCCCGGCGATGCCGGCTGCGGCCAGAGCCTCGGTCCAGAGCACGGGCCACTGCTTGGCTCCCTGTGGAGAATAGCGCTGCAGCGGCAGAGGCCCGGGGCCGCCCAGGACGACGGCTCCCGGTACGGGCGACTCTGGCAACGCTTGATCGGGCAGCACCAGATTGCCCGCCAGGCCGTGGCTGTCGGCGGTGATGGAAATGGGGCAAGTTCTTGGCATACTCTCGCTCCTTGCGGTAGGGAATCCTTTTTCAACGTGGCCATTCTACCACAGGCCGCTTAGATCATCACACTGGACCAAAGGTCAGAAGGGACGTGAAATTAATTTCATACGTAGGAAATAGTTTCGGCGAAGGAGAATGGAAAAGCGAAAACATAAGAACCGATGGAACAATGAGTTTCTGAGTGAAGGGACTACCAGGGAGGTGACGGTGCTGTGGCTTCCGATGACCTCCTTTACCGTACAGCGTACCTCCATTTCATAGAAGGATTGCCGCAGAAAGAGGTTGCCGCTCGCATAGGTCTGTCCACTCCGACTGTCTCACGCCTCATTCGCCAGGCTAGGGAAACGGGGTTAGTGCAGATCACCCTCAAGGACCCGTTGGCACACTACTTTGAGCTCGAGAAGCAGATTGCAGAAGCCTATGGCCTGCGGGAAGTGGTCATTCCCCGGGTTGAGGCCAGTGCTTCTCCGAGCGCGGCCAGGACCGCCGTGGCCCAGCAGGGCGCTGACTATTTGAGGCAAGTAGTCTGTGACGGCGATGTGATCGGCCTGGGATGGGGACGGACTGTCTACGAGATGATCGACGTCCTGGATTCATCTCTGCAGGCCAGGGTTGAATGGGTAGCCCTGCGCGGCAGCCTTTCAAACATTCCCTACGACCTGGATACGGCAGCCATCGTCAGGATGATTGCCAGGCGGTCTGGGAGCAAGCACTACATGATCAACGTGGAAGGCATTCTGAACAGTTGTCGCACGGCACAAGCGGTACTGCAGGAGTCTACCGTGCGGACGGTGTTTCGAGTGCATAAGCGGGTTACCGTCTCTGTGGTCGGCATTGGGGCCTTGTACCCGGAGCCCACTTCCACGTTGGTGACGGCTGGATACTTAACGGAGCAGGATCAGTCCCTCTGCCGTCAGGCCGGGGCTGTGGGCGACATCGTCCTGCGAATGCTGGACGAAAGTGGAAATGAATGCCACACACCTCTCGCCGCTCGCACAATCTCCATCAGCCTGGATGATTACCGGCGGATTCCCCGCAAAATCGTTCTTGCCAGCGGGTTGAGCAAAATGCAGGCGATACAAGCTGCCTTGAAAGGGGGACTGGTCGATGTCCTGATCGTCGATCCGGTTTTGGCTGAGAGACTACTGGCAGGCGCCCGGTCCATGTAGCAGGCAATCAACGCCGTAGGAGGAGTTGCAGCTATGTCCAACATGCTCTACGATCCGATGCTGTTCCCTACCTGGGAGGGCATTGATTCTGAGGACTACGTCATTGCCACCTATGTGATCTCTGCCGGATGCCACGCAGACCTGGTTGCCAAGTCCTCTGCACTGGGCATTGAGCAGTCCACCGGTTCATGGGCACCTGTGGCCAAGGAAACCGCCGAGGTTCGCCAGAAGTACGCTGCCAAGGTCATCGGACTCTACAGCGTGCCGAATTACGAACTGATCGCCCATCTGCCGCCCAATACGCCCCGGCAGTTTGTACTGCGGGTGGCTTACCCCTGGGTCAACTTCTATGACAACATCCCGCTGCTCCTCTCTACCGTCATCGGGAACATTTCGTCGGTGCCGAATCTGAAGCTGGTCGACTTTGAGTTCCCGGAGAGCTTTGCCCGGCAGTTCAAGGGACCCAAGTTCGGTATTGATGGCGTCAGGAAGGTTCTGGGCGTCAGCAAGCGGCCGCTGCTGAACAACATGATCAAGCCGTGCACGGGCATTACACCCGACCAGGGCGCCGAGCTCTTCTACGAAGCGGCAGCCGGCGGGGCGGACTGGATCAAAGACGACGAACTGATCGCTGGAAGCCCTGCTTTCTCTCCGCTGGAAGATCGGGTTCGTGCCTACATGGCGGCAGCCAAGCGGGCTGATCAGGAGAAGGGCGAAAAGACGCTCTTCACGGTGAACATCACCGATGAACCCACACGGCTGCGGGACAACGCTTACCGGGCCATCGAGGCCGGTGCCAACGCACTGATGGTGAACGTCTTCGCCATCGGTTGGTCCAACCTCCGCCTGCTGGCCGAAGACCCCAACATCAACGTGCCCATTATGGCCCACAGCTGCTTCGGAGGCGCCATGACCGTTTCGCCCTCTCAGGGGATCAGCACCGAAGTAGCGCAGAAGCTGGCTCGCCTGTGCGGCGCCGATATCGTGCTGAACGTGGCGCCGTCTGCCAAGTTCAACGCACTGCAGGAGAAGTTCATTCGGGTCTACCATGTTACCCGGTCGCCCATGTACCACATCAAGCCCACCTTCAACCTGGTTGGCGGCGGCGTCACACCGGGTATGGTGCCCTACCTCTGCGAGCAGTTGGGCACTGACTTTGTCATCGGTACGGGTGCTGGCATCCATGGACATCCCCAGGGGCCCCGTGCAGGTGCCACTGCGTTCCGCGTGGCCATCGACGCAGTGATGAACGGCGTAGACATTCGGGAGGCTGCCAAGGAGTCTCCGGAACTGCGTGCAGCACTGGATGCGTGGGGCGTTTACGGAGTGGATGACTACACCAAGCTGTACCAGTTGGAGGAGTAAGATTCAGCTCGCCGTGGCCCAGACTCACCCGCAACATACTGTCCTTGCCCATTACTGCTAGTTGGCCGTCTCCGAAATGGAGAGGTATGAGAGGTATGGGAGATAAGTACCTTCTGGCCCTTGACGAGGGAACCACCGGAACGCGAGCCATCGTATTCGACAAGAACGGTCGCCAAGTTGCGGATGCAGCCAGCGAGTTCACACAGATCTATCCGTACCCGGGTTGGCATGAGCAAGATGCTGTCGAGATCCTGAACACCCAAGTTGAGATGGTCAACCAGGCGGTGGCCAAGGCCGGCATTCGGTTTGAAGATATCCTGGCCATCGGCATTACCAACCAGCGCGAAACGACAGTGATCTGGGACAAGGAGACGGGCCGGCCGATCTACAATGCCATCGTATGGAGTTCCCGCCAGACAGCCGATGTGGTGGAACAATGGGCTGCCGAGGGATATACCGAGATGGTTCGTGAAAAGACTGGCCTGATTCTGGACGCCTATTTCTCAGCATCTAAGATTTCTTGGATCCTGGATCACGTAGAGGGTGCGCGGAGGCGGGCCGAACGGGGCGAACTGCTCTGCGGCACCATGGACTGCTGGCTGATGTGGAACCTGACCGGCCGAAAGGCGCACGTAACGGATGTTTCCAACGCTTCCCGAACGATGTTGTTTAACATCCATACGCTGCAGTGGGATGAGGACCTGTGCCGGAAAATGGGGATCCCCATGCGCATGCTTCCAAAGGTGCAGCCCAGCAATAGTGAGTTTGGGATGACCGACCCCAGCATCTTTGGTGTCTCGATCCCCGTTCACGGCTGTGCGGGTGACCAGCAGTCTGCGCTGTTCGGACAGGCTTGTTTTGAACCGGGCATGGCAAAGAACACCTTCGGCACTGCTGGTGTGTTTGTTATGAACACCGGCGACAAGCCGGTCTACCGGGAAGGCTTGACCACCACCGTCGCCTGGAGCCTGGACGGTAAGGTGAGCTACGGACTGGAAGGTGTGATCTACGCTTCTGGCGCCACGATTCAATGGCTGCGGGATGGCGCACGCCTGATCTACAACTCGGCGGACTCCGAGTGGTACGGAAGAATGGTTCCCGATACCGGCGGGGTCTATCTGGTTCCGGCGTTTACGGGGCTCTGTGCACCCCATTACGACATGTATGCACGGGGCGTCATAGTGGGAATTACCCGGGGTACTACGCGCAATCACATGATTCGGGCAGGCCTGGAGTCCATGGCCTACCAGACGCGGGACATCACTGACTGCGTGTTGGCCCAGGGAGACCTGCACATTCCGGAACTGCGGGTCGATGGCGGAGCGGTGCGCAACGATCTGCTCTGCCAGTTCCAGGCGGACATTCTCGGGATTCCGGTGGTACGGCCGAAGGTAACCGAGATGACGGCACTGGGTGCTGCCTACCTGGCAGGGTTGGGCAGCGGCATGTGGAGCAGCCTCGACGAGATTGCCAAGCAGTGGGGTGTGGATGCCGTCTTCCATCCGCAGATGGCGGCGGAGCGGCGTGAACAGCTCTACCACGGATGGGTGGAGGCTGTGAAGCTTTCCCGTGGCTGGGCAAAACGAGTGAGTGTCTAAGCACATCCAGTGATTCTGTAAGTGATGGTCAAGTATGGGACCCCGCGGCAATCGTGCCGCGGGGTCCTCCTGTACATACCCCGTGCATAGGATGGACCACCGGCACTTTGTGAGCGCTTCTGCGGAGTGGATGGGAAGGAGGGTGCCTGTGGACCTCAAGGAAGCTCTGGCCCGGCACCGGGCGGAAGAGCGGAGGCTGGCCTGGGAAGGAACCTTCCTGGAATACTTCGACATCGTCAAACAGCGGCCCTCGGTGGCCGACTTGGCCCACGCCAGGGTCTACAACATGATCATGAGCCATGGCGTTCGGACCGGCGAGCGGGGCGAACGGCACTTCAAGTTTTTTGAACAGGAGATCTTCGGGTTAGAGAAGCCGCTGGAGCAGCTGGTGGACTACTTCAGTTCGGCGGCCAAACGGCTGGAGGTGCGCAAGCGGATTCTGCTCCTGATGGGGCCGGTGGGCGGCGGCAAGAGCACCATCGTGTCGCTGCTGAAGCGGGGGATGGAGAAGTACTCCCGGACGGAAGAAGGGGCGATCTACGCCATTAAGGGCTGCCCGATGCACGAAGAGCCGCTTCATCTGATTCCCCATGAACTCCGGGATGATATCCGCAAGGAGTACGGCATCTACATCGAGGGCGACCTCTGCCCGGCCTGCCGGCAGATGCTGCAGGATAAGTACAACGGGCGGGTCGAGGATGTGATCGTCCAGCGGATCGCCTTCTCCGAGAAAAACCGCGTGGGCATCGGGACCTTCACTCCCTCGGACCCCAAGAGTCAGGATATCTCCGAACTCACCGGTTCGGTGGACCTTTCGACGGTGGGCCAGTACGGCACCGAGTCAGACCCCCGGGCCTATCGCTTTGACGGGGAGCTGAACGTCGCCAACCGCGGCATCATGGAGTTCATCGAGATGTTGAAGTGCGACGAGAAGTTCCTCTACGGGCTGCTTACGTTGTCGCAAGAGCAGTCGATCAAGACAGGCCGTTTCGCAATGATCTACGCTGATGAAGTAATCCTCTCTCACACAAACGAAAACGAGTACAACAGCTTCGTGAACAACAAGAAGAACGAAGCGCTCAAGGACCGCATGATCTTGGTAAAGGTACCTTACAACTTGCGGGTCAACGATGAGGTGAAGATCTACGAGAAGCTCCTGGCAGACTCCGCCCTGAAGGGCGTGCATATCGCCCCCCACACCCTGCGGATCGCCTCGATGTTTGCCATTATGACCCGCCTGGAGCCCTCCAAGAAAGCCGGTCTCAGCCTCACCAAGAAAATGAAGCTGTACAATGGCGAGAGTGTGGAGGGGTTTACCAGCAAGGACATCAAGGAACTGCAGGAGGAGTGCCCCCGGGAGGGCATGATGGGCATTTCGCCGCGGTACATCATCAACCGCCTGAGCGCTGCGCTGGTCAAG
>Ga0134090_1001549_pt1 | contig 14525 bp, 13 predicted proteins | sample 1_4taG_FD_94453 | JGI IMG/M metagenome (GOLD analysis project Ga0134090, IMG submission 94453) | Switchgrass degrading microbial communities from high solid loading bioreactors in New Hampshire, USA - 1_4_20_6_A1 metaG | ecosystem: Engineered > Bioreactor > Semi-continuous > Anaerobic >...
CTTCCAGTCCAAGAACGGTCAGACCGCTTACACAATGGTCTATGCTCCGCAGGCTGACCAGGGCGACATGGTAACCATCCTCCTCAGACTGGGCATCAAGTTCCTGACCTACGGCAACAACATCGAAACAGCCAAGAACCTGCTCAGACAGACCGATATCAATCCTGAGGCTAAGAAGTACCTGCTCGCTCTGCTCGAGACCATGGCTGAGCTTAGCGAAGACCCGCAGGCACAAGACACCATCATGGGTTCAATGTACTATGTATTCGTTGGTGTTGAGGCCGGCAGCGGCGGCGCAAACGACATAATCGACCAGATCAACTCCGAGTGGAAGGCAATAATCAACGCACTTCTGAACTCCGATTCAGAGCTTCTGAGGAATATGGGTAAGGCAATAGCCGAACTCCTCAACGAGAACTTCGACGGCATCTTTGACGAAGGCGGTCTCGCATCCGGCGGACTCCTGAAGTTCTTCGCAAAGATCAGAGAGTTCTTCGAGAACATACTCAACTTCTTCAGAAATCTGATGAGATTCTAAAAACCAACTCAAAGCCCCTGTGCTTTTGGCACAGGGGCTGTATTTTTGCTTTTTAGAGTATTCTTAATTAAACTTTATAATTAATTACTAAAGAACGCTAATAAGGGCCTTTAAATGAAAATTTTGGCCTTTGCGCTTTTTAATAAAATGAAATCTATTTACATAAAATGCGTTGACTCTCTCCCCTTTTATGATACACTAAATAAAAAACCAAGGGTGGCAATTTAATGGGCATAAATCTGAATTATAATGTGAGTGCCCACAGGGTTCTGCATGACCAAAAGATGAAGGATATGCTCCCGATAATGCGTGACACCGGAGTTTCTACCCTGTGGCTGTTCGGTTATTTTTACGGAAGGTTCGAGTCCGAGCTTTCGGAAATTGAGAAAGCAAAGAAGTATCTTGAATCCGAGGGTTTTGAGGTAAACGCCATTTCCATTCCCGTAGGTCATCCGGGCAACGCCCTTGACGGGGATATTTCCAGCCATACCGACCTTACTATACCCGACACATGGCATTACAGAGTAAACGGCGAGGGCAAGAACACCTACTTCTGCGCCGCTATTGACGATGTTATGATTAAGGACAACGCCGAGGCGGCAAAGAAGCTCAGGGACATCGGCATCACAAAGATTTTCTATGACGACGACCTTCGCACATCTTCATCCTCCTCTGAAATCGGCGGCTGCTTCTGCGAAAAGTGCATTGAGGAGTTCAACAGCGAAACGGGACATAATTTTGACAGAGAGATTCTGTACGGCATTCTGACCTCCGATGAGGGCGCCGAGGAAATAAAAGAGGCTTGGACGGACAGGAACTGCCGCCTGGTTGTAAAATTTTTAAAGGAAGTCACCCACGAAGGGCTTACCAGCGGCATAATGATAGCCCAGGGCGGAAAAAGGCTTTCGGGCACGGATATTCCCCTTATAAAAAAAGAGGTGCCTGAGACCTTTTTCAGGGTCGGAGAAGGCAATTTCACTGACGAGAAGTTAAATACCGAGGAGGGCAAAAAAGGGCTTATAAAGAGCCTTTTAACCCACAAGGAGCTTATCGGGGATATAAGCAAAACCTACAGCGAAACCACCGTATTCCCCGCGAGAGCCCTCTCTCCCGAAAACCTTGTGGAAAAGATGAGGATTGAGATTAAATGCGGGCTTAAAAATATATATCTGATGAGCGGCGTCTGGCTGATTGACGAGCCATACTGGGAGGCTATAAAGAAGGCGATGCCGGAGCTTATCGCTCTTTCGGAGCAGTATTAGACATAAAAAAAGAGCCGCAGCACTCGCTGCGGCTTTTATTTATTCTATACCGAAAAGAATCTGTCCGTAATCGGGATAAGCCCAGAAATCCTTGGCCATAATTACCTCTAATTTGTCCACAGCCTCTCTTACCTTCTTCATGGCGGTCAGGACATTTTCGTGATAGAACCTTGCCAGCTCAAGCCGGTCCTCAAACTCCCCTACCTTGGACATATGGCTTTCAAGCTCGCCCAGGCTCTCATAGATGTCGTCGCCCAGGGCGGTTATTTTGTTAAGGAGCTTAACTTCCGCCTTTACGGAGAGACCCTCATCAATGGACTTCATCAGCGACGCTGCCTTTGCCACATGGGTTTCGTAGGAAATCATCGAGGGGATTACGCCCTTGTTGACCATTTCTATAAGGGTCAGCGCCTCAATATTTACGGTCTTAATGTAATTCTCAAGCAGGATTTCATACCTTGAGAAAATCTCGCTTTCGCTGAAAACGCCGTGCTTCTTAAAGAGCTCAATATTCTTCGGGTGAACAAAGTACGGCAGGGCGTCGACTGTTGATTTAAGATTCAAAAGTCCGCGTCTTTCCGCCTCCTTGGTCCATTCCTCTGAATAGTTGTTGCCGTTGAAGATAATCCTCTTGTGCTTTCTTATGGTGTCGGCTATAAGCTCGTTGAGGGCTGCCTCAAAATCTTCTGCCTTTTCGAGGGTTTCGGCAAACTCGGTCAGGACATCGGCGACTATTGTGTTGAGTATGATGTTGGGACCTGAAATCGAGAAAGCGGAGCCCAGCATTCTGAACTCAAACTTATTGCCCGTGAAGGCAAAGGGGGATGTCCTGTTTCTGTCGGTTGAATCCTTAGGCAAAGCGGGCAGTACAGATGAGCAGATTCTGATTTCCTCCCTGCCGCTTGAGGTATACTTGCTGTGGTTTTCTATTGAATCGAGGATGGCCTGCAGCTCCTCGCCGATGAACATTGAAATTATGGCGGGAGGAGCTTCGTTGGCGCCGAGTCTCAGGTCGTTGCCCGCGCTGGCGGCACTGAGCCTTAAAAGGTCCTGATGCTCGTCCACCGCCTTAATTACAGCGGACAGGAAAAGCAGGAACTGGGCGTTCTCTCCGGGGGTTTCGCCCGGCTCAAAGAGATTGATGCCCGTATCGGTGGCAAGAGACCAGTTATTGTGCTTGCCGCTGCCGTTTACGCCGGCAAAGGGCTTCTCGTGCAAAAGGCAGACAAGACCGTGACGCTTTGCCACATCCTTCATCATCATCATTATTATCTGGTTGCTGTCGTTGGCGGAGTTTGCGTCTGAATAGGTGCAGGCAAGCTCAAACTGAGCGGGAGCTGCTTCGTTGTGCTTTGTTTTTGCGGGAATGCCCAGCTTCCAAAGCTCCTCGTCAAGCTCCTGCATAAAGGCCGCGACACGACCGCTGAGGGAGCCGAAATAATGGTCGTCCATCTCCTGACCCTTGGGGGGCTTTGCGCCGATAAGGGTGCGTCCGCAGTATTTTAAATCGGGGCGCTTTTCAAGGGTTTTGGCGTCCACAAGGAAATACTCCTGCTCCGCGCCGACAGTGGTTATAACTCTGCTTGCCTTTGTTCCGAACAGCCGCAGAACTCTGAGCGCGGCGTTGTTTATAGCGTCTATGGAGCGGATAAGAGGGGTTTTCTTGTCCAAAGCCTCGCCGCTGTATGAGAAGAAAAAGCAGGGGATAAACAGTGTTTTGTCCTTTATGAAGGGATTTGCAGTCGGGTCCCAAGCTGTATAGCCTCTTGCCTCAAATGTGCTTCTGAGGCCGCCTGAAGGAAAGCTGGAGGCATCAGGCTCACCTATTACAAGCTCCTTGCCCGAGAACTCCATAATAATCTTGCCGTCGCCGATAAGACTTATAAAGCTCTCGTGCTTTTCCGCGGTGACGCCTGTCATGGGCTGGAACCAGTGGGTAAAGTGGGTGGCTCCGTTCTCCACTGCCCAGTCCTTCATCGCGCTTGCCACGATATTCGCAAGCTCAAGGTCAAGGGGCACGCCCGTCTTTATTGTGCGTCTAAGAGCCTTATAGGTGTCCTTGGGAAGCCTTTGCCGCATTACGGAATCGTTAAAAACCTTGCTGCCGTAAATTGCGGGTATATCCTTCATAAGTACCTCTCCTTAAATCTAACAATCCTTGCTTTTTCTTAGCCTCTAAAAAAATAAGGACACGAGGAAAAGCTCCCAGCGTCCTGCTGATTTGATAAAAGTATAATGCTTTGTTTGAATATTGTCAAGCACAAATAGAGCCTGTATTATGCTTTGAAATTAAAATACAAAGAACCTTTCTTCAATGGGTTTGAAATCCTTGTCGCCCGCCTCTGCCGTTCTTCCGCCGAAAGGCATTTGGGCTATAAGCTTCCAATCGGGCGAGAGGTTCCATTTTTCCTTTACATCCTTTTCAACAAGCTCGTTGTAGTGCTGCAAAGAGGCTCCGAGACCCTGCTCGCACAGGGCCGTCCAGATTACGAACTGGAGCATACCCGATGACTGCTCGGACCATACGGGGAAATTGTCCTTGTAAAGCGGGAAGGAGTTTTGAAGGGATTTGACCACCGACCGGTCCTCAAAGAAAAGTATCGTGGCATAGCCAGCTGAAAAGGAGTCTATTTTCTCGCTGCTTGACTTAAATGCTGCTTCGGAAACTATTTTCTTAATCGCGCTCCTGACCATCTCCCAAAACGCCGTGTGATTCTCGCCCTTCAAGAGCACTACCCTTGCGCTTTGGGAGTTAAAGGGGCTTGGAGTATAGAGGATTGCCTCTTTTATTATTTCTTCTACTTTGTCCATTCCAACAGGCATTTCCTTGCCTATTGAGTAGAAGCTTCGTCTTTTTTTGATTGAATCTATAATCATGTTATCCTCCCCTTTTAAAGAACACAAAGCGGCAGTTGAACTGCCGCTTTATTTTGCCCAGAAATTATTCAGCTACAAACATATCCTTGCTCACACCGCAAATGGGGCATACCCAATCATCCGGAAGATCCTCAAAGGGTGTGCCGGGTGCTATTCCGCCGTCCGGATCGCCGACTTCGGGGTCATAAACATAACCGCATGCAGAACATACATACTTTGCCATAGCGATTCTCCTTTTTATATCATAGCTTGTCTATATCCTATCCTTTTTTTTACATTTAGTCAATAGACTAAATCATTTAACTGTTTAATTATTGCGTGTATAATAAAATTACAAAGTGTAGAATCGGATGAAACAAGGTGAAAACAATGCTGAAAAATGTCTAAATATTGGTCGAACGGGCAGGAATTCAGGCTAAATTTGTCAAATAAAACTAAATATTATTTGGCATAATTCCCTTTTCGCTGTAAACAATATTTTTGAAATTAAGACAAATAAAACCGCTCCGGGGAGCGGCAAACTTTAAAATGGAGGATAGAATATGAAAGCCACAGGTATTGTGCGAAGAATAGATGATTTGGGCAGAGTTGTTATACCTAAAGAAATAAGAAGAACCATGAGAATTCGCGAGGGTGACCCGCTACTGATAACATTGACACAGTTCGATCGCTTTTGTGCGGCCATGATTGCGCTGGTACATAGGGTTGGATTGGTATAACACGATTTGTACATAAAATTAGTTTAAATACCTCAAATTATTGGGGTATTTTTTTTATGTCTCGCCAAAAATGTTTTCTAAAATATACTCTATAATTTAAACTCAGTATCCTAATATTGACAAATATGTTACAATATATGTACATTAAACCAAAAAAAGACAATAGTATGCAATTATTTATTATTAATTGTAAAAATAGCAGTAATATAAGGGGGCATTGCTTTGTTTCAAGATGCTGTTGCCCGAATACGTGCTGACGGTGCAATTCAGAGTTTACATGAACATTCAAAAAATGTGGCGATGATTTCAGCTGCTATATCACATTATCCTAATGTATCCAAGCTTCTTGCTTATCTTCATGATTTAGGGAAATTATCAACCGATTTTCAAGATTACATCCTTAACGGTGGCGAACGCGGCAGCGTAATCCATGCTTGGCAAGGAGCATTTTTGGCTGGCGAATTGTTTAAGGACGACAGCTTAACCGCAAAGATGCTTAAAGAAATTATTGGGTTTTGTGTTGCAGCCCATCATAATCATTTGGATGATGGGGTTTCCTCCGATGGCACAGCAGATCATTTTGATAAGTTTTTAAATAAATCAGACGAAAAGTATTCATTACATACCATACGTGAAAAGATTACTGAAACAGAAAGAGCAGAGTTGCAGACGCTTTTTGAACATGCAAAGCGGGAGATGGACGGTTTTCTGACAACTATAATGAAGGTTTACACCAATAGGGATAGTGCGAATTTTGCACTTGGGTTGTTTATTAAATATTTATTTTCGTGCCTGGTAGATGCAGACAGGCTTGATGCATACTTGTTCGATGTCAACGAGCAGTATGAGGAGCCATCTGTTAACTGGAAACATCTTATTCAGGTATTTGAAGACCGCATATCTCATTTTGAAATTCGAAATGAAATGGATATGATTCGCAGGTCCGTATCGGAAAAATGCAGGGATGCGTCAGAAAGGGAAACAGGAATTTATCAATTGTCAGTACCCACGGGGGGTGGAAAAACCTTTTCATCCTTCCGTTTTGCCCTTCATCATGCCCAAAGGAAAGGCAAGAAGAGGATTATTTATGTTATCCCATATCTTTCAATCATAGATCAGACTGCGAGAAACCTTCGTGAAATTTTGGGACTCTCTGACGACGATTCGGTAATATTTGAACATCACTCAAATATTATGGAGCCTGAGGATGAAAAAGCAGCGGATATAAGAAAGCTTATTACTGCCAGGTGGGACAGCCCGATTATTATTACCACTATGGTGCAGTTTTTGGAAACGGTTATGTCGGCGAAAAGCGGAAAGTTGCGTAAGTTTCATTCTATGGCTGACTCAATCATTATTTTTGATGAGATTCAATCGATTCCTGTTAAAGCAATATATTGCTTTAATGAGATTGTAACTTTCCTTTCAAAAATACTGAATTCAACGGTTATTTTTTGTTCGGCTACCCAACCTACTTTCGAATACACAAAACGCAAAAACCTATTGTTTTCTGAACCTGCAAAGTTGATCGACTGCGGAGATGATTTTAAAAACATGAAAAGGGTAACTGTATGCCCTGTAGACGAAAAGGATTGCGAATCGGCCTCAGACTTTATTTTGGAAAAAGCTGAGGAGAACGGAAACTGCCTTGTTATAGTAAATACAAAAAATTCTGCTTTGAAAATATTTGAGTTATTAAAACATAAAACAGGCGAATTCCAAATACTGCATCTCAGCACGTCAATGTGTCCGGCCCATCGGCTGCAGCAAATCAGTAAAATGGAAAAATATTTGAAGAATAAACAGAAGCTTATCTGTGTTTCCACCCAATTAATTGAAGCAGGTGTTGATGTATCCTTTGCCTGTGTTGTGAGAACAATGGCGGGGCTTGATTCGATAGCGCAGGCAGCGGGCAGATGTAATAGAAACGGTGAAAGTACCATTCCAAAAAAGGTATATACATTTGCGCTTAAAGATGAAAATCTGGACAAGCTGATGGATATAAAATCTGGCAAAGAAGTAACCATACAGATTATTCAAAACAACCGTAGCAAAAAAGATTTGCTGGATGAAGAGGTAATGACTGAATTTTATAAAAAATACTTCTCAAAAAAAGACGGCCAGATGCATTATCCAACCAAAGAGGTTCAATCAGTTTATGCCATGCTTGCGGAGAACGAGTATGGAAGGAAAAACTATCAAAACAGGACCGGAAACCTATTCCCATATTGTATACCCTATGCATTTCATTCAGCAGACAAAAATTTCAGCGTAATAGATGATAACACAAAATCTGTTGTGGTAACATTCGGAGATTCTGAAAGGCTGATTGACGCATACAGGAGAGAGCCGGTTGGGATTTTTACAAAAGAAAAAGCAAAGATATTGAAAGAATTACAGAAATATAGTGTATCTTTGTATGAATGGCAACTCAGAAAATATATGGAAGAAAATGCTTTATATACACTTGATGAGGAAACGGGAGTTATTATCTTAGCCAAGAATTATTACTCGCAGGAGGTTGGGATTGTTTTTGATGCGAATGAGGAAGAATTGATTGTTTAGAAAGGGGAAGGAATAATGAAAGAAGATGTTTTAAAAACAATTGTTAAAAAAAGAAATTCCGTAGAATTTCAAGTCTATGCCAAATACGCGCTGTTTTCAGACCCGATTACCCGTGTAGGAGGCGAGAAATTTTCGTATCAGGTACCGACGTATCAGGCGTTAAAGGGAATTTTGGAATCAGTTTATTGGAAACCCACATTTATTTGGTATATTGACGCTGTTCGTGTTATGAATAAGATTCAAACAGAGGGAAAGGGTGTCCGCCCGATAAAAATGTACGGCGGAAACGACCTGGCGTATTATACATACCTGAAGGAAGTCCGATATCAGGTTCTTGCCCATTTTGAATGGAATGAAAACCGGCCCGAGTTGCAAAACGACCGCGATGAAAACAAGCATCATAATATTGCAAAGCGCAGTATTGCCAAAGGCGGAAGGCGGGATATATTCCTCGGAACAAGGGAGTGCCAGGGGTATGTGGAATCCTGCGAATTTGGTGCGGGCGAGGGATTTTATGATGATTATGGCGAACTGAATTTCGGGTTTATGTTCCATGGAATTGACTATCCCGACGAAAACTATTCCAAGGACGAAGATGGAAATCCGTTGCAAAATTTCGACATCAGATTTTTTGACTGCCTTATGAAGGACGGAATAATTATTTTTCCAGATCCCCGGGATACGGCGCTTAAACGCAGAACTGTTTATAAAAACCTGCCGATTAAAGAATTTATCCTTGGTCAGAACGTCTTGCCTGTGGATAATGAAAGGTGGTGACAGCTATGGGATTGTTTCAAAATTTGCTCGAAACATATGAAAAATGCTCCGACGCGATAGGTATTACACCGATTGATGCAGATGGCAATGTAAATGAGAAGAAAACGTTATTGCCGGTTTTTCATACGACTTTTAAATCCGAAATCTGCGTGACAATTGACAAATCGGGAAAATTCATCCGTGCAACCCGTGATAACAAAGAAATGACGATTATCATTCCCTGTACTGAAAAGTCTGTAGGCCGCTCCTCCGGTATAGCAGCCCATCCGCTTTGTGACCAGCTGGATTATGTTGGAGGGATTAATAAAGATAAGTTGGATGATTATCTATCAGAACTTGGTGCCTGGAAAGGCGATATTGAGGAACTGAATGCAATATATACATATATTTCGGGGCGTACCATCATTCAGGATTTGCTGAACAGTGGTATCTTTAAGGAAAAGGAGTTTTCGCCGCAAAAAGATAAGCTGGATTATGAAGAAATCCGAAAAATTGGTGTCCGTTTTTCTGTTGTGATGGATGGAGATACGATAAACGTATGGGAGAGCAAAAGTCTGCGTGATGCCTGGATAAACCATGTTAAAAACACGATGGTTTGTGAGGATAGGCTTTTTGATTATATCAGCGGCAAAGAAGTTACTCAAATTGCAAAACAGCACCCAAAAAACCTGAACTCCCTTACGGCAAATGCTAAATTGCTCTCATGCAATGACTTTAGCGGGTTCACTTTTCGTGGGCGCTTTGCGGAACAGGATGATGCTGTTATTGTAGATTACATACAGTCTCAAAAAATGCATCAAATGTTGCGCTGGCTCATTGCGAATTATGGATATGCGGTTGATTCGCAGGTGGTTGTTGCCTGGGGAGTAGGCCGCGATACTGAAGTGAAGGTAAAAGCCCAAGATGGTACAATAGACTTGTTTAAAAGTTTGGAAAAAATCAAAACCGATACCGAGATTTTAGTGGAAATTAGTTCACTGGTTTATGCAGAGTATGCCAAAAATCTAAAAAAACTCCTTCAAGGTTATGGGAGTGCAGACATAATCAAACAGAATTACAGAAAGATTTGTATTGCTGTTTTTGATGCAGCTACAACCGGCAGAATGGGTTTGGTTTTTTATCAGGAGTTGCCTGAAGATGACTACTTGGAACAGATTTATAACTGGCATCTTGATACTTCGTATTATATGACGGCATGGAAAAAGGAAAAGGATGACAACGGCAGGGAGAGGAATATTCCAATTTCTTATATTGGTGCTCCGTCCTACGACGACATTATATTTGCTGTTTACGGAAAATCCCACGGAGATAAATCATATGACATCCTGAAAAAGAAGACACGTAAACAGCTTTTGGAATGTATGTTCGGTGGTTTCGCTTTCCCTAAAAACATGGTTGAGATGGCAGCAAACCGTGCTTCACATCCCATGGGCTTTACGGACTCAAACGGCAAATTCAACGAAAATGAATGGAGGCGAGCAATAAATATTACGTGCGCATTGGCAAGGAGATTTTTTAAACAACAAAAAGGGGAGGATATAGAATTGGAACTGAACGAAAACAGAAGAGACAGGGATTATCTGTATGGAAGGCTTCTTTCAGTTGCCGACCGGCTTGAGCGTACTGCACTCTACAAATCTGACAAGCAGGACACGCGTACGACTAATGCAATCAGATTGATGAGCGCGTTTCAGGTTAAGCCTTATGCAACATGGCTTCAAATCTATACCCAACTGATACCATATATCAATCAGTTAAACGGGGCAAAGTATTATCAGAATTTGATTGACAGCATAATGGTTTTATTCAAAGACGGGGAATATGAAGATAATTCACCCCTTTCTCCGCTGTATCTTCTTGGTTTTTCAGCACAGAACAGGGCATTTTTAAAAACAAATAAAGATGAAAATATGGAAGGAGTAGTGAATGAAAATGTTGCAGAATAAGATTGATTTTGCACTGGTGTTTGAAGTAAAAAACGCAAATCCTAACGGTGACCCTCTCGGAGGTAACCGGCCACGCACAACCAGCGACGGTTTGGGAGAAGTCTCGGATGTTTGCTTAAAGAGAAAAATTCGCAACCGGTTTCAGGCAATGGGACATGAGATATTTGTTCAATCAGATGAGAATAATGTTGACGGGATGAAATCATTGTCGGAACGTTTTAACAGCTTCTTATCTAAATTAAGCAAGGAAGACCAGAAGTCCAAAGATATTGTCGCTGCGAAAGCATGCGAAAAATGGCTTGATGTCCGCTCGTTCGGGCAAGTATTCGCGTTCAAAAAAAAGGGTAAAGATAATCCGGAGGTTTCGATTGGAGTACGCGGCCCTGTTACAATTCAGTCTGCTTTCAGTGTCGAACCAGTAATTATCGAATCAATTCAAATTACCAAATCTGTCAACAGTGAATCAACGGATGACGGCAGCAAATCATCAGATACAATGGGAATGAAACATCGTGTCAGCAAAGCGGTTTATGTTACATACGGCAGCATCAGCCCGCAGTTAGCAGAAAAAACAGGTTTTTCGGATAGCGATGCAGCTATTTTGAAGGAAGCACTTCGCACAATTTTTGAGGGGGATGAATCCTCTGCCCGGCCCAGCGGGTCAATGCAGGTTCTAAAGCTTGTGTGGTTTGCCCATGATTCAAAATATGGAAGGTATCCTTCAGTAAAGGTACACAGCAGTGTTAAGGTGGGCAAAGACGGTATAGTGACGGTTGAACCGCTTGAAGGGTTGGAACCGGAAATTCTTGATTGACGATGTATACAGAAGATAATTATTTACAACTATCAGGAATTCAACATTATGCTTTCTGCCCCCGGCAGTGGGCGCTCATTCATATAGAAGAACAATGGAATGAGAGTTATCTTACTGCCGAGGGTAGAATCCTCCACCAAAAGGCTCACAGCAGCCAGGCAGCGGAAAAACGTGGTGATCTAATCATCTTCCGTGGATTGAAAGTCTATTCATCAGAGCTTGGTATATCAGGAGAATGCGATGTGGTGGAGTTTTATAGTTCTGATGATGGAATACCCTTGAACGGGTATAATGGTTTATGGCGTCCCTATCCAGTTGAATATAAACGAGGTAAAGCAAAGTTGGAAGATTGCGACAGATTGCAGTTATGTGCTCAGGCAGTCTGCCTTGAGGAAATGCTTTGCGTAAAAATTGAAACCGGCGCACTATTTTATGGTGAACCGCGCAGAAGGGAACTTGTTAAGTTTACGGCTGAGCTCCGGGCTAAACTGAAAGTTCTAGTTGAAGATATGCATAAACTATATAAACGAAAATACACACCAAAAGCTGTGAAAAGAGAGTGTTGCAGAAGCTGCAGTTTGAAAGATTTATGCTTGCCAAAACTCGGGGCAGCAAGCGAAACTTCTGCCTTGGAATATATGGAGATGCATCTAAAATGAAGAAGCTCTTAAATGTCTTGTTTGTAACCCAAGCGGATGCACAGGTTTATCTTGATACTGATAATGTTTGTGTAAAAAAAGATGGTGAAATCCTACTGCGGGTTCCATTGCTTAATTTGGAACAAATTGTATTGTTCAATTATTTCGGTGCAACCTCACAGTTATTAGGGGAATGCGCAAAACGGAAAATTTCTGTTAGTTTTTTAAACGAATACGGCAAATATCTTGGTACATTTCATGGAGAATCAAACGGAAATGTGCTTCTAAGACGAGAACAGTACCGGATAGCCGATGATAATCGTTCTTTAGCATATGCTAAATCTTTTATATTTGGAAAGCTGTATAATCAGAAATGGGTAATAGAACGTGGGATTCGAGATTACTCACTTAGAATTGATACAGATCTTTTGAAAAAGAAAAGCGTGTATATCAGTGAACAACTGGCTCAGATATTAACATTTGATAATGAAGAAAGCCTTAGGGCTGCAGAGGGTAATGCGGCTAATCAATATTTTTCTGTTTTTACAGAGTTAATCATGCAGAATAAAGAATTTTTTGCTTTTAATAACCGAAACCGCCGTCCTCCGACTGACCCTGTGAATGCAATGTTATCATTTGCCTATACTCTATTGGCAAATGATTGCCGGCATGCACTTGAGGTAGTTGGCTTAGACAGTTATGTAGGTTTTTTTCATACAGACAGACCTGGAAGAGCATCTCTGTCGCTGGATTTAATGGAAGAGCTTCGTCCTCATTTTGCAGACAGATTCGTGCTTTCATTGATTAATCGAAATGAAATAACTCAGGATGATTTTGAATTTCAGAGTTCGGGAGCAGTTTATCTATGTGAACATTCACGTAAAAAATTCTTATCATCATGGCAAAAGAGGAAACGAGAGATAATTATACATCCATTCCTTAAAGAAAAAGTGGAATGGGGATTAGTTCCGTATTGTCAGGCGTTATTATTGGCGCGAACGATACGGGGCGATTTGGACCGATATCCTCCATTTTTGTGGAAATAAGGAGGGAAGGGAATGCTTGTTCTGATAACATATGATGTTTCAACAGAAACATCAGCGGGTAGGAGACGTTTGCAGCGTGTTGCCAAAAAGTGTTTATCATATGGTCAGCGTGTCCAGAATTCAGTTTTCGAGTGTAACATTGACTGGAAGCAATTTATTGTATTGCAAAGTGAATTGATGAAAATTATTAATACTGAGGAAGATAGTTTGCGTTTTTATAACCTCGGAAATAATTATACAGAAAAAGTAATCCATGTCGGTATTAAGCCAAGCATAGATTTGGAAGGCGAATTAATAATCTAGAAACCTTGAGTGCGAAAAACCTTGAGTGCGAACCTTAAGCTAACAAAGAATGTTAGGTTGGTTCGCACCGAAAAAACATCAGTTTATTTATTAATTAGACCGTTATCGGATGGTCTAATGATCTGTCAAACACAAGATATGCTTTTAATAAAATCCTATTTGCCATATCTTGCGGTCGCCCCTCGCGCAGGGGCGTGGATTGAAATTCCCCCCGTGGTAATGGTGAGGAATTCTGCAATGGTCGCCCCTCGCGCAGGGGCGTGGATTGAAATGCAAAAACATATTGACAACCTTAAACAAATAGGGTCGCCCCTCGCGCAGGGGCGTGGATTGAAATTAATCCGTCATCATCAAAATAAAAGCTAAAATCGTCGCCCCTCGCGCAGGGGCGTGGATTGAAATATATTATATTGATTATATTATAGCCAATAATATTGTCGCCCCTCGCGCAGGGGCGTGGATTGAAATCTGTTAAATGTCAAAGCGTAAAAGGTTCTATCCGTCGCCCCTCGCGCAGGGGCGTGGATTGAAATTTATATGGGGATGTCGGGACAGGCAAGACCTATTGTCGCCCCTCGCGCAGGGGCGTGGATTGAAATTCACTCCCTTTCATAGCCGCAACGGCTTTAATCGTCGCCCCTCGCGCAGGGGCGTGGATTGAAATGTCCAGGACAGCCTTGTCCAGATGGGCGTCCTGGTCGCCCCTCGCGCAGGGGCGTGGATTGAAATGCGAATGAATAAAACAAAAATTGACTGGGCGAATGTCGCCCCTCGCGCAGGGGCGTGGATTGAAATATTTTTCTCACTCCAATGCGCTGCTGTTCCTTGCGTCGCCCCTCGCGCAGGGGCGTGGATTGAAATGCACCCGAGGATGTAACTGTCAATGCAGGCGAAGACGTCGCCCCTCGCGCAGGGGCGTGGATTGAAATAATGCAGGAATGTCAGTAGTTGTAGACATATTGCGTGTCGCCCCTCGCGCAGGGGCGTGGATTGAAATAATGCAGGAATGTCAGTAGTTGTAGACATATTGCGTGTCGCCA
>Ga0134090_1001553_pt1 | contig 14482 bp, 12 predicted proteins | sample 1_4taG_FD_94453 | JGI IMG/M metagenome (GOLD analysis project Ga0134090, IMG submission 94453) | Switchgrass degrading microbial communities from high solid loading bioreactors in New Hampshire, USA - 1_4_20_6_A1 metaG | ecosystem: Engineered > Bioreactor > Semi-continuous > Anaerobic >...
AATTCTTCTGTATAACGGATACCATTTTTGGACATTGTTTAACACACCTTTCTTAAATCATTGTATCGTGTTAAACTTTTCGTGTCCACAATTATATACTAACATCATTAGGAATATTGATACGAGTTTTTATTTTTGGGTTTAATTTGCTAAATATATAGAAAAATAAAACAAACCCAATTTTAAACCATATAACTTCCTACAAAATCCGGTATCCTTGACTCTATAGGATGCTTAGTGCTATAATCACTATTGTATGTATTTGTATAACGTATAATGTTAATGCAATCGGAGGAAGACGATGAAAGTCAGTATAATTATACCGTTTCATAAGGGTGCAGCGTATTTGAGAGATTGTCTTGACAGCCTGGCAGCCCAAACCTATCGTGATTTGGAGGTTATTATTGTCAGTGATCATGCACCCAAAAAAGATCTCGAATGTGTTTTGGAATATGAAAAATTACTTTTGATTAAAGTATATTATTTGGATGATAATAAAACGGGAGTTGCCGCAGCAAGAAACCTGGGTCTTGATATGGCAACCGGCGATTATATATATTTTCTTGACAGTGACGATTATCTTTATGAGAATACCATCGAAGAGCTGGTAGCGGCAGCTGCAGAAAAAGACGACGATATTGTCTATGGAAGGAAAAAACCTACCTGGTTTAAGAGAAGCGTTTACTTATTGAGAGAGCAGGAGGAACAGGAAGCTCAGGATCAGGAGGAAGAAATGGAAGAAAATGAGAGGGAATCCCCTGAGCTTATGAGAGATGACAATGATATAGGAGAACATTCGGATAATAACGGTGACCATTCTGAAACCGAAGAAGCCGAGGGCGAAATACAGGAAAAGAAAAATTTAAGAAAGCTGCTTGAAAGGGAAGAATATATCAATGAAGATGATTTAACGGAAGAAGAGATTCAGCTTCTCAGGGAAGCCAAAATTAGGCTGGCATACAGGATACTTGTCAGCAAACGAAAAGGTATAAAGAATATTTCTGTTCTGAATATACTGTTTAAAAGAAGCCTTATAGAAGAAAACAAATTGCGGTTTCCCGAAAACTTTATTTATTATTCAGACGTTCCTTTTTTAATGGAAGCTTTGTCCAAAACGGATAAATTCAAAAAGAAGTTTACAGCCGTATATGTTATGAGAAAACATAACGACCCCATTAATTTTCCTTCTCTTTCCCAGATAAAGGATCCAAACCGTTTCAATGAATTTGTTGATATTTATTATGAAACGGCAAAACGTATACCAAAAGATTCGGATTTGATGAAAAGATTAGAACAGAAATATATCTCTTATTATGCAAAAGTTTACGCTCCCAGATTAAAACGAAGCAATAATGACATATGGCGGCAGGATAATTTTATTATGATGAGCAAACTGGTAAGCGGAATGAACCAGGATGTTATAAGAGGACTAAAAGGTTATAAACGCCGTGTAATAAAAGCTTTAATCAGGCAGGATTTGAAAAAATCACTGCGTATAGTAAAGCTTCATTTAGGATATAAAAAACTTAAGAAGATAATTCGCAGCAAAAAAGCTTTGGGAAAATTTTTATATATCCATGTGTTCCTGAAAAAACCCATGATGCAAAACTGGATATTGTTTGAGAGCTTTTTTGGCAAAAATTATTCGGACAGTCCCAAATATATTTACGAATACATTTCTGCCAATATGCCCGGCAAATATAAATGCATCTGGGTCATTGACAAAAGGGGGACTAGGATACCGTTCCGCCATAAGAAAGTTAAGAGATTCAGCTTAAGGTACTATTATTATCTTGCAAGATGCGGCTATATGGTGTTTAACAGCAGGCAGCCTGAATGGATGATTAAAAGAGAGGGCAACATTTTCCTGCAGACATGGCACGGCACTCCTTTAAAGAAGCTGGTATTTGACATAGAAGATATCAGCTCGGCAACACCCAGATATAAGCAGCAGGTATATAAGCAGTCGAGAGCCTGGGATTATCTGATTGCTGCCAACAAGTTCAGCAGCGAAACATTCAGGCGGTGTTTCATGTTTGACAATACCATTCTGGAAACCGGATATCCCAGAAACGATATTCTCCATGCACCGAATCGGGATCAGATGGCAGCCGTTATAAGAAACAGACTTAATATTCCGAAGGACAAGAAGGTAATTCTTTATGCTCCTACATGGAGAGATGACGAATATTACGGAAAGGGCATGTATAAATTTGAACTGCAGCTTGATCTGGATTTAATGAAACGGGAATTGGAAGATGAATATGTCGTCCTGCTTCGTACCCACTATTTTATAGCGGATTCACTTGATGTCCGTCATTTGAAAGGATTTGCCTATAACGTAAGCAAGTATGACGATATATCGGAACTTTATCTGATATCCGATATTTTAATTACGGATTATTCATCAGTATTTTTTGATTTTGCCAATTTGAAAAGGCCGATGCTGTTCTATACTTATGACCTGGAGAAATACAGGGACGTTCTTCGGGGATATTATATCGATATAGAAAAAGAAGTACCAGGACCTTTGCTGTTTACAACCGAGGAAGTGGTTGAAAGTATTAAAAATATCGATTTGATTGAGCGAGAGTACAGGTCGAGATATGAAGAATTTTATGACAGATTCTGTGGCTGGGAAGATGGACAGGCTGCAAAAAAAGTGGTAGAATCGGTATTTAAGATATAAAATATATATTAAATTATGAAGACGGTGGCGATGAACTTGAGCAGTGCAATTATAAATTTTAAAAAATACAGATATCTCTTATATGAACTTACAAAGAAGAATATAAAGTTAAAATACAGGCGTTCTTATCTGGGTATTATTTGGACGCTACTGGAACCGATTTTAACTACTATTGTACTGACTATTGTTTTTATTAATTTTCGAGGTAAAAAGGATCATACATTCCCTATATATATTCTTACAGGAAGGCTTTTATACTCCTTTTTTTCCCAGGCTACAAAACAGGCCATGAAATCGATCCGAAACAACAGCGGTATGATTAAAAAGGTATATGTACCCAAATACATGTATCCTCTTTCCAATATTTTATCTTCCTATATTGTATTTGCCATATCCCTGATAGTGCTTATAGGGGCCATGTTTATATTCAAGGTTTATCCGACCAAATATATTTTAAATTCATTTATACCCTTATTTTTAATATTGGTACTCAGCCTGGGATTTGGATTGATATTGGCGACCCTGGCGGTATTTTTCAGAGATATGGAATATCTGTGGGAAGTTACCCTGATGTTGATTATGTATACTGCCGCAATATTCTATGACCCGGCAAAAATAGAAGACCAGTGGGTATTTTACTGCAATCCCATATACCATATTATAGTTAATTTCAGAAACTGTATTTATGGACATCCCCTGGATATGCAGGCTTTAAAAATTTCAATGGCTTATAGTTTTATATCGTTTTTTATAGGTTTAATACTGTTTTATAAGAAACAGGACAAATTTATATTATATATCTAATAAAATTATATTTATATCAATTTGAATATGGAGGCTACCGTGAACAAGGAAGTTGTAAAGGTTGAAAATGTCAGCATGAAATTCAACCTGATGGAAAATAAAGTAGATAATTTAAAAGAATATGTTATCAAATTAATAAAAAATGAATTAAGGTATCAGGAATTCTGGGCCCTAAAAAACATATCGTTCGCGGTTAATAAAGGTGACCGTTTGGGAATTCTCGGTTTAAACGGGGCCGGAAAAAGTACGCTTCTTAAAATTATTGCGGGAGTACTTAAAGCAACTGAAGGGAAAGTAACCGTAAAGGGAAAGATTGCCCCGCTTTTAGAGCTTGGAGCCGGTTTTGATCCTCAGTATACAGGAGCAGAAAATATATATCTTTACGGTGCCGTATTGGGTTATCCCAAAGAATTTTTAAGGAAAAAATTTGATGAAATAGTAGAGTTTTCGGAACTGGGTGAATTTATCAATGTACCGTTAAAGAATTATTCATCCGGTATGAAAGCAAGGCTTGGATTTGCCATAGCGACAATAGTGGAACCGGATATCCTTATTCTGGACGAAGTGCTTTCCGTAGGGGATGCCAAGTTCAGGAAAAAGAGTGAGAAGCGGATACTTGACATGTTTGACAAAGGGGCTACGGTGCTCTTTGTATCCCATACCATTGAGCAGGTTAAGGCAATCTGCAACCGGGCAATTATTTTGGATAACGGCAGTTTGGTGGCCGACGGACATGTAGATGAAGTATGTAAAATTTATGAGGAGAATTATATAGAACGCGAAACCGGTGTTATGAAACCCAGGAAAGAAAAGGATAAAAAATCAAAAAAGAAGAAAAAAAAGAAGCCGGCCGATGAAGTAGTCGGTAAAGAAGCCGGCCAAAATCCTGAGGCAGAAGTAAGTAATACCGCAGTAAATCATAGCGAAGAAAAAGCGGATAAAGAAAAATTAAACAATATAAATTTAAACAATATTAATGATGTTAAAGAAAGCATTCTGGCGACTGAACCGGACAAAGATATAAACACATATATAGAAGAAAATAATGATCTACTAAAATAAATATAAAGACAAGGAGGGGCATTCTCTTTTTAGGGAATGAAAAGAAATGAAGAAGGTTATAACTTACGGAACATATGATCTTTTGCACGTAGGGCATATTAATTTGTTAAGAAGGGCTAAAGCTCTGGGTGATTATCTTATTGTGGCATTATCCACGGACGAGTTTAACGCAATTAAAAATAAAAAAGCATATTACAGTTACGAAGATCGGAAAATCATTCTGGAATCAATTCGTTACGTGGATGAGGTAATACCTGAACGGTGCTGGGAGCAAAAAATACAGGATATAATTGATCATAAAGTGGACGTTTTTGTTATGGGCGACGACTGGAAAGGCAAGTTTGATTTCTTAAAGGAATATTGCGAAGTTGTTTATCTTCCCAGAACCGAAGGAATATCTACAACAAAAATCAAGGAAGATCTCTATAATAATAAACTGACTTTATAGTTACCAAATAAATGAAAGGTACGGTATTTGGTATGGGCATACTTAAACAGATGGTATTGGCTTTTTATAAGCTCCTTACAAAAATTCTGCCCGTCAATAAGAAAATAATACTTTTTGAAAGTAATTTGGGCAGAAATTATACCGGAAATCCCAAGGCCATTTATGAAGAAATGATCCGCCGGGGATTGGATAAAAAGTACCGCTGTTATTTTATACTGGAGGATATGCAAACTGAAATACCGGGAGCGGCTAAAAAGATTAAGAGAAACCGGTTCCGGTATTTTTTTTATTTTGCCATAGCGGGAATATGGGTAAGCGATTCCAGGTTCCCCATGTATATTATAAAAAGGAAAGGCTGCACCTATATACAGACCTGGCACGGTACACCTTTAAAGAAGCTGGCATTGGATCTTGATGCGGTATACATGGCGGGAGAAAATGATATTTTGGAATATAAAAAGAACTTTTATAACAATGTTCAAACGTGGGATTATCTTGTCTCTCAGAATGCTTATTCAACCCGCATATTCAGAAGGGCTTTTGGTTTTGAAAAAGAAATTCTTGAAATCGGGTATCCCAGAAACGATATTCTCTTCCATAAAAACAACAGGCAGGATATTGAGAAGCTAAAAGAAAAACTGGGGCTTCCCAAGGACAAGAGGATAATCCTTTATGCACCCACCTGGAGGGACAACGAATTTTACGGCAACGGAAGGTACAAGTTTAATCCCAGGATAGACTTTTCATTGCTCATGGAGGAACTGAAGAACGATACAGTAATGATTGTAAAATACCACTATCTGATTATGGATCGGATAGACTGGTCGCCTTACCGGGATTTTATATATACTTACGATTTAAGTTATGACATTTCCTTTCTGTATCTGGTTTCCGATATGCTGATAACGGACTATTCTTCGGTTATGTTTGATTACAGTATCCTGAAACGGCCGATGCTGTTCTACTGCTACGATCTTGAAGAATACAAAAATACTTTAAGGGGATTTTATTTTGACTTTATAAACGAAGCCCCGGGGCCTGTGGTAGTAACTACCGGGGAACTGATATCCGCCATAAGGGAATACGATTTTAATTTATATAAAGATAAATATGAAGCTTTTTGTAAAAAATTCAATCATGCCGACGACGGGAGCGCGTCAGGCAGGATTGTTGAACTAATAGAAAAAATAGCTTCTTCACAATGATTGATTGTGGTTTTTTGAATAAGATATAGAAAGTTGTGGGAGTATGCTAAAGACAGCGGGATATATATTGTTCGCGTTTATCTATTATATATGCCGGCTCCTTCCCGTTCAAAAAAACAGGGTTTTTTGTATTATGACCCATGACGACGGGGAAAGCGGCAATGTAATGCTTGTGGTAAAAGAGTTGGAGAAATTAAATATAGGATTTTATTTTAACCGGATTACCAAGGCGGATGTGGAAGCGGTTAAGAAATTAGGAAATATAATTAATTTTTTCTTTATAAAACCCTATCAGCTTGCCAGGGCAAAAATTATATTGATGGACAATGTTTTTTTGCCCATGGCATATATTAAAATTAGAAAAAACGTGAAAGTGGTGCAGCTTTGGCACGGCACCGGAACAATCAAAAAGTTCGGCCAGGATGTCAATACCGGAAAACTGAAAGTCTTGGAGAAAAGAGCCAACCGAAATATCACCCATTTGATAGTGAATAATGAAAAAACCGCAAGTCTGTATGCCAAGGCTTTCGGTATCGGTATGGACAGGGTTTATCCGGCAGGGCTTCCAAAAACCGACGATATGCTTTACAGGATATGGAGGGCAGACAAGTCGGGAGTAAATATCGATAAAAATAATATATATAGCAAGTATAACATTCCTCAGAATAAAAAATTGGTATTGTATGCACCTACATTCAGGGACAATAATTTGAGCTCCGAATCAATTCTAAGCCAGGTCGAAGAACTGGCGGGTAAGTTGCCGGAGGATTACGTACTGGGGTTAAGGTTGCATCCTTTTGTGGCACGATTGGCATCGACAAAAAATATTCAGAGGATATATGATTTTTCCGATGAGAAAGACTTGTCAGCCCTGGTTATGGCTTCGGATCTACTGATAACGGATTATTCATCCATAATATTTGAATACTGCATTACGGAAAAACCCATAATATTTTTTGCTTATGATCTGGATGAATTTTCGGATAAGGGCAGAGGCTTTTATGAAGACTATACAGGTTATGTACCGGGACCTGTTGCAAGAACGGTTGAGGAGGTTATATACATTATAAAGGAAGAAAAATTTGCTACTGATCTAATTAGGGCTTTCAATACCGAAAATTTTCCCGGCCTTGACGCAAAAGCCACCAAAAGGATTATTGATCTGATATTAAAATAAATATTTCTTAATCGTATCTTTAAAAAAATCTGCATAATACCGATTTAATTCATGCACCGCTGTCGTGGCGGTGTAAGATGCAAGCTTTGGATATTTACAAATGACATAAAAGTGTTTTTAAATATCCGTCAATCGGTATCATGCAGATTGTTTTATGGATTAGTTTACGATTTGTAATATTTATACTTAAATAATAACACAAACCATGATAAGCAGATTAAATTAATAAGCATTTCTATTTATAAAACCTTTGAAGATTGTCAAAAACATAATTTTTAAATCAAATCCCAGGCTCCAGTTTTCAATGTAATATAAATCATGTTCTATCCGTTTGGTAATCGAAGTATCTCCGCGGTAGCCGTTAATCTGTGCCCATCCGGTAAGTCCGGGCGGTACCTGATGTTTAATCATGTATCTCGGTATTTCTTCTTTGAACTGTTCGACAAATTGAGGGCGTTCGGGTCTGGGACCGACCAAGCTCATATCGCCTTTCAGTATATTAAAAAGCTGTGGGAGCTCATCGAGGCTTGTCCGCCTTAAAAATTTCCCGATACCGGTCACTCTCGGATCGTTGGGGGTTGTCCAGGCTTTTTTCTCTTCTTCTTCAGTCTGTACTCTCATTGTTCTGAATTTATACATTTTGAATGTTTTATTGTGTTTGCCCACTCTAACCTGTGAAAATATTACCGGACCTTTTGAGGTTACCTTGATTAGAATGGCTATAATCAGCATGGGGATTGCAAAAACTATTATGGCTAATAAAGAACCTATAATATCCACTATTCTTTTAATTACCCAGTTAAAAGTATTGCTTAAAGGGACATTTCTGATATTAATAACGGGCAGGCCGTATAAATCCTCTGTGTATGGTCTTGTAGGTATAATGCTGTAATAATCCGGTATAAATTTGGTATGGACACCGGATTTTTCACAGGTAGCGACGACTTTCTCCAAATATTCATATTCCTTTAGGCTTAAAGTAATAGCTATTTCGTCCAAAGACATTTTGTTGAGATATTCTTCCAGTTGATTGAGCTTACCTATAACAGGTACTTTTTTATATCTTGTCCCTATCTCCATGGTGTCGTCCAGAATTCCGTGTATATAATATCCCCATTGGGGGTTGGCAAATATACGATCAATGTAGGCTTCTGCCGCACGGCTGTAGCCTACCAGAATTACGTGTTTCAGATTATAGCCTTTTTTGCGGGCGACTCTCAAAACATAGGCTATTGACATCCTTACTGCCGTACATAATAAAATATTAATAACAGTAAACAGGCCAAGAAAGCCTCTGGATATATGGATTTCCTTCCTTATATATAAATAGAAGAAATAAAATGCCAGCCCAAATATGTTGGAATAGGTTATATGAGTAAATTCTGCCCATTTTTTCTTTACCCGTTTTGGGGTATACAGTTTGGCCTGATTATAAATTATAAGATATAAAGGAACAATGATGTAAAGGCCTCTTCGAATATATATATTTAAAGAATAAAAATAAACCTTTTCCAGACTGAATACACTTAATTTGGTAAGGACGCTGTAGAATCTGATATAATATGCAACCAAGAACGAGATAACAATAATTAATGCATCAAGTACGATATGGAGCCGGTTCAGTGTTTTTTGATTATCTTTTATCACGGTCTAACCCTCCCTAGGTTAAATACTTTGCAATGGTTATATAAAATATTAATTTAAACGGCATAGCCGGCTGGGTTCGGCGCCTTAGTAAACTAACGAAAATTTTTCTTTGTTTATTTAATATAATACATAAATAAGCAGGTTTCAGCAATATGATTTTACTGAAATATATTTTCTTCACATTCTTTACACAAAATGATGATACATTAATTAAAAAGACAAAGGAAAGGAGCATTATATATGGATTACTATAATCAGGATAATAATATAGATAATAACGGCAATCAGGAAAGACAGGAATACAACAGGCCGGAATATAGCTTTTGGGCGGAGAATACGTCTTCATCAGCGGGCTATGATTATTACCGGTATACACCCAGATATGAGGAAAAGCCTCAGAAGAAAAAAGGGGCAAAAAAGTTTTTTGGCTTTTTGGCCAGGGCATTATTGTTCGGATTGCTGGCAGGCGCAGCGTTTATAGGTGTACAGTTCCTTTATTATAAATTAAATCCCCAGGCGTTTCAAAATAAAGAAAATTATTTCTTCGGCAATACCCATGAGAATACCGGTACAAAACTTAAAATATCAGGCACAGAAAAGGGAAGCGTAAGCAGTATACCGGAATCGACAATTATGAATGTAGCCGGAGAAGCAATGCCTTCAATAGTATCCATTACCAGTGTTTCCACAAGTACCAACAATTGGTTTGGTATCGAAATTCCCAGTGAGGGAAGCGGTTCGGGTATTATTGTCGGTAAAGATGAAAATGAACTGTTAATCGTGACAAATAACCATGTAGTGGACGGAGCCAATCAGATAACAGTCACATTTATAGATGATACAAAGGCGGAAGCTGTAATCAAAGGAACGGATTCAACGGCCGATCTGGCGGTTATAACCGTAAAAATATCCGACCTTGATCAACAAACCCTTGATTCAATTAAGATTGCCAAGCTCGGCAATTCCGACGATGTCAAAGTCGGGGAAATGGTAATAGCTATTGGTAATGCTTTAGGTTACGGCCAATCACTTACGGTAGGTTATATCAGTGCGAAAGACAGAAAAGTGGAGATTACCGACAATTACAGCTATAAAACAATGATACTGCTTCAAACCGATGCAGCCATTAACCCGGGCAACAGCGGAGGAGCTTTATTGAACCTGAAGGGTGAAGTAATTGGAATTAACACAGTCAAATATGCCGATTACAAAGTAGAAGGCATGGGATTTGCAATTCCCATATCGAAGGCCATACCGATAATCAATGAACTTATGAACCGGGAAGTTCTGGCGGAAGATGAACAAGGTTTTCTTGGAGTCACAACGACGGATGTAACCGAAGACGTTTCCGAAATGTTTAAAATACCTATAGGTGTATATGTAAAAAGTGTGGTAAAAGGCAGCGCTGCCGATAAAGCTGGAATTAAAGAAGGAGATATAATACAATATGTGAATGATATTGAGATTACATCCAATGTCCAGCTTAGAGAACTGATATCAAGTATCCGTGCCGGTACCGAAATCGAAATAAAACTTATGAGGCATACGGGCGGAGAATATAAAGAACAGATCATAAAAGCTACCCTCGGTTCAAGAGCAGATATAAATAATTAATATTAAAATTAATATAAAATAACGGGCTTTCCGATATCGGAATGCCATTTGATATTTCCCTTCTAGGTAGACAAGTTAAAAATATAAAACTTGTTACTTAGGAGGGAGTATATTTTATGCCTTTATATTCAAAAAATTAACACCGGAAGGAAAGTTCATGGAGGGAAAATGTTTCAACATTTCTTATTGTTTCTTATAGGTTAAAAAGCTTTCCGGAAATTAATTTGAAAATCCGTCGTAATTAAATATGTATTGTATGAACCGGACGGATAAGTTATACTATATAAAAACATTTAACTTCGTATTATTATATTTCAACAGAAAATATATCCGATAGAAAAACTTTTTGCATAGAAAGGGTCGAAAGACGAAATGAGCAACAACAAAGACGATTTTTTTGATAAAACTGATAATGAAGACAAAGAAATTAAAGATAATAGAGACAATAAAGATAACAGAGATAATCAGGAGGAAATATGTTATTTATGCAAGAGGCCTGCAAGTCTAGCCGGTAAGATATTGCATATTCCCAACTACATAAATATTTGTACGGATTGCATGCAGAAAACTTTTGATTTAATTAATAATTTTAACAACGGAGATAACTCATTTATAAATATGGTAGGCATTCCTCCGATGATGTTCGGAGTAACGGATCTGGGAAGCTTAACCAAAGCAAGCAGTCCGAAGGCAAAAAGTGAAGAAGATTTAAAGAAAGAGACTGAAATTTTTGACAGAAAAAAACTTCCGGCTCCTCATGTTATAAAAGCCAAGCTGGACGAATACATCATCGGACAGGAACATGCCAAGAAAGTTATATCGGTTGCGGTTTATAACCATTATAAAAGGATAAGCAACGGAGTACCTAAAGATGTGGAAATAGAAAAGTCAAATATGCTGATGATAGGTCCAACCGGCTGCGGGAAAACTTATATGGTAAAAACTTTGGCTAAGCTTTTGGATGTTCCTTTGGCTATCGCCGATGCCACATCTCTTACGGAAGCAGGATATATCGGTGATGATGTGGAAAGCGTTCTTTCAAAACTTTTGGCAGCCGCAGGCAATGACGTTAAAAAGGCAGAGAGGGGAATTGTCTTCATTGATGAAATAGATAAAATTGCAAAAAAAAGAAATACCAACGGCCGTGATGTAAGCGGCGAATCCGTCCAGCAGGGACTGCTTAAATTGCTGGAGGGAAGCTATGTGGAAGTACCGGTAGGCGCTTCGTCAAAAAATGCCATGGTTCCCCTCAAGACAATCAATACCGAGAATATACTTTTTATCTGCGGTGGGGCTTTCCCGGATCTTGAAAAGATAATTAAGGCAAGACTTCAAAAACAGAGTTCAATCGGTTTTAGGGCCGACCTGAAGGATAAATACGATAATGACGAAAATATCTTGCAAAAGGTAACCCTGGATGATTTGAGGGAGTATGGCATGATACCGGAATTTTTGGGCAGACTTCCGATTTTGTGTACATTTGAAGGGCTTACCAGGGAGATGATGATAAGAGTCCTTAAAGAGCCCAGGAACGCTATCATAAAGCAGTACCAGAGCCTTTTAGCTATGGATGAGGTGGATTTAGTTTTTGAACCGGAAGCGCTGGAAGCAATATCGGACAAAGCCTTGAAAAAGAAAACGGGGGCCAGAGCCTTAAGGGCTATCCTGGAGGAAATTATGCTTGATATCATGTATGAAATTCCAAAGGACGACAGTATAGGCCGGGTTATTATTACCAAAGATTATATTGAAGGTAAAGGTGTTCCCGTTATTGAGATAAGAGGGGCCTCAAAGCAAAATCGCATGTTATCCTGTTAACATCTAACCTGCCAGAGAAATATGTCGATATAAAGAAAAATATTTGAATATTCATGCTTGTCAACGGAATTCGCCATATTATATAATTTTAGTATTAAAAGAATGAATTTTTCAGTAATTTGCCGGTAAAATCAATATTAAAATTTAAAGAAAAGAATTGGAGGAATATTATGGATAACAGGCAGGCCCCTGAAATCGATGGTGTTTTAAGAAAACACATGATTAGAGTACCCAAGGAAATAGATGCGGCCAGCGGAATAAGAATTTTCGGAAAACTGATCCGGTCAATTGTTTTTTCCACAGATGTTGCTATTATACGTAATTGCAATGCTAATGCTGTTATAGCGGTTTATCCTTTTACACCGCAGCCGATTATATCCCATGCAATCATAACCTGTTCTGATGTACCGGTATTTTGCGGTGTGGGCGGGGGAACGACCACGGGGCACCGGGTTGTAAACCTGGCTGAACATGCGGAATTTCAGGGGGCTGCAGGGGTGGTACTGAATGCACCCACACCCAACGAAACTATTAAGATGCTGAAAGAACGCATAGATATACCCATAATTATAACCGTTGTATCCGAAAGAACCGATATTCAAGGCAGGCTGGACAGCGGAGTATCCATATTAAATATATCGGCTGCTTCACGGACACCTGAAGTGGTGCGGAAAATAAGAAAAGACTTTCCGACGGTTCCGATTATAGCCACAGGCGGTCCAACTGCTGAAACCATAATGGAGACTATAGAAGCCGGTGCCAACGCAATAACATACACTCCACCGACTAACGGTGAAATTTTCAAGGCCTTGATGAATAAATACAGGGCTGAATACTAAGTTTAAAAGGGCAGTAATAAAACGGTGTCCGTAAAACGGAGGATTGAATATGTTTAAATGGGACAGACTGCTGCGAAAGAATAAAATAAAAAATTACGTAAAATATATGGAAAGGGAAGACGGCGGGCAAGATACCAGTTTGCATCCGGACCATACTACGAAAAACCATGAGGAAGGCAATAAGGGTACTGACGAGTATGAAGTTGTTGAAATAGAAATTCTCCCCAAAAAAATAATATGTCCCGATTGCGGTGGCATAACCCTGGAAGGTATGGAGTTTTGTGATAAATGTGGGGGAGAATTATAAGTTATATTCTACGAAATTTTTATTGACAAAGCAAATATTCAAGGTTATTATAGAGACTATAATATAGACGTTCGGAATGTAAGACAGATATTTATCTGTCAAATCATAAGGAACGTCTTATTTATACAATTAACAGGTCAACGAATTAATACGTTAAAGCAATGCATTATTTTAGACCTATACTAGAGGGAGGGAATTATATGAAAAAGAGAGCATTAAGTTTATTACTGATTTTAAGCATTGTGGTTATCGGATTAGCTGCATGCGGCAAGAGAGAGGATACAACAGGAACTGATTCTGGATCAAACGGGAGCGGTACTCAGCAAACCGAGCAGAATCAGGATAAAAACAATGGGCAAAGCCAGAATGAGACACAAAATACTTCTGATGGCAAGAAATTTTACATAGGAGGAATCGGGCCCATAACAGGTGCGGCTGCCGTTTACGGACAGCATGTTAAGAACGGTGCCGAGATTGCCGTACAGGAAATTAACGAAGCAGGCGGAATAAACGGGGCATTGATAGAATTCAGATTTGAGGACGATGAACATGACCCTGAAAAGTCCGTTAATGCTTATAACACCTTAAAGGACTGGGGTATGCAGATTCTAATGGGGACTGTAACATCCAATCCCAGCAATGCGGTAAAGGAAGAAACATATGCTGACAACATGTTCATGCTGACTCCTTCTGCTTCAGCTCCTGACGTTGTTCAGTATGACAATGCATTCCAGGTTTGCTTCACAGACCCTAACCAGGGTATAGCATCCGCCCAATATATTGCAAATAAAAACCTGGCTTCCAAAGTGGCTGTAATTTACAACAGCTCCGACGTATATTCCACAGGTATTTATGAGAAATTTGCCGAGGAA
>Ga0134090_1001564_pt1 | contig 14428 bp, 14 predicted proteins | sample 1_4taG_FD_94453 | JGI IMG/M metagenome (GOLD analysis project Ga0134090, IMG submission 94453) | Switchgrass degrading microbial communities from high solid loading bioreactors in New Hampshire, USA - 1_4_20_6_A1 metaG | ecosystem: Engineered > Bioreactor > Semi-continuous > Anaerobic >...
TAAGGGGTAGCGTAAAGGCTGAAGAAGGTATTAAGAGTTTAATTGCATATATTACTCCAGATGGAAAAGAAGAGAATACTTTAGTAATAAATATTGATGTAAATGATAAAGGGCAATTTAACACAGTAGTAGAGAATCTGGGAGATGCTGTATACTATATAAGGCTTGTAGCTACTGATAATGCAGATCAGAAAACTGAAATATTTAGATATTTCCATGTAGATACCACACCTCCTGCAATTAAAGATGTACAAGTAAAAGTAGAGGAATCTGATGGGGAAACTATAGATAAGCAAATGCCTGGTGGTGGGGTAGTTATAGTAATTCCTCATTTACAAGAGGCATATCATAGAGATTATATAGCTAGGAATACAGTTGCTAGAAATAAATTTAACCAAGCAATTGCATCAGGCAAAGATGTTTATGTCAAGCTAGCTGATAATGTATTCGTTAATAATAAAGGTAAGCTAGTAACTCAAGATGATGTACCTGCATTAACCTACTATAATTCACAAGGTTTTGTAGAAAAATATGATGAAAATGGAAATTATATAGTTGCTGGAACAAAGATTGTTAAGTTTACACTTCAGATAGAAGAAAACCATGGATACTTTGAGGTTTATGTAAATGGTAGCCAAGAATATATTCAAGAAGAATATGGAGTAGTTGAAAGAATACCTTTCGATGGAACAATAGAATTTAGTATTGAAGTGTCAGATGATATAACTGAATTCGAAATTGTTGTAGAAGATAATGCAGGAAATCAAACAAAGCAAATAGTAAGCATAGAGTAAGTAGTTTATCAAGGACGAGGATATAATCCTTGTCCTTATTTTTTATAACGAAATCACCTTATGCTTTTTAAGAAAGTTAGCTTTATTTACAAATGTTTCATTAGCATTTTTTATAACTAATTAGTTTAACCATATTGACATATATCTGTAACACAATTTTAATGTAAACTCATTCAAATAATCTAGTATATATAATTATAAAAGATTACAATAATATTGGGAGGTAGAGATTATGAAATTTAAAAGATTAGTTTCTATTACACTAGTTTTAGTATTAATGCTTAGCATAGGAATGACAAGTGTGTATGCAAATGGTTGGGGAAATGGTAAGGTACCTAAAGGATTGACGAAAAAGTTTCCTATAAGTAGTGACATTATAAAACGGATAGAAAGTTATTTAGAAAAATTATTTGGCAATGGCTTTTTACCTAAAATAAAAGACGGAAAATATGATATTAGTGCAACAATGGAAATTAAAAATGGAAAAATAGTTTCATTGGAAATTACAGATATGTCTGAAGAAGGGAAAAAAATAGTCCAATATAGCGGTACAATAGTAGAAATAAACAAATCAAAACCATATAAATTGGCAATAAAATCAGAAACTATGATATCTATGTTTGAAGTAGTAGATGATGTAGAAGTAATCTTTAAAGATAAGAAGGGTGCTTTCAGCAACATTGAAAAAGGAGACGAGGTTATAGTAGAAGTTGATAATGCAAATAGAATAACTAAAGTGGAAGTTGAGAGAAAGCTTACAGAGCCAGTTAAAAAAGTAAGTGGAACCGTAACTAGTTTAGAGTTCACTAAAAAATACAATAGAATTTCTATTGACAAGAAAACTTATGATATAGCATCAAATGTAAAGGTGCGAATAGATGGCAAGAATAAGTCCTTAGCAGATTTAAAAATTGGCATGTATACTGAAGTATTGCTGGAAAAAGGTGTTGTAGTGCAAATAGATGCTAGAAATGTGGAAAAGACCATAGAAGGTGAAATAAGAGATATAATAAAGGATTCTCTAGGCACTACATTAAAAATAGAAGAAGAGACTACAGGTAAAATATACTATTATTCTGTTTCCAAGGATGCAAAAGTCCATATAGAAGGACTCAAAAATATTGATTTAGATGACTTGCTAAAAGGAGATGAAGGCAAATTTACAATACTCAATGGTGTCATTGTAAAAATAGAGATAGAAGATTGACTGTAATGTTGGTTTAAAATCTTAAAAAATTTAATTTAAAATCTTACCCTCAAAAAATTCTATATTTTTACTTATTATCAAAATATTATTTAAAATGGATGTCATTAGGTGTCAGAAATAGTTGATAAGTTTTTAGCAAAAAAACAAATGTTTAGCAGGAATTTTATAGAAATAATAGAATATATATACTTGGTAAATAGTTTAACATAACATAAGTTAATCAGGGGGGATTTTTAATGGGGGGACAGCTTCTATGAAGCCTAGAGTCTTATGCGTAGACGATCAGTATTGCATAAGAGTATTATTGAAGGAAATCTTGAAACGAGATTATGATGTAATAACTGTAGGTACTGGTGAAGAAGCAATAGAAAATGTCCTAAAATATTCTCCTCAAGTTGTAATATTAGATATGAAATTAGAAGAAATGAAGGGGACTGAGGTACTCAAAACAATTAAGCAGATTAACTGCAATATTGGCACCATAATTCTGACTGGTTATTTGGATAAAGATATGTTAAATGAAATAGAAGAGTCTCAACCAGAAAAAATTATAACAAAGCCTTTTGAAATAGATCATATTCAAAGAAGTGTAAGAGAACTCGTGTCAGGTATGTAAGTTATTAAAACAATTTAAAGGGAGCATAGCAAAACTGCTGAATAAGTAGTGAGCTATGCTTCTTTTATTATGGTTTAAGTGGTAGAGTTAATTGAAATTTACTTTAAATATGGGAATCCTTTTTGCTAAATATTTGTCATATTAATTGCTTAATTATTAAGATATCTTATATAATGTATATAAGGAAAATTACAGGAGGGGTTAAGATGAAGTCAATGATAAGAGTTCGAATGAGTACAAGTGATGCTCATTATGGTGGAAATTTAGTTGATGGAGCAAAGATGCTCCAATTGTTTGGGGATGTAGCAACTGAACTGTTAATAAAACATGACGGAGACGAAGGACTTTTTGTTGCATATGAAAGTGTTGAATTCAAAGCTCCTGTATTCGCAGGTGATTATATTGAGGCAGTAGGGGAAATAACTCAGGTAGGTAATACATCTAGAAAAATGGTATTTGAAGCAAGAAAGGTCATAACTGCAAGACCAGATATCAATGAATCAGCTTGTGATGTTCTAGAAGAGCCTATAGTAGTATGTAGAGCAGTAGGAACTTGCGTAGTTCCTAAAGATAAGCAGAGAAAGAAGGGGGAGTAGTCTATGGATAAACTTATAATTACAGCAGCTCTTACAGGAGCTGAAGTGACTAGAGAGCAGCAGCCTAACTTGCCTTTAACTCCTGATGAAATAGCTGAGGCTGCTTATGAAGCATATAAGGCAGGAGCAGCCATGGTACATGTCCATGCAAGGGACAGAGAAGGAAATCCTACACAAGATTATGAAGTATATAAGGAAATTAAAGAAAAAATCGAAGCTAAATGTCCAGTTATATTCCAGCCATCTACAGGAGGAGCAGTATGGCATACTCCAGAGGAGAGACTTCAACCTGTAGAATTAAGACCTGAAATGGCTACACTCAGTTGTGGAACATGCAACTTTGGTTCTGATGTGTTTATGAACAGCCAAGAATACATTGAGAAATTCGCAAAGAGAATGAAGGAGTTAGGGGTAAAGCCTGAGATTGAAGTGTTTGAAAGAGGTATGATAAATAATGCCTTAAATCTAGTTAAAAAAGGTCTTTTAGACATGCCGCTTCACTTTGATTTTGTAATGGGTGTACCAGGAGCTATTACTGGAGAGCTTAGAGATTTACTATACTTAGTGGAAAGCATACCAGCTGGCTCTACTTGGACTGTAGCGGGTATAGGTAGATATGAGCTTCCACTGGCAGTTGCAGCTATAACTCTTGGAGGACATGTGAGAGTTGGATTTGAAGATAATATATATTACAGCAAAGGAGTGCTTGCAGAATCTAATGCTCAGCTTGTGGCAAGAATAGCTAGAATATCTAGAGAGTTGGGAAGAGAAGTAGCCACTCCAGATGAAGCGAGAGAAATACTTGGCTTAAAAAGATAAAAGGGATTTAATGATAGCAGTCAAAAGTTATATATAATAATTGAATTATATATAAGTCAAAATGTTAAGTTTTGTTTACAAAGCAGCTAAAGGGTAGTAATACCTATATTAGCTGCTTTTTTTATTTGAATTTATGAATTTATAAATTTATATTTTTGTCCAATGAAGGAATTATTGCTCTAATGAAGAATTAAAATATATAATAGGGAGGGAAATATGATGCTTATTGATGCCAAAGTAGCAATTGCTATAAGGTGCAGTGATTGCCATCATCTTCAAACATATGAAACTACTTTGTTTCAATTGTTTAATAAAGAGATGAGAGAGATAAATTGTGCTTGTGGACAACGTATTGCTGCTGTAAAAGCTAAAGACCGTAAATCTTTATTGATTGAAATAGATTGTCCTGTATGTTTAGATAAGCATACATTTGAATATACATTAAAACAACTTTTAGCAGGAAACATAACCACAAGATGCAGAGAAACAGGAATAGAAATTTGTTTCATAGTAAGTCGTGGCAATATTGATGAATTAATAGATGATGATATAATGAACTCTAATTTTATATATAAAGATATGGACTTTTTAGATTATTTTAATTCTCCAGATATAATGCTGAAATCCCTTGAAAGGATAAAAGATTTAGATAATAGTGGGCTTTTGGGATGCAGTTGCGGTTCAAAAAACATAGAGATGAATATATTTCAAGACAGAATAGAATTGAGATGCATGAAATGTGGAGGTATGAAACTTATATATGCAGAAAATGATGATGACTATGAAAAATTCATATCTAAAGATAGCATAACTATTCATGAAAGAAGTTTTGAATGCATAGATGCAATCAATCAGAATAAGGATACAAATAAAAAATGATTGCAAAAATTGAATAAAAGGTATAAGTAATAATAGAAAGCATAAGCTAAGAAGAAATAATGAGGAGGTTTTTACATGTTAGTATCAGGTAGAGAAGTTCTTGAACATGCACATAAAAATGGTTATGCAGTAGGCGCTTTCAATGTGAATAATATGGAGATTGTTCAGGCAATTGTTGAAGCAGCAGAGGAAACAAAATCACCAGTTATACTTCAGGCTAGCCAAGGTGGACTTAAATATGCAGGAGTTGAATATATAGCTAAAATGGCTCAGGTAGCTGCAAATAATGCAAAGGTTCCGGTAGTAATACATTTAGACCATGGAACAGACTTTGTTCAGATAATGCAGTGTATCAGACATGGATTTACTTCTGTTATGATAGATGGCTCAAAACACCAGCTAGAAGAGAACATAGCAATTACAAAGAAAATAGTAGAGCTTGCTCATGCTGTAGGAGTATCTGTTGAAGCAGAGCTTGGTAAAATCGGAGGAACAGAAGATGAGATTACAGTAGAAGAGAGAGAAGCTACTTTTACTGACGTAGATGAAGCAGACAGATTTGTAAAGGAAACTGGAGTAGATTCATTAGCCATAGCCATAGGTACTGCCCATGGGCCATATAAGGGAGAGCCAAAGTTAGATTTTGAAAGATTGAAGGCTATAAAAGAAAGGCTAAATATGCCTTTAGTACTTCACGGTTCATCAGGTGTTCCAGAAGAAAGTATTAGAAGAGCAGTAAGCCTTGGAATAAATAAAATAAACATAGATACAGACCTTAGAATGGCTTTTTCTAATGCAGTAAGAGAAGTTGTATTGAACAATCCTAGTGAATATGATCCAAGAAAGCTGTTAGGACCAGCAAGAGAAGCTATGAAAAAGGTAATCATTGAAAAGATGCTAATGTTTGGCTCAGCAGGAAGAGCTTGATCCATTATAAGGAGAGTGATTAAATGAAGCTTTTCATTGATACAGCGAATATTGAGGAGATAAAAGAAGTAAATGAATGGGGAGTAATATGCGGAGTCACTACTAACCCATCACTTATTGCTAAAGAAGGCAGAGATTTTAAGGAAGTGATACAAGAGATAGTTAAAATAGTAGATGGGCCTATAAGTGCAGAAGTTATTAGCCTCAAAGCTGAAGAAATGGTAGAAGAAGCTTTAGAGCTAGCTAAAATTCATAAAAATGTAGTAATTAAGATACCAATGACAAAGGAAGGCTTAAAGGCAGTAAATATACTTAGCAAAAAAGGAATTAAAACTAATGTAACTCTTATATTCTCTGCAAGTCAGGCGCTTCTTGCAGCTAGAGCTGGCGCCACATATGTAAGTCCATTTGTTGGAAGAATGGACGATATAAGTAATGAAGGTATAAAATTAATAGAAGACATTGTAGAAATATTTGATTTACACGGAATAGATACAGAAATAATATCTGCCAGCATAAGACATCCAATGCATGTAATTCAGTCTGCAAAGGCTGGAGCTCATATAGCTACTGTACCATATAAAGTTTTTCAAGCTATGCTAAACCATCCTTTAACTGATATAGGTATAGATAAGTTTCTAAAGGACTGGGAAGGAGTACCAAAATAAATATTAAGAAAAGAGAAAATCAAGCTTTTGAAGATTTTCTCTTTTTTTATCGTTTTTGTATTAATAGGAAAGTAATACAAAAGAATTTTTTTCAGGAACTTTTAGTAATGAATTTTAAGAAAAGCTAGAAGCAGGGTATAATGAGTTTTTTAACAAATAATATAACAGATAATATAGCAAATAATAAAATAGTATAACAAAAAAGACAAAAAATAATAAAAAAATACTTTTAAATGTGAAAGAAATAGTATATAATTATGGTATAATTTTAGGTAATCGATTACCTAAGCAATAAATGGAGTTTTAAGGAATAAATAGAAATATAAACAATAAATAGAGATAGTGAGGACAGATTAACATATGAGTATTAGTAGAATAGCTAAGTTAGCAGGAGTATCGACTGCTACTGTATCAAAAATACTAAATGGAAAGGATCAGGCTATAAGTGAGGCTACTAGACAGAAGGTTTTAGAAATTATAGAAAAGGAAGGCTACATTCCAAATGCCATAGCAAAAAGCCTTAAAGTAAAAAACACGAAAACCATAGGTTTGATATTGCCTGATGTAATGAATCCATTCTTTAGCGAAATGGCTAGAGGAGTGGAAGATTCTGCTGATAGATTAGGCTATTCAGTAATACTTTGTAATACAGATAATAAAGCAGAGAAGGAAAACAAATATTTTCAAGTATTACAGTCAAAAAGAGTTGACGGAATTATTATATCTGCTGTAGAAAGCAAAAATGATTTTTTCTTTAACAATAATGTTACTCCAATTGTGTTAATGGATAGGGACATAGAAACCGATAAGCCTGTAGGAAAAATAAAAATAGATAATGTGAGATGTACTTATGATGCAACTACATTCCTAATAACAAAAGGCTGTAAAAACATTGGGTTTATTTCTTCTGATACACTCAATGCTTTGTCAGAAGATCGCTTGAAGGGGTATATCAAAGCACTAGAAGACAACAATATGCCTTATTCAAATGATGTTGTGTATCTTAAGGATTATTCTGTAGAAACTGGGTATTTTGGGGCCATAAGCTTGATAGAGAAAAGCAAAATAGATGGAATTTGCTGCGGAAATGATTTGATAGCGATTGGAGCAATTAAAGCTCTCAAGGAAAAGGGGATTAATGTACCTAAAGATGTTAAAGTAATTGGTCTTGATGATATATTTATATGCGGCTATATTGACCCTCCACTGACAACCATCAGACAGCCTGTGTATGATATGGGGCGTGAGGCTGTTAATCTTCTTATAGATATGATAGAAAAAAGAGAAAGTAATTTATTGAGAGTTCTAGACCATAAGTTAATTGAAAGGATGAGCACTTAGTGAGTAGTGATATTATTGTAATTGGCAGTATCAATATGGATATTGTAGTAAAGACTAAAGAAATTCCTAAGGTAGGAGAAACAGTAATTGGCAGAGAGATTATAGAAAATCCTGGAGGCAAGGGTGCAAACCAAGCAGTAGCATTAGGTAAGCTAGGAACGAAGGTTGGATTTCTTGGCATGGTAGGCAGTGATGTATATGGTAAAAAGCTATTACTATCTCTGAAGGAATCTGGGGTAGATACTAGCCTCATAAAATCTGTAGAGGGTTCATCCGGTACGGCATTTATCTCCGTTGACGACCAAGGGAATAATAGTATTATTGTAATTCCTGGGGCTAATCATAAAGTTGACAAAAAATACTTAAATGAAAATATAAATGCTATTAAAGAATCAAAAATAGTACTTTTGCAGCATGAAATACCTTTGGAATCAGTAAAGGAAGCAATATTGATTTCTAAGAGTCTTGGAAAGACAGTCGTATTAAATCCTGCGCCAGCTTATGATTTGGAGGAAGAAATAATAAGGAATATTGATATACTTATTCCAAATGAGCATGAATTAGCTAGGATATCTAATAGAGATATAAGAGATATTGATTCTGTAGTAGAGGCTTCTAGATATCTTATAGATATTGGTGTGCCAAGGATAATAACTACTTTAGGTGAAAAAGGAGCATTATATGTTGATGAAAGCATTGTACAACACTTTGAGCCTTATCCAGTTAATGTGGTAGATACAACTGCTGCGGGAGATAGCTTTATAGGTGGTTTCCTACATTGCTATATAGAAACCAATGATATTTTTAAATCTATAGAATTCGGTCAAAAAGTAGCAGCATTTACTATTCAAAGATATGGAGCACAAGTTTCTCTACCAACATTGGAGGAAATAAACAGCTTTGTACTAGATGGTGAAAATGAGGGGATAAGATGAAGCAGGTAATAATTGATGTAGATACAGGTATAGATGATGCCCTTGCATTAATTTTAGCAGTCAATAGTGGGAAATTAGACATAAAAGGAGTTACAACTGTATGCGGCAATGTTCCTGTTACAGTGGCTACAGAAAATACTCTCAAGGTTCTGAAGCTATTAAATCGCCAAGATATAGAAGTGTATGAAGGAGAGAGTAGTCCTAAGGCAAGAGGAATTTCCTTTAGTGATTCAATTCATGGCGAAAATGGACTAGCTGGGCAGCTGAAAGAGTTAGCTGTTAAAGAGAAGGCCCACAAGAGTGCAGTTGATTTCATAATAGATGAGGTTAATAGTCATCCTAATGAAATATCTCTCATAATGTTAGCACCACTTACAAATCTTGCTAAAGCCTTTGAAAAAGATCCAGAGATAAAGGCTAAGATTAAGGAAGTATATATAATGGGCGGTGTAGTAAATGGTCCTGGCAACCAAAGCCCTGTTGCAGAGTTTAACTTTTATGTGGACCCTGAAAGTGCTTATGATGTTTTTAATAGTGGAGTTCCTATTAAATTAATTGGATTAGATGTTACTAGAAAGGCAGAGTTATTTGAATCAGATTTAGATAGAATAAAAAAAGACTCCAGCTTAGCTCAATTTGTACATAATGTAGCTGTTCATTATATGGAAAGAGTTTCATTAGGAAAGCCTGTAAAAAGATGTTTGCTACACGACCCTCTAGCTGTTGCAGTAGCTATCGATGAAGATATTGTTACTATGAAGGAATATTTTATAGATATAGAATATTCAAGCAGACTGTGTGATGGACAAAGTGTATGTGATTTTAATAATAAATATGGGAAAAAGCCAAATGCTAAAGTAGCTTTAGAGTTAGTGAATAAGGAAAAGTTCATAGATATGTTTTTTCAAAGTGTTGTAGGCTAAATTTAATATACTAATACTTAAAAATAAACGAGAGGATGGTGTAAGTGAAAAAATATTCATTTTATTTGCTTTTAGCACCTGGATTCATATTCTTATTTGTATTTGCAATATTACCTCTTATTATGGTAATTTCAGGCTCATTTACGACTGAAGAGGGTATAACTATTAGCAGATATATAGATTTTTTCAAGGATGGATATTATACTACTATTTTACTTAGAACAATGAAGCTGTCTTTGATAGCTACTATAGTGGCAGCAGTTTTCGGATTTCCAACTGCTTACTATATAAGTAAAACTAATATCAACAAAAGAGGTCTGTATATTGCTTTTGCAGTTTTCCCTATGCTTACAAGCCCTGTAGTTAGGTCTTTTAGCTGGATGGTTATATTAGGGAAATACGGTATAGTAAATAACCTTCTAACTAAAATAGGTATAATAAAAGAACCTTTATCACTGCTTTATAATGAATTTTCAATTGTAATAGGCTTTGTATATTTGTTTATGCCGCTTATGATTCTATCCCTAGTAGGTGTATTAGAGAACATAGATAAGGACTTAGTTGCCGCTGCGGAAAGTTTAGGGGCTACAAGATTTAAAGCCTTTATGAAGGTAGTTTTCCCATTGAGTATACCTGGATTAATAGTAGGAAGCGTATTAGTGTTTACAGGAAGTCTTACTGCCTATACCACACCTCAGCTATTAGGTGGAACAAAATCCAGAGTATTGGCAACAGTTATGTATCAAAATGCTATGACATTATTTGATTGGGATACTGCTGCAGTAGTGGCTACTGTAATGATTGTAGTGACTATTGTAATTAGTGGATTAATAAATTCCTTTGCTAGAAGATTAGACTCTAGGAGGTGATAATAGTGCACAAGACAAGTAAAGGATTAAAGATATTTGCGTTTTTAGTATATTTCTTTCTATTGGCACCATTAGTTATCATTGTATTTGCATCCTTTGGGCCTGATAAATCCTTAACCTTCCCGCCAAGAGGATTTTCTTTGAAGTGGATGGCAAATATATTTAAGGTAGAAATGTTTAGAAAGACCTTTTTAATCAGTATAAAGATATCTGTTATTGGTACTTTAATAGCATTAGTGTTAGGTATTCCAGCAGCTTATGCTCTTAGTAGATACAATTTTAGAGGAAAAAGCTTCTTTAATGGCATATTCCTATCACCTGCTTTAATACCAGGAATAGTTCTTGGATTCTCTTTATTAAAGTATTTAGTTATATATTTCAAGCTGCCTATATATACAAGTTTATTAATTGGACATGTTATTATTATAATTCCTTATATTATTAGGGTTATATCTTCTAGTTTAAGTAACTTTGATTATTCTATAGAGGAAGCCTCCATGAGTCTGGGAGCTAATAAAGTAAAGACCTTTTTTACTGTAGTATTGCCTAATATTAGATCTGGTGTCATTGCTGCATTTATACTTGCTTTCATTAACTCATTTAATAACGTTCCTGTATCATTATTCTTGACAGGTCCTGGATTAAGTACTTTACCTATTCAGATGCTTATTTATGTAGAATATAACTTTGACCCGACTATTGCAGCTTTATCCGTGATTCTTATGGCAATGACAGCAGTACTAATGTTCATTATTGAAAAGACATTAGGCTTATCATACTTTGCTAAATAGATGTAAATTGATAGAGGAGGTAGAAAATGTCTCTAATTAGTTTAGAAAAAATAACAGTTGGCTATGGTAATAACATTATTTTAAAAGATTTAGATTTGAAAGTAGAAAAAGGCCAGTTAGTTTCTTTACTTGGACCTAGTGGCTGCGGTAAAACTACTACATTGAGATTAATTGCAGGTTTTCTTGATTTACAGAGCGGAAAATTTATATTTGATGGAAAGGACTATTCACATATTCCTGTTCATAAAAGAAACTTTGGATTTGTTTTTCAAAGCTATGCACTTTTTCCACATTTGAATGTATTTGAAAATGTGGCTTTTGGATTAAAGCTTAGAAAAGTGGATAAATCAGAGATAAAAAATAGAGTTGAGGAAATGCTTAAGATAGTTGACCTTCTTGATTATGCAAATAGGTTTCCTGCAGAGTTGTCTGGTGGTCAAAGACAAAGGGTTGCCTTAGCTAGAGCACTAGTAATTAAACCTGATTTACTACTACTAGATGAACCTTTAAGTAACTTAGATGCAAAGTTAAGAGTAAAGATGAGAGTAGAGATAAGAAAAATCCAGCAAGAATTAGGTATTACAACTGTATACGTAACACATGATCAGGAAGAATGTTTTTCTATTTCAGACAAGGTGGCTGTAATGAATAATGGTATTATTGAGCAAATGGACGAGCCTGCTAGAATTTACAAATATCCAGCCACTGAGTTCGTAGCAAGATTTGTTGGGTTTGAAAATTTCATTGACTTACAGCTAATCTCTAAAGATGACAAGACTCTAGTGTTAAAGGCTAAAAACAATACTGAATTTGTTGTGGACAATCTAGATTTATATAAAGGTATTGAACCTAAAAAAGGTGCTATACGACCAGATGATTTAAAAATCAGCAGCATAGGTTCACATGAGGGATCTAATGCTATAAATGGTCAAGTATTAGTTAGAACATTCTTAGGTAGAGATTACCAGTATGAAGTAAAAACAGAACTAGGAAATTTCATTGTAAACCATGAAGCACTAGAGATTTTTGAAGTTGGTGAGAAGGTAAGCCTCTACTTTCCTAAAGATAAAATTATTTTAGTAAAATAAATAATAAATTAAAAGAAAGAAGGAGGATTTAAATGAAAAAAATTAGTTTATTATTAGTATTATTATTAACTTTATCAATGTTTATGGTAGCTTGTTCACCATCTACAAATGATTCTAGTGGAAATAATTCAACTAGTGAAAGTTCAGGTTCAGAAAGCAGTAGCTCTGGAGAGCCTACAGAGTTAGTTATTTCTACTTGGGGATTCAATGAAGAATTATTAAGAAAGAATGTTTATGAACCATTTGAAAAAGCTTATAATGTAAAGATTGTACTAGAAGTAGGTAACAACGCTGACAGACTTAACAAACTAAGACTTGGCAGCAGTAATGTAGACATTGTTCAAATAGCTGAAGGATTTGCGATTCAGGCAATAGAAGAAGGGCTATTTGAAAAGATTGACCGTTCAAACATACCAAATATAGAAAACCTATATGATATTGCAAAGGCCCCATTTGGTGAAGACTATGGTCCTGCGTATACTATAGGAAGATATGGAATTATGTATGATGAAGCTAAGGTTAGTAAGCCAATAGAATCTTGGGCTGACCTTTGGGATGAGTCATTAACTAAACAAGTGACAATTCCAGATATTACAACAACTGCTGGACCATTTATGCCTTTTATAGTAGCTGAGATAGAAGGCCTAGATGTACAAAAGGATACAGATGCAATTTTCAACAAGATTAAAGCTTTAGATAAAAATCTAGTTAAAATTTATACTAAATCATCTGAGGTTGTAAATATGTTCAGCCAAGGCGAAGTATCTGTAGTTGCTGGACAAGACTTCTCATTTGGTCAAGTTAAAGAAGCAGTACCTACAGCAAAATGGGTAGACCCTAAAGAAGGTTCCTATGCAGTTGTAAATACAATCAACATTGCAAAAGGAAGTAAGAACAAAGAATTAGCTGAAAAATTCATAAATTGGATTTTGAGTGAAGAAGTTCAAAAGGCTAATGCTTTAGATAGAGTAGACTCACCAGCTAATAAAAACGTAGTGCTTACAGAAGAACAAGCTGAAGGACTAACTTATGGTGCAGATGTTATAAATAATCTAAAGCTACCTGACTGGAAATATATCAACAGTGTTTATAATGATTGGATTGATAGATGGAATAAAGAAGTAACAAGTGGAAATTAATAGTTAAGCACCTAGATAATCTAGGTGCTTATTCTATAACAGCTACTAGATAATCTAAGGGGAGGTAAATAGATGTTAATAAAAAACGTAACAGTTTTAACTATGAATCCTAATAAGGATATAATTGAAAATGGTGTAGTAGTTATTGAAAATGATAGGATTGTAGACATTGGAGGAAGCGAACTGTTAGACAAATATCCAGATGTTGAAGTTTTAGATGGTGAAGATGGAATACTTATTCCAGGCTTTGTAAATGGACATACACATTGTGCTATGTCAGTTTTTAGAAGCTTAGGAGATGATGTGGCAGATAGATTAAAAAGATATCTATTCCCATTAGAAAAAATGCTAGTGAGCAAAGAACTAGTTTCATTAGGTTCAAGGTACGGCATCTGCGAAATGGCACTGGCAGGAATCACTACATTTGCTGATATGTATTATTTTGAGGATGAAGTAGCTAAATCTACTAAGGAAATAGGTCTAAGGGGAGTTTTGGGAGAGACTATAGTGGATTTTGTAGCACCTGACTCAAGTAAACCTTATGAAGGATTAGAGTACTGTCAGTGGTTCATTGATAAGTGGAAGCATGATGATTTAATCATTCCTGCAGTTGCACCTCATGCACCATATACTAATGATACTGAACATCTCATAGAAGCTTTTAAATTAGCAGAAGAGAAAGATGTACCTATACTGATGCATATAGCAGAAATGGGTTTCGAGACTGAAAAATACAGAAATGAGTACAATTTAACTCCTGTGCAATATTTAGACAAAATTGGAGTATTGAATAATAGAATGGTTGGTGCACATCTTATAAATGTAAATGATGAGGA